>Ga0326512_10000536_pt1 | contig 33475 bp, 56 predicted proteins | sample 1_2617_0518_D_FD_203652 | JGI IMG/M metagenome (GOLD analysis project Ga0326512, IMG submission 203652) | Bovine rumen microbial communities from UC Davis, California, United States - 1_2617_0518 | ecosystem: Host-associated > Mammals > Digestive system > Stomach > Rumen | place: USA... | reverse complement strand
GGAGGACAAAACATGTGGTATAAGTTAACAATTACAATGGAAGATGGAAGAACATACGAGTATGAAAAAAAGAGCAAACTTGAATTACTACCATTTAGACTTAGAGCTTTAGAGAATGAAGAGAGAGCAAAAAAACTACATATGCCATATACAAAAGCAATAAAATTTGAAATCACAGAAAGCGAAGACTAAAGAAAAAAATCAGGACCTTTTCGGTGGGAGGTTAAACCGTAAGAAAGGACAAAAACATGAAAACAATTTATTTTGATACGGAAGATAAGAGAATAATAAATGTTGAATACATTTTCAAAAATCCGATTACAAGCGAATATTGTTCTTTGTATGGAGAAAGCGTCAGATGGTTTTGTATGGATTATGCAATTGAAAAAATCGAAGATTATCTTGAAAAAAAACATTCGCTTTATTTATGCGAGGAAGTTCAAGAGGATGGAAACAGAGTTGCACACCTGATTTTCGAAGATAGAGATGGAAACAAGTACACTATAGACGTTGAATGTTTTGAAAACGAGTATATTCTTTCAGACGAAGAAAGAGCAGAAATCGAAGCATACGAGCATGATCAGGAAGAGGACTATTGGGAAGATTACACGACACAGACCTACTGGTCAAGATTTTGGTAGAATCAGGAAAGGGCAGAAGCCCTTTTCTTTTTTTGAAAAGATAAAAACTTTAAAAAAAGTAAAAAAACTATTGACAATATACTTTTTCAATAGTATAATAAAGACAGTTAAAGAAGAGCAAACAAAAAAGGAGGACAAAGATAATGAGAATAGGTCTAATTGATGTGGATGGTCACAATTATCCTAATCTCCCTTTAATGAAGCTTTCCGCATACCATAAGGCTAAAGGCGATTCCGTTGAATGGTATCAGCCTATGTTTAGTGGTCACATGGATATTGTCTACATGAGTAAGGTGTTTAGCTTCACAGCAGATTATGAATATTGTATTGATGCAGACAAAATCTTTAAAGGTGGTACAGGATATGCCATTTCACTTGTTAACGGTAAGGAAGTCTACGACAAGTCTAAAGACGTTCCCTTATCTGATGAAATTGAACATATATATCCTGATTACAGTATTTATCCTGAGTGTGAAGATACCGCTTATGGTTTCCTTACTCGTGGGTGTCCAAGAGGTTGTAGCTTCTGCCATGTAGCACCAAAGGAAGGTCAATGCTCACATAAGGTTGCTGATTTATCTGAGTTTTGGAACGGACAAAAGCACATTGTACTTTGCGATCCTAACATTCTTGCTTGTCCTGATTGGAAAGATTTACTCCAACAGCTCATTGATAGCAAGGCTCGTGTGGACTTTAACCAAGGTCTTGATATAAGAATGATGACTGCTGAAAAAGCAGATATGTTATCTCAGATCAAGATTGATTCTATCCACTTTGCTTGGGATAGATACGAGGATAAAGACCTTGTTCAACCAAGATTCTTAGAGTTTAGGAAATCAAGTAAAATCCATCCTCATAATCTGCAAGTCTATGTACTATGCGGATATCATGAACGTGAGGTACTTGAACAGGATTTATACCGCATAGGGTGGCTTAGAGATAATGGCTATGCACCTTATATAATGCTTTATGACAAGGAACATCTTCCTAAAGGTCATGAACTTAGGAAGTTACAACGTTGGGTAAACAACAGATTTATCTTTTGGAGCTGTGCAACCTTTGAGGAATACAAAGCTACAAAAGCAAACTAAATATCGTTTATTGGAAAGTACTAAACACACCACTCTGCTATACTAAAGTGCTTTTAGGATTTTCCTCTAAACACACTCAAGTTGATATACCCTATTAAAAAAGGAGGACAAAGATATGTACGAAACAGTTAAAACAGTAAAAGGATATGATATTTTAAGAATGAAAGGCTCGAAAGGTGCTTATCATGTAAACGTAAGAGAAGGCAAGGGCTTCAAGGAGTTTCACACCTTTAAAACAATAAAGGCAGCAGTTGAGTTTATCGAAACAACACTTTAATACTTATCCCGCCCCGGAGGCTACGAGGGCAGAAAGGAAAGAAATGGTAACAAGAGAAAAACTCGAAAAGTATTTTGAAGCGTTCGAGGGTGCGGACGTTCTTTTGGACTTGATGGAGCAGGAATACGACAAGAACCCAAATGAAGAGACAGAAAAAGCGTTATATATAGCGGTTGAAGAATGGACAGCAACAAGAACAATTCTTATCAATGGTATTTATAAATTTTTGGGTGGAACAGTTGAAAGAAAGATAATTGAATTTATGTTACATAATAAGCGTGAAGAGCTGGAAGAAATCATAAACAGATAAAGGAGGGGCAGAATGAGCGACAAAAAAATAATCCTGATTATTCTTGCGATTGCATTATTCGCTGCAGCGGTAGAAATTAAACAAATCAAAGAAATGAAGTCAGAGCAGAAGGTCGAAACAATAAAAACGGTTGAAATTGCCACGGAATCCCCACAAAAACAGACCTTTACAAAAGAGGTGGAAGAAGTAACCACCGAAAAAGAAACCACGGTAAAAACAGCCTTAGAAGCCGCCAAAACGGAAGAACCAAAAACAGAGCCGGAAAGCATTGCTCAAATGTATGGATTTTCGGCAGCAGAATTTGAACTCTTTCAAAGAGTTGTATTCGCAGAAGCAGGAAACCAAGGCTTTTTTGGTAAGCAGTTAGTGGCAGACGTGATTCTGAATAGACTTGCGAGTGAACAATTTCCGGACACCTTGGGAGAGGTTTTACTCCAAAAAAATCAGTTTTCTTGTGTTTCAACCGGTGCGATTTATTGCTATGATCTAGACGAGGAAAGCAAGCAAGCAATCATAGCGGAATTGATGCTGGAGCGTCAGAACAAGGATATTATCTTTTTTAAAACTGAGAGTTTTTCAGAATACGGAACTCCAGCTTTTCAGTATGGAGATCACTATTTCAGCACGAAGTAAGAGAAAGGAGCAAAAAATGGTACATGAATTGAAGATATTGCCTAAATACTTTACAGACGTGGCAGCAGGAAGGAAAAAATTTGAACTAAGATTTAACGACCGAAATTTTAAAGTCGGAGATATTCTTTTGTTGAAAGAATATGAAAACGGAACATATACAGGAAGAGAAGTAAAAAGAAAAGTCAAGTATATTTTATACGGTGACGGAACTTTAGGACTTTCAAAGGACTATTGCATTTTAGGTCTAAAATCTTTATAAGAAAGAACAAGAAAAATGGTATTAAAAAAAAGAGCGGTTTTTCCGCTCTTTTTTTTGGGTATTATTCGAGTACGCAACCAATGTTGGAGACATCATATGCATTTTTATTATAGAAAAATCAAAGGACTTTTTCAAGTGTTTTGGAACATTTTTTTTGAAAGTTCAATGCACTCTTTAGAATCGAAAAGTTCTTCCGGTTTGCAATTCAAAGTCGTTGCAAGTTTGGCAATAATTTGAAAAGATGACTTGTCGATTTTTCCGGGTATTTGGTCAAACGCCTGGATGGTTCGAACCTTTACTCCAGAAGCCTTTGAAAGCTTGCCTTGCGAAAACCCTTTGCTTTCTCGTACTTTTTTGAAATTCGTCATAGCTTTTTTACCTCACTTTCATGTTTTTCTTTTGATTATATCATTGTGATAGCAATTTGTAAAGATGAGAAAAGCGGTTCAAAAGAACCGCTTCCCCACGTACAAGACAAAAAAACACGAAAGGCAATCAAAGATTGCAATTCCTTTATATCACAATTTCAGAAGATAAACAAGTTTTTGAAAAAATCTAAAAAAAAGTAAAAAAATACTTGCAATTATAACATTCTCATAGTATAATAAAGACAGTTAAAGAACACAAGCAAAAAAACAAGGAGGACAAAAACATGACAAATTTTGAAATCATTTTAAGAGACGCAATCGCAGCAGAAATTTATACAAAGGAAGAGGTTGACAAATTCCTTGAAACGCAGGGTGAATTGCCATTGCACACCTTTAAAATCTGGAAGGATAAAGGCTACAGTGTAAAAAAAGGAGAACACGCAAAGCTAACGACAATGATCTGGAAGCAAACAAAGAAAAAAGATAAAGAAACAGGAGAAGAAAAGACAATAATGGTAATGACGAAAGCGTTTTTCTTTACAGATAAGCAGGTTGAAAAAAGATAGGGCAAAAGCCTTATTTTTTTTTAAAAAAAGTTAAAAAGTGCTTGACTTTGTAACTCTTTGGTAGTATACTAAAGACAGTTAAAGGAAAGCAATAAACAAACGGAGGACAAAGATATGACAAAAGCAGAAAGAGATGCAATCAAGGCAAAAATTAAGGATTTAGTAAACGAGGGAATCGACAAAGAGCTTGCAGAGGTTATGGCAAAAGTAGAAGTTGAATATGAACTGATTAGACCGGTTGTAAATTATTAAAAACAACCCACCCCGGAGGTTACGAGGGTAGAAAGTGAGGACGAGATGGGATACGGAAGAAGATGGAAGCCAAGCAAAACTGCTGCCAGAGAGTTTGCAAAAGAGATGGAGGAGATCAGAGAGTTTTGCAATAAAAACGATATAGGTTATTCAAAAAGCATGGACAGCTATTATTTTACAATAAGTGAAAGAGAATACAGGGTTTCCAACCATTCGGTCGAAGCAAGCAACAGAGGAGCCTACGATGATTTCGGAAATCAGTTAAGAGAAAAATATCACGAAGGCGGACGAAAAGAGAATGTAACATACATCCACGCTTCAAAAACGAGAATCAGAGAAATTTACAACGACCTGATTCAAGGGCATGAGCTGGACGGACGAGGAAACGGAATATAAAAAAAAAGTGGTTGGTTGGTCGGTTTGGGTGGATGTAGGGCGGTACAAACGGAAAGTACAAATAAAATTCAGAAAGGAGGTGAGAAGATGGAAACAAATTTGAATTTGTTAAAAGCAAAAATGGCAGAATATGGGACACAGTTTTTCGTAAAAGATTTAGGAAGAATATTGAATATTTCAAAGCCGACAGCAGTTCATAAGCTAAGAGGTCAGGCAAAATTCAAGAAGCGTGAAATTTTAGAATTGATAAACTACTACAATTTAACGAACGAAGAAGCAAAAAAAATCTTCGGGGAGTTACCAAAAAATGATAAGTAAAAAGATATTAAACACGAGGGATGATTGGTTGAAAGAGCGAAAAGGAATCGGTGGAAGTGATTCGGCTGCAATCATAGGCGAGAACCCTTGGAAAAATAACGTTGACTTGTGGCTCGAAAAGACAGGGCAGAAAAAGCAAGAAGAAATCAGCGACAATCCTGCGATTGTTTTTGGAAATCAAGCAGAACCGCTGATTCGGAAATTGTTCGAATATGATCATCCAGAAATGAAGGTTTTCTATGAAGAAAACAACCTTTTCAGGAACGACAGATTTCCTTTTGCTCATGCCAGTCTTGATGGCTGGCTTGAAGATGAGAAAGGGCGAAAAGGGATTCTTGAAATCAAGACAAGCACTATTTCAAGAAGCAGTCAAAGCGAAAAATGGCGAGGAAGAGTTCCAAACAACTATTACTGCCAAATCCTGCACTATATGATGGTTTTAGAAGCAGATTTTGCAATCTTGCGAGCCTATATTCGATACCCTTATGGTACATTTAACGCTCAAATGAACGAATACAGGGTGGAGCGTGAGGACGTGGAAGGCGAAATCGAATACCTGGAAGAAAAAGAACGAGAGTTCTGGAGGTATGTAGAAAGCAGGCAAGAACCACCGTTGATTCTGCCGGAAATTTAAAGAAAAGGAGAAAAAAACATGGAATTGAATTTTATAACCAAGAAAAGAACGAGGACCGGCACAAATGACCTTGACATTAGTATTAAGGTTTTGACTGCTAGAAACAAAGGAAATTACGTTCAATTTGCATTCAGAAACAACTGTGCAAAAGCGATAAGCGATACAGGGTTTGTTGTAGTTGCAATCGAAGGAACAAGGCTATATTTTAAAAGTGAAACAAAAGAGTTAGGTTTTAAACTTACCAAAAGCACAAAAGCAACGAATCAGTTCACAAGAATCAAAGATGACAATTTGGCAAAATGGGTAAAAGATAGACAGGGCGAATATCCTTTATTATTTGACAAAGACCATCACCTATTTTTCATTGAAACAAAGGAGGCAAAAAAATGGAATTAAGAGTTAAAGATATCACGATACCATCAAAGATTGAATTTAACTATGATGAATTAAAAAAGGAAATCGCTGAAAAAGTAGAAAAATATACTAACCTTGTTTACACTGATCAAGACATCAAGCAGGCAAAAGCCGACAAAGCCACCTTGAACAAGGTAAAAAAAGCCTTAAACGATGAAAGAATCAGACGTGAAAAAGAGTACATGAAGCCTTTTAATGAGTTCAAGTCAGAAATCAATGAAATTATACAAATTATTGACAAGCCGATTGCAATCATTGATAAGCAGGTGAAGGAAGCCGAGGAGCAGAAGAAGCAGGAAAAGGCACTTGCAATCGAACAATTATTTGAGGACATGACAAAGCCTGACTGGTTAACACTTGGAGTCATTTACAATTCAAAATGGCTCAATGCAACTTTTTCCATGAAATCTGTCAAGGAAGAAATCGAAAGCAGGCTTGAACAAATCAACAATGACCTTGCTACGCTTTCAAATCTGCCTGAATTCGGCTTTGAAGCCACAGAGGTGTATAAATCTACCCTTGATATAAATAGGGCTGTAAATGAGGGCAAGAGGCTTGCAGAAATCCAAAAGAGAAAAGAAGAACAGGAACGATTGAAGGCAGAAGCAGAAGCAAGAGCAAAGGCAGCAGCCGAAGAAGCCGAGAGAAAAAAAGAACAAGAAAACGCAAGAGCCGAAGAGCTGAAAAAGTCCGAACCAACAACAGAAGTTGAAGAGCGTCACTGCCAAGAGCCAGAGCCAGAAGGCAAATGGGTATCTTTTCAGGCATTTGTTACAGTTGAAAAGGCAAGACAAATGATGAAAGCCTTGAAAGAATTAGACATCAACATCAGACCATTATAAAAAATAGGAGGACAAAAAACATGGTAAACAATTCAATTCAGAAGAAGCAGAACACGAGCGTTGTTGAGTATGAGAGCAACGGAGAAAAGGTGAAGTTATCACCTACAACAATAAGACAGTATCTAGTAAGCGGAAACGGACAAGTGACAGACCAAGAAGTCGTTATGTTTATGAGCCTTTGCAAGTATCAAAAACTTAATCCATTTTTGAAGGAAGCCTACTTGATCAAGTTCGGAAATAGTCCAGCGACTATCGTCACCGGAAAAGATGTGTTCACCAAAAGAGCAAAAAGAAACCCAAACTATGCAGGAAAGCAGGCAGGAATTATCGTTGAATATGAAGATGGAAGCATTGAAGAACGAGAAGGTTCCATGGTGCTTTCAAACGAAAAAATCGTTGGAGGCTGGGCAAAAATCTACATCAAAGGCTACGAAAAGCCAGAATACGCAAGCGTCAGTTTTGACGAGTATGCAGGAAAGAAGGCAGACGGAACCTTGAACAGTCAGTGGAAGTCAAAACCTGCAACCATGATTCGAAAAGTAGCAGTTGTTCAAGCCTTGCGTGAGGCTTTTCCTGAGGACTTCGGAGGGCTTTATAGTGAGGAAGAGTTATCGCAGACCGAGAACGTAAGCATCCAGCAGGACACGATTGAAAATGTTGAAGTGGTTGAACACGAGGAAATCAAAGCTGAGGAACAACCAAAGCAAGAAACTGAAAGTGTAGAAAATATTTTATTCAATAAGGAGGTATAATCATGAATTGCACGATTTTGATGGGTCGCTTGACAAGAGATCCGGAAATAAGATATTCACAGACAGGAACAGCGGTCGCAAGGTATACCCTTGCGGTTAACCGCCGGTACTCCAAAGATGGAGAACCAGGGGCGGATTTTATAAATTGCATAGCGTTTGGGAAGTCTGCAGAGTTTGCGGAAAAATACTTCAGAAAAGGTCTGAAAATTGTTATTCGTGGAAGAATCCAAACTGGAAGCTACACAAACAAAGACGGAGCTACCGTCTACACGACTGACGTTGTGATTGAAGAACAGAATTTCGCAGAATCAAAGGCAGCAGCACAGAACGCTGGAGTTGTACAGTTCCAACCACAAGCAGAGCAAACACAGACACAACCACAGGAGCAGACGAACAATTCTGATCCTAACGATTTTATCACAATTCCGATTGACGAATTTGAAGATGACGGACTTCCATTCAATTAAAGGGGTTAAATATGGCTTGGAGAAGATACGGAACAAACGGAAAGTACAATGCGAAAAAGGTCCAGTATGACGGAATCACCTTTGATTCAAAAAAAGAATATAGGCGATTTCTGGAGCTTAAAGCCTTAGAAAAGGCAGGAATCATCAAAAACCTTGAGCGACAAGTCAAATATGTTTTAATACCAGCACAGCGAGAGCCGGACATTATCGGTTCTCGTGGTGGTGTTAAAAAAGGAAAACTGATTGAACGAGAATGTTCATATTATGCCGATTTCGTTTATATCGTCACAGAAACGGGCGAAAAGGTTGTTGAGGATGTTAAGGGTATGAGGACCCCAGAATACAAGATCAAGCGAAAACTTATGCTTTTTGTTCACCATATAAAAATCAAAGAAATCTAGAAGGAAGGGCGAAACAATGTTGAAATACTGCAACAGCACCAAAGGGGCGGAGATGCTCGTGTGTGCACTGTATGAAGTCGCTTCAAAAGAGTATTTGAAAGCGAAGGTTTACGGACAGAAGGAAAAGGAAAGAATCAATGTTGATTTTTTGACAGGCGACTTCTTTTCTGTGTGCGAAGGATACGGTCGAGAGATCATGAGGAAGATTGACCGAGAAACCGAAAACGCAGAGACAATGATAAAAAGATTCGCTGAAAGTTCAGAAATTACAATGAAGATTCCGCCTGGAGTATGGACAGAGCCTTGGAGAGTCATTTCGAAAAAGTATGGTCTTTCCTGCAAGGTTGAAAATTACAGGTTAGCAAATGAATATATATCAATCAAGAAGCCGACTAAGAAGGCAAGAAAATTCCGTTGCGTTGAGACCGGAAAAATCTATGACAGTTTGGCAGTGGCTGGAATTGATTCGGGTACTGCTGCCAATGGGATTTCATATGCCTTGAAAGGCGTATACGAGAAGGCAGGTGGATTTCACTGGAAATACATCGATTAAGATAGAAAGGAGAAAAAAGAACATGGAAAAAATAAAAACTTGGATGGAAGTTACAAATCTATTTAGCAAAATGCTAAAGGCACAAATCAAGCTCAAAAAGTGGCTTGAAAACTTGGATAAAATTGACGGTCAGGTGGAGTTCAATCAATGGGAATTGCAGAGCATTTTGAAAGATTTCTTGATTGACGAACTAAAGGAAGAGGACAACGAATAAAGAGAAGGCAGGCGTTTTTTGCTTGCCTTTTTTGCAAATAAAAATATTTACTTTTTTTTAAAAAAAACACTTGCAATATATCATTTTCGTGCTATAATAAAGACATAAGATAAATAAAACAAAGCAAACGAAAGGAAGGTACAAAGATATGAGACATACAACACTTACACAGACAAGAACAAACAGATGGGAAGATGAGAACGGAAACTATATTTGGAAGGATGATTTCGGAACATTCATCATTTCTGTAAACGGTGTGAGTGAATGTGCGAAAACCTTAGAAAAAGCACTTGCAATCATGGATTGTGATAAATATTGGAATTAAAAGCAAACGAAAGGACTAACGAGGTGGAGACATGAGCGAAATAAAATGGATTAAGATCACAACGGATATTTTTGAAAACAGAAAAATCAGACAAATTGAAAGCCTGCCGGATGGAGATGCAATAATCGTTATCTGGTTAAAACTCCTGACGCTTGCAGGAAACATAAATGACCAAGGTCTGATTTATTTTACCCAGGAAATCCCATATACAGAAGAAATGATGGCAACTCAATTCAATCGACCGCTTTCAACGGTGAAATTAGCACTCAAAGTTTTCGTTGAATTTGGTATGATTGACATAGTGGATGACATTTTGAAAATTTCAAATTGGGAAAAGTATCAAAATGTAGACGGACTAGAGCGAATCAGAGAGCAAACAAGGAAACGAGTTGCGAAGCATAGAGAAAAGCAAAAAACACTAGAAACCAGAGAAATTGGTAAAAATGAACAAAGTGTAACGTTATGTAACGTTACAGACCGTTACAATGTAACGCAATGTAACGCCACAGAAGAAGAAGAAGATATAGATAAAGATAAAGAAAAAGAAAAATATAAAAAGAAAAACGCTAAAGCGACCGCTGACGCTCACCACCCTTCCAAACCTGTTAAACATAAACACGGTGAATATAACAACGTTCTTTTGACTGATGAGGAATTTGAGAAGTTGGCAGTAGAATTTCCGGACTTAGACCAAAGAATCGATAACTTATCTGGATATATTGCAAGCACCGGAAAAACCTATAAGAGCCATTATGCTACGATTCGGAACTGGGCAAGGAAGGACAAGGAAGCAGGGAAGGGAAAACCGGTAATCAAAGAAAATGGTTTTGCAAACTTTGACCAACGAGAATATGATGAGGACCTCGAAAAGATTCTGTTGAGCCGGAGGAAATAGGAATAGCGAAAATTCAGGAGAAAAGGCACAAAAGAGCGAGAAAAAGATTTTCAATGATAAAATGTTAGCTGAAAAAATAAAGGCGGTAAAAAGGGCATCAGAAGCCTTTTAAAGCCTATTTGAATTTTTAGCGAAAGGAGAGCGATGAAACTTTCAAAAATTTACGAGTGGCAACCATACCAACACGAAAGCAAAGGAAAAGAGATACCCAAAAAATGGAATGTAGTTTGCAAAATGTCCAGAGACGAAAAAATCAACTGCGGACGTTGTGGGCAACCACTGGAAAGCCCTGAAAGCGAACAATCAATCTTCCTGAGTGACGGAGCAGGAAAAGCGGTGCTGATTTGCAGGGATTGTCACGAGATTGAGAAGGAAAAGGCAGCAGAAGCTAAAAAAAGAAAATGGAAAACAATCGAAGATTAAGAAAGGTGAAAAAAATGTTAAACATAAGAGGCTGTAAAAAAGAAAAAGCATATAATATTGGGTTTAAACATGGACTCGAAAAAGGAATCGAAATAGGCAAAAGATTACATGTAGACAAAGATTATTTAGATTTTGAGGATGGAAAAATCACATTTAATGAATACAGGCAAAGAAAAGGGCTGCAGCCAATAGGGCAGTAAGAAAAATTTTAAGGAGGTGTAAACATGACGCTAGAAGAGTTATTAGAACAGCTAAAAGGGTTAACGTATAAAAGCGAAATTTTTGGAAAAACTGAAAATTTTGACGTGATTACCCAAAGCGAATTTGACAAGGTAGAAAATCTTATACGACAATTTGCATTAGACAATCACGACGAGCAACTAGGCTTGTTACAAGCGAAAGTATACGCATACGAGAAGATTATAGCAAATAGTAATTTTGCTCCAATGATTGCAAATGGAACTAATAAGGAGGAACAAACATGGACAAATTAAAAACTATCAATGGTCAGCTTGAACTGGCTATACACTTGTTAAAAAATACCAAAGAATTTGAAGGTTCTGACAAGGAGTTAACCGAAATTGATGAACGACAATTCGACAAGTTAAAAAGTGAAATTTTAGCAACTTATAGGCATCTAAGACTTAGGAATGGAAAGGAGATATAAAATGACAAATAATATTTTTGACATCTTCAGTTCAGAAGGTAATACGCAGATTAAGCTTTCAACTTTATATGATTTGATGAGAAGATCAGCAAAATTAGAAATCGCAATGAATTGCATTAAAAATGGAGTTCCTAACGAATGGATCAGACAAGCTTTGGACATTGATGAAGATGTGGAGGAGCAAACAAAAAGTGAAAATCAATAACGTATATTGCTTATTTGAGCAGTCAGGAACATTCAAGGAGACAATGTGTTAACATAAAGCGAACGAAGAAGCACTCGAAAGGGTGCTTTTTTTGTGCTAGAAAAATGATAACGTGCGTGATACAATGAAAAAAACGAAAGGAGGGCGAAAAGATGGATTTTAGCGTTTATGTCAAGCCAGAATTGCTTATCTTGATTCCGGTTCTGTATATAATCGGTGAAATGATTAAAGGATCAAAGACCGTTCAGAATCGATTCATTCCGGTGATTTTAGGTTGTACCGGTGTAGGGCTTTCAATTCTGTACGTTGTAGCAACAGAAGGGGTTACGCTTTTAGGATTTTTCACAGCAATCACACAAGGAATTCTTGTAGCAGGTGCGAGCGTTTATGCGAACGAAATCAAAAAGAACACTGAAAAAAAAGATGACTAGAAAGGATTTGAGAGCATGACAGAATCAGTTATTATTGCAGCTATTTCGTTTTTGGGAACAATGGTTGGAAGCCTGAGCGGACTAAAGCTCGTTAATTATCGCATTACTCAACTCGAAGAAAAGGTTAACAAGCACAATCAAGTTATACAGAGAACGTATATCCTGGAAGAGCAAATGAAGGTCGCAAACCATAGGATTGATGATTTAGAACGACACGAAGAAGAAAAAAGTTAGGAGGACGAGAAAACATGGAAATCATAGAAAAAAACATAGATGAGTTGATTCCGTACGAGAACAACCCAAGAAATAACGAAGAAGCAGTTGACAAGGTTGCCATGAGTATTTCAGCATTTGGCTTCAAAGTGCCAATTGTCATTGATTCAAACAACGTAATCGTGACGGGTCATACAAGGTTAAAGGCTGCAAAAAAACTAGGGCTCAAATCGGTGCCTTGCATCCAGGCGGATGATTTGACGGACGAGCAGATAAAGGCTTTTCGATTGGCAGATAACAAGGTGGCAGAGTTTGCGACATGGGATGAAGAAAAGCTCATGCAGGAACTTGAAGGGCTCAATTCCGATATGTCTCTCTATGGTTTTGAAGAACTTGAAAAAGAAATTGATGAGTTGGGAGAAGTCGAAGAAGATGAACCACCAGAGACTCCAACAGAGCCAAAGGCAAAATTGGGCGATTTGTGGCTATTAGGAAATTCCCACAGGCTTATTTGTGGAGATTCCACGGATGTTGCGGTCATTGATAGGCTTATGGATGGAGAAAAAGCCGACCTTGTTTTCACGGATCCACCATACGGAATGAAAAAAGAAAGCGAAGGGGTACTAAACGACAACCTCAACTATGATGATTTGCTTGACTTCAACCGTCAATGGATACCGCTTACATTCGGAGCGTTAAAGAATACGGGCTGTTGGTATTGTTGGGGAATTGATGAACCGCTGATGGATATTTACAGCAACATCTTAAAGCCTATGAAAAAAGAAAACAAAATAGTAATTCGCAATTATATTACATGGGCAAAACATGCAGCTTTTGGAATTGGAAGCGATTTGCAGTTATCATATCCTAAAGAAACAGAGAAATGTTGGTTCGTGATGAAAGGCAGGGATTGGAACAACAATAACGCTGAATTTTTTAATACCAAATTTGAGCGTATTCTGGCTTATATGCAAGGCGAAGCAGAAAAAGCAAAAATCCAACCGAAAGATATTCAGAAGGTATGTGGAGTGCAGATGTACTCGCATTGGTTCACTAAAAGCCAATTCTCTATATTAAGTCGTGAACATTATGAAGAATTACAAAGAGCATACAAGGGATGCTTCTTAAAGCCTTATGACGATTTGAGAAAAATGTTAGGAGTTTCCAATAATCCAACAGCAGACTTGAAACCTTATTTTGATTCCAAAGCAATTGACTCTGTTGGCGATATTGGATTGACAGATGTATGGCGGTTTCCTATTACAAGTAATAAAGAGAGAGAAGGGTTAGGACACGCAACCCCGAAACCACTTGCATTGTGTAGCAGAGCAATACACGCAAGTAGCAGAGAGGGCGAGATTGTCCTTGATGTATTCGGCGGTAGTGGTAGCACACTAATAGCCTGCGAACAGTTAAATAGAAAATGCTATATGTGTGAGTTAGATCCTCACTATGTAGATGTAATAATACAAAGATACATAAATCTTAAGGGAACTGATGAAGATGTATTCTTAATAAAAGATGGAACAAAGATACCATATAGTGAACTATAGAAAGGGCGGTGCTTGTGTGCCTAAAATCTTGAATGAAAAATGGCGTAAAAGTAATAAATAGAATTTGAAAAAGGAGGGCTGACAGGTGGGGCGAAAAAGCAGATATGAAACGCACGTAAAGCCGTATCTCAATCAAATTCAAGAATGGTATGAGGACTTAGACGAAAGGCAGATTGCGGTAGATAAGTTAGGAATAGCGGTTTCTACGTGGGAGAAATATAAAAAAGAATATCCTGAACTTAGAGACGTTTTGAAGCGAGGAAAACAACAACTTGTTAGTGAGTTAAAGACGAGCTTGAAAAAGAAAGCCAAGGGTTTTTACTACGAAGAAACAAAGACGTGCATAAGAGAGGTAGACGGAAAGCAGGTGAAAACCATTGAGAAGTATAAGAAGTACGCTCAACCGGACACGGGGGCGTTACACTTGCTTCTGAAAAACCTTGACGAAAGTTGGCATAATGATGATACGGAGACAATCAACATGAAGAAAGAACAGCTGAAGATTGCACGAGAGAAGATGGAGAGCGAGAACTGGTAGAAAGGAGCAAGAAAAAATGGCAGTTAAAATCGGACATGCAAGCATTGATGAGAATGGAAGAGCAACAGGAGGAAAAGCAGGAGACCAGACAGGAAAAGAAGTTTGTTTTTCAACTTGGTGGAATGACGGATGGACTGCACTTGTAAGACCTGTCAAAAAGAGCGTGGCAAATAAGATTGTTAAAGCTTGCAAGGCTGGAGTTAATAACAAAAAGATTGGCTATGACCAGAGCCAAAACCAAAGAACAACGCTATATGCAGAAGCAGAAAAGGTTGATTTTGATTTGTCAAAGATTGAAGCCAACTGTGAAGCGGACTGCAGTGCCTTTGTTTCTGTTTGTGTAAATGCTGCAGGCGTAAAGGTTTCAAAAGATATTTATACCGGTAACATGGTTAAGGCCTTAGAAGCAACAGGAGCGTTCAAAGTGTACAGAGGTTCGAAGTATTTGACAAGTAGTGAATACTTGAAGGCAGGAGATATCCTTGTCGCAGAAGGAAAACATACAGTCATTGTTCTTGAAGATGGAGAAAAGGCATCAAGCACTACGACAACAACAACAAGCACAAACAACAATAGCAGTGCAGCAGAAAAATTCAATGGAAGCATTGCAGGCACATATAAGACGACAAATGCTTTAAACCTTAGAGCAGGAGCAGGAACAAACCACAAGGTCCTACATGTAATCCCAAAGGGCGACAAGGTTGTTAATTATGGCTATTATAGCAACGCTAGTGGAGTGCGTTGGTTGTATGTAGTCCACAAGGGAGAGGTCGGCTTTGTATCGTCAAATTATTTGAGGAGATCATAAAAAATGTTTACACTTTTTAGCTTTTATCGTTCGAAAGAGTGGGCAGAGTTTAGACGTGTCGTGATTGCTGAGAGAACAAAGGAAGATGGCTTCGTCTATGATGAGATAACAGGCAAGCCGATTGTAAAAGCTTACGACCTTATTCTTCATCATAAGATAGAGTTAACCGAAGAAAATGTAAATGACTACAACATTTCTTTAAACCCTGAAAACATTCAGATTGTTTCTTTCAAAACTCACAATCAAATTCATGACAGGTTAGGACTTCAGAAGAAACGAGAAGTCTTTCTTGTTTATGGTTCACCATTAAGCGGAAAGAGTTCATGGGTACAAAAGAACATGAATGAAGGCGACTTGATTGTAGATATTGACAGAATATGGGAATGCTTATCAGGTTGCGATATGTACGTTAAACCGAACAGACTAAAGGCTTGTGTTTTTGACGTTAGAAACACTTTGTATGATATCGTAAAGTACAGACGAGGGAAGTGGCTGAACGCTTTCCTTGTCGGTGGCTTTCCTGAGTTCTCAGAGCGTGAGAGGTTGTGCAGGGAGTTCGATGCAAAAGAAATCTTTATTGATGTATCAAAAGAAGAGTGCTTGCAAAGATTGAAAGACAATGCAGAAGGAAGAGGCGAAGAGTGGAAAGAGTATATTGAAAAATGGTTCATGATTTATCAAAGGACCACCCCCCTAGAGCCTTAAAAAAGGAGGGCTGGGGTAATGTTAAGGGGAGCCTTTTTCTTGCTGAAAATGAAAAAATGAGATTTTTAGATTTTGAAAATCAAAAAAATTGAAAAAGCCTTTTTGAAACGAAAGGAGGACGAAAAAAATGAAAAATACGATTTATATTTACCCTACAGGACATACAAAGGTAGCCACTGAAAATGGCGATAATTCGATTATAATTAAATTTGAGAAGGCGAGTCCAGATGCAACGATTGAGTTGTTAAAGGGGAACGAATGGTATTCTGAATTAAAATGCAGGCATATCAACGGAAAAGCAAGTGCAACAGTGCCAAAAGAAACGCTGACCGGAAGTAACCTGCATTTTCGATTGAAGGATAGAAACGGATTTTCTGAATATTTCCATATCGTTTACGACAAAACGAAGCCTTTATCCTTGTTGACCTTGGGCACGGTCAACAGGGTTATTTTTGGAAATATCGCAGGAATCAATCCAAGTCAGAATTATAACACTTATAAGGATTTATCAGCCTTTACAAATGACGAATTATCGGCTTATACTTATAACGAACTAAGAGAAAGGAGTTTATGAGATGGAGCAGACAAGCAACCTTGCGTTAAATCTTCCAAGTGGTTCAGATGCCTATAACGTAGAAGATTTCAACGAGAATTTTGAAATTCTGGACAATAGCACGGTCAATTTGACAGGAACGGAAGAGCCTACCGCAGATTTAGGCGGTGAAGGTTCAATGTATTTTCAGACAGAAACAACCGGTGACACCGTCAAAATCAAAAAGACCTATGTCAAGACCAACGGAACATGGGTCGAGTTGAAAATGGGCGGTTCTGGGGTTATTTCAAGCATTTTAACAACAAACGTAACAGTTGAAAAGGAGGACTAAACATGGAGTTAAATGACAGAGTAAAAGATAAAGTAACCGGTTATGGTGGAAGGGTTACCGCAAAATCAGAATATATTACAGGCGAAACAAGATATTTGGTTGAAAATGTTGATTCTACCGGGAGACCGATTGAATGGTGGTATGACGAGTCACGATTAGAAAAGGAGGACTAAACATGATCACAAAAAATCTGAGAGCACTGCTTGGGGCATTTACCACTAATTCAAATTATTCAAGAACAATAAAGCTTAAGAGCGAAGACGGAACGGTTTGCATTGGTGGAGCATATCCAGGAAAAACAACGCAAGTTGGTGCACCGTGGGTAAACACAACTGTTTCAGGCTCATACGCTTATAATAGTTTGAGAGTAGGAACAGGAACGACAGAGCCGACTGCAGACGATTATTGTCTTGAAACCGAAAACACGTCACTCACTTTTGTTTCGGCGTCAGCAACCGGAAACTACACAAACGATAATCTAAGTGAAGGAAATTCAGCAAAAACAATCGTGGCAACTTACGTCAATAGCACAACAGAGGCGGTCACTATTTCAGAAGTCGGTTATTTCATTGAACATGCAGATAGCTATAATTTAGATGGAACCAACCAAACAAGCAGGAATTTTTTGATGGCTCGTGAAGTAATTGATTCCGTTGAAATCGGAGCAGGCGAAACGTACACGTTCACTTTTGTGATTCAGTAAAGGAGGGCAAAATGAATTACGGTTTTGATGATGCAAAAGAAAAAATTGAAATGTTTAGCAAGACTGAGGCTTACAATGACATTATCACGTTAACAGACCCATATGGTCATGAATATGAAGTTTCTACAGGGCAAGTTGTACAGAATTTCTTTGGGAATAAATTAAGAATAGTTAACAACAAGATTGAATTGACAGCAGAAATGATGTCAGAAATAGGAGTTACAACTTTAGCAGTTGGACAATCCGTTATAATTGGCATTCCATGTAGTGAAACGATTGGAAGGGCTTTAAGTGGTTTTCCAAATGCCTATTTCCAAACGCTTTCACACATGGAAAGAAGCATTTCTGATGATGTAAATATCAGCTTAAAAGCGGAATTTGTAGCTTTAGAAGGAAACGCAAAAATTGATTATAGGATTCAGAATGATGGGCATCAAGATATAACATTTTCAAGTACGCCTATGACAATCGCAACAACTATTCTTTGTCAAAATGTTGTATTCAGTTAAAAAAAGGAGCAAGCCATGACACGAGAGGAACAATTAAAAAAAATCGTTGGGCAAGAAAACATGGATAAGGCGGAGCGGTTGATTGAAGAGGTTGTGTTCATTGAAGAACAACTGCGAGAACTGAAAAAGCTACCGTTTTTGAAAGTGCATCCAAAGGACAAGACAAAGCAGAAGCCGACAGCGAGTGCAAGACTTTATAAAGAATTATTGCAGCAGTACAACAACTCTTTGAAATTACTTTTCAGAATCACAGGAGAAACAGAAAGTGACGAGGAAAGTCCATTAAGACGTTGGGTGAAGGAAAGAGGGAATAAGGATGCTGATTAAAAAGCGGACAATCTGGACTCCGGACAACTCTTTTTTGCTTGAATATAAAGGCAGAATTGATGCAGGTGAAATCTTAGTCGGAAATGAGCTTTACACAGAACTTGAAAACTTGGAAGAGGACTTGAAAGATGACGAGTATTTTTACAATGTAGAAAAGGCTCGGATTCGTATGGATTTCATGGAAAATTGTATCCGACTGACAAAAAGTCCTTATTATAACAAGCCTATGGTTTTGATGATTTGGCAGAAAGCATTTATCGAAGCTTTGTATTCGTTCAAAATGGCGAGGGATTGGGTGGAAAATGAAAAAGACATTGACCGCTTCAAACGTGCGTTGCTTCTCATAAGTCGGAAAAATTGTAAAAGTGAATTATGCTCTGCATTAGGAAATGCGGAATTTATAGCAGGAAATGAAGGCTCGGATATCGTCTGCAGCTCGAATGATGACGCTCAGGCGTCAATCGTTTATGATGCTATGGACACAATGAGACAGTTATATGATCCTGAGGATCTAGACACAAAACGAAATCAGCGTTTTATCCTGAACAAAATAACGAACACTAAGGTTTTCAAGTTATCCGACAGAACAAGAAACAAAGAAGGACGAAACATTGACTGGGCAATCCTAGACGAAGCCCACGAAATGAAGGACAATGTCATTGCAAAGTCAATCGAGCAATCGCAGTCCTTGAAGGAAAATCCGAAATTCATTATAATCACGACAGAAGGGTTCGTGGATGATGGATTTTTGGACGAGGAACTAAAAAAAGGACGTGCAATCATTAAGGGTGAGGATGATTCAATTTCAGCAAAAAGGTTTCTGCCTTGGTTCTATACACAAGACAGCGAGCAGGAAGTTTTTACAAATCCGAAAAGCTGGATCAAGAGCAATCCAACACTTGGAACCATAAAACGATATGATTATCTAGCCGAACAAGTCGACATAGCCAGAAGGTCAAAAGCGGACAGAATTTTCGTACTTTCAAAGGATTTTAATTTCAAGCAAAATTCAGTTGAAGCATGGCTGAATGTGGAAGATTATAGCTACGATTGCAAATTTAATGTTGAAGAACTAAGGGGTTGCAAGTGCCTGGGACACGTTGACTTAGCAGAAACAACGGACTTGTGTTGTGCCAAGGCTTTGATTGTCAAAGGCGATTCAAATGTCAAATATATTTTGACGCAATATTTTATCCCTGAATCAAAGCTTGATGAGGAATCAGACGACCACAATGCAGGAGCGAAGTACAAAGAATGGGCAGACAAAGGACTTATCACGATTTGCGAGGGTAACGACCTTGATTTGACAGTTGTTGCAGATTGGTTTTTTCACTTGCACACAGATTTTGGAATTGACCTGTACAAATGCGGATACGACCAAAGGTTCGCACGAGACTGGCTGAAGGGCATGGAAACGTATGGATGGACGAAGGAATTTGGAGACGTTGAAATGGTGCTGCAGAACGCCCAGACCTTAAACAATGCCTTAAGGCTTGTCGAAAGAGATTTAAAAGCAAGACTAATTTATTACAATGAAAACGAAGTTGACAAGTGGTGCTTCAAAAATTCCTGCTTAAAAATCAACGACCAAAGACAAGCGTTGTGCGTCAAGACAAAAAATGAAAACAAGATTGATGGAACAGTAACGCTGATTTCATTGTATGAAATGTATAGGCGTTACAGGGCGGATTTGAAAAAATTAAATGGAGGTGCATAGAATGGAATGGCTCGACAAGCTTTTTAGAAAGCCACCAAAAAAGAAAAAAATGGCAATGAGTCTTGACGGATTTTTGCCGATTTACTCACAGTTTGGAACGAACGTGTATGCCTCAGACGTGGTTCAGCAGGCTTTAAAGTGTATCGTTGACGAGGTCAAAAAACTGAATCCGAAGCATATCAGGTACAACGGAAGTGATCCAATTCCGGTCAGAAATAGTACGGTTCAGGATGTTTTGAATGAGCCGAACGAACTCATGACGACAAGTGAATTTTTGGAAAAGATAACATGGCTTTTACTGCTGAATTATAACGTTTTTATTATTCCGACTTATGAAGTATGGACAGACCCAAAGACCGGAGCCGAGCGAAGATATTACAAGTCTTTGACTCCAATAAAACCGACCGAGGTTGATTTTATCGAAGATGGCTTGGGAAGGCTTTTCGTGACTTTTCATTTTTTGAATGGCTACACCACAACGATTCCTTATAGTGAAGTAATTCATATCAAATACAATTATTCCGTCAATCAGTACATGGGCGGAAATGAGCAAGGAACTCCGGATCATAAAGGACTTTTGAAAACCCTTGAATTAAACGAGAATTTACTAAAGGGAATCGCCAAAGCCATGAACGCAAGTTATGCGGTCAACGGAGTCGTTAAATATAATTCTGTTATGGATGACGGAAAAACAGAAAAGGCACTTGCAGAACTGGAGCAAAAGTTAAACAACGACCAGAGCGGATTTTTACCACTTGACATGAAGGCGGATTTCATACCTTTTAATCGTGTAACGCAACTAGTCGACAAAGATACATTGGAATTTATTGATTCTAAGATTCTAAGGAATTTCGGCGTTCCTTTATGTATTCTAACAGGAGACTACACGAAAGAGCAGTACGAGGCATTCTATCAAAAAACCTTAGAGCCTTTAATTGTATCAATGTCACAGGCATTTTCCAAAAAGCTTTTTACAAGCAGGGAAAAGAGTTTCGGAAATTGCGTTGAATTATATCCAAAGCAACTCATATTCATGACAGTTTCGCAGACCATAGAAATGGTGAATATACTTGCACCGACTGGAGCCATGTACGAGAATGAAAAGCGTGTGGCTTTAGGACTTCCACCGCTTCCTGAACTGGAAGGAAAGCGTTTCATGTCATTGAACTGGATTTCGGCAGATGATGCGAGCAAGTATCAAGTAGGAAAAGAACAGGAAGAAACTGTTGTTGTAGATGAAGAAAAAGAAGAAATTTAGGAGGGAAAAGGAATGAAGAAGAAGGAATTCGAACAAAGAACTTACACGGTATCACTTGAAACAAGAGAAAGCGAAGATAAAGCAACAGGAACAATCACAGGCAGACCTGTTGTATATAATTCGAGAACAAACATCGGTCCTTTTGATGAAATCATTGTTCAGGGTGCTTTGGACAGTACGGACCTAACAGATGTTAGATTCTGTTTAAATCATGATACTTCTTTTGTGTATGCCAGAAGTAGACGGAACAATCCGAACTCAACCATGAGACTTTCGCCGGACATGGAAGGACTTGCAATCGAAGCAGATTTTGCCATTGAAGAAAGTGCAAGAGCAAAGGATTTATATACAGCCATCATGCGTAGAGACATTGATAAAATGTCATTCATGTTTACTGTTGAGGACGAGGAATGGGAAGGACTTGACACCGACCACCCTGTTCGATATATTAAAAGCATAGGAAAGATTGTCGAGGTTTCAGCGGTAACGTTTGCAGCCTACGACAGCACTTCTATTGATGCCCGTAGTCAGCAGGCATTGGAGAATGCCAAACTTGCGATGGAGAACGCAAGAGACAAGAGGGATAAAGCGGTGGAGACTGCATTGGAACTAGAAAAGGCAAAATTCAATTTTTTGTCAAATTTTTAAAATCTAAAGAAAGGAAAAAAAGAAATGAAGAGAAAAGAGATTTTAGAAAAAAGACTTGCAAGACTTAATTCAAAGAAAGAGTCGCTTGCACAGCGTTGCAAGGCATCTGAGGATGCAAACGAAGTAAGAAGTCTTACCGAGATTCTTGAAGATTTGAATGCAGAAATCGAAGAGACAAGAGCGGAGCTTTCAGCAATCGAGGAAGAGAGAGCAGACGAAAATGTTTCACGTGAAACAAAAGTACCTGAGAACGCAGAGACAAGAGGTGCTGTCAACTTAGGTTCTTTCAAGACTGTAGAAACAAGAACAGAGAATCCACTCGAGAGCGTTGAGTATAGAAATGCTTTCATGAAGTATGTTACAGAAGGAACTGCTATTCCTGCAGAGGTTCGTGGCGATACCATCTCAACAGCTGAAACAGGTGTAATGATTCCTTTAACCATCATGAACGAAGTCATCAACACTGTTAAGAAGCGTTACGGAAATCTTTATGCAAAGGTTCGCAAGGTATCTGTTAAGGGTGGCGTTGAATATCCTATCGGAGCATTAAAGGCTTCTTTCAAGTGGATTTCAGAGACCACCGTTTCACCACGTCAGAAGGTAGACAACCTTGGAAAAGTTTCTTTCGGCTATCATGTAGCAGAGATTAGAATTTCGCAGACCTTCTTAAGCCAGTTACTCACACTTTCGGCTTTCGAATCAACCATGACAGAGGTCATTGCAGTTGCTTATCTTGAAGCAATGGACTATGCCATCATGAATGGTTCGGGAGACGGACAGCCTTTAGGTGTATTAAATGACCCAAGAGTCACAAATACAATCACAATGACTGCTGCCGACATTTCAAACTGGACAAAGTGGCGTAAGAACTTCTTTGCAAAGCTTCCACTCGGCTATAGAGCAGGAGATTTCGTGTTCGCAAGTTCAACCGTTGACGCTTACCTTGAAACAATGCAGGATGCAAACGGAAATCCAATCTTCAGACAGGCAACAGGTCTTGAAGTGAACGATGGAGATGCAACCAATCCAAACGGAAGATTCTTTGGACGTGAAATTTCACTTGTTGAGCCTGATATCATTGCAGACTTTGATTCGGCAAACGCTGGAGACGTTATCGGCTTATTCTGGCAGCCTTTAGAGTATGCAATCAACGAGAATTTCGCATTTACCATGAGAAGATATTTTGATGATGAAACAAACGAGTGGGTTGACAAAGCCCTTGTAGTAGTAGACGGAAAGGTTCTCAACCCTACAGGATTCTATAAGATCATCAAAGGCTAATAAGGAGGGCGATTTTATGACAACAATCGAAGCTTTATTTGACCTATATGAAGCACTTGGAGGAGATGCAGACGAAATCTCAACACTTCAGACAATCCCTGAAGTGTTAGAAGAGATTTCAGAAGTTGCAGGCTCAACAATCGAGCTTCCCGGAGTATCTGCAAGCGACAACGGTGATGTGTTAACCGTTGTTGGTGGTAAGTGGGCAAAGGCAGCAAGCGAACTTCCTGTAGTATATCCAAACGACAATGGCAAGGTTTTAGCCGTTGTTGGTGGTAAGTGGGAAGCAGCAAACGCACCTGACTCAACAACTAAATCATTTACCAAAGCCGGACTTACAGGAACCGTTAAAACTTATGGAAACGTATCAACAATAGAAATCTACACACGAGGAGGAACAATCACAAGCACGTCTGCATCGCTTGGTTTTAACGTTCCCGCTAACTTAATGTATGTGTCAGGAGTTAGTCCTAGGATTCCATTGTATCAGGCTGGAACGGAAGTCGGATATTTCACGTTGTCGGGTGGTGCAACAACAACTATTTCTGTCACTGTCAGCTCACCAGTATCGACAGACAAAAACCCAGTTTATGCTAATTTCACAACACTTTAAAAAAGGAGGAACAATAAATGATCAACGAGGATAGAATCGTTTCAGTTACAAAAACTGATTTACTCAGTCTTTATGGTGTCATTTTAAAGGCTGCAAACGTTAACGTTGCTAAGTTAGACGCAACTGCAACCGGTACTTTTAAGATTTCATCAGCTTTAACAACTGACTATGTTTTAGCAGACGAGCCAGTTAAGAGCCTTGATATCGCAAGCACCGTAACAAGTGCATCTGTTTACTTTGTGCCAGCTTACGATTTTGAAGGCTTTACAGTAGGCGGAGCAAGTGCAACCATGGCAAGTGCAAGTGTTGATGTTGATGCAGATGGAAACACTCTTTACTTGGCAGTTTTAGCAGATGGAGAAATCACCGTTTCAAAGGTTGGTTTATAGAAAGGAGGTTCGGCAATATGACAGATGAGGAGTTACTTGCGTCAGTGAAGTCCGCCCTTGGAATCCTTGGCGAATATCAAGATGAAACACTTTCGGTATATATTGCTGAAGTAAAATCTTTTCTACTTGGTGCAGGAATTGACAATTCAAAAATAACAGCCGGACTTGTTGCTCGTGGGGTTTCAGACTTATGGAACTACGGTGCAGGAAATGGCAAATTAAGCGATTATTTCTTGCAAAGAGCAACTCAATTGAGTTACTTATAAAGGAGGGCGAACAATGGCAGATTTTAAGCCTTCCATTCCGTACACAGTGCCGGTCCTTTTGCTGATACCGACAAAAACGACATCTAAGGGAGTGACAAAAAAGGTATACAACGAGGAAGAAGGTATTCAAATTTTCTGTTCTTGGAAAACATACGGAGGAACAGAGGTTACAAAAGACGGAGTGTATTCGGTTCTTGATACCGCAACAGTCGAGACGTGGTATCGCCCTGATCTGAAAGCGGATTGCAGAATTAAGGACTTAGAAACAGAAAGTCTGTATGAAATCATTGGAAAACCTGAGGACATCAATCGCAGGCACCAATTCTTGAAATTCAAAGTTCAAGCGGTCGAAGGAGGGGCATAAAATGGCAAGGAAAAAATTCGGGCTAGAATTTGCCGGTTTTAACGAGGTACTTGAAAGGTATAAAAAGTTAGGCGGAAATCTAAAAGGGATAACCGAAAAATGCCTTGAATTTATTCCAGCCGAAATAAACCCCAACTTACAAGCCGACATGGCAAAACATCACTCAAAACGAGTGGTGAAGTCAATCAGCACAGATAAAAAAGTCGAATGGGAAGGACTAAAGGCAGGCGTTAAAGTCGGATTTGAGATAAATAAAGGCGGTCTGCCTTCAATCTTTCTTATGTATGGTACCGCAAAGCACGTTCCAAAAAATCAATACGGAACACCGAAGAGAGCAGGAGCGAGGATGAATGGCGGTATCACTGCCGATAAAAAGCTTTATAACGATGTTTATGGACGTTCGATTCATAAAAAAATCGGAGAAAAGCAAGAAGCAATTCTAGCAAAGGAAATCAATAGATTGATGGGAGGTTGAGCAAATGGAAGATAATTTAATTGAATTATTGCAGACGTTCGGTTTTCCAGTAATCAGACAAGGAAGTTTAGCACCGGAAGAAGAATATCCAGATACCTTTTTTACATTTTGGTGCATTTCTGAAATCGAACAGACCGCCTATGACAACGGAACTTTTTCTGTTGTTTATGATTTTTATGTTAACGTTTACTCAACAAGTCCTGAGAACGTATACAACTATTTAAAACAGGCTAGAATTCTATTAAAAAACAACGGATGGACATGCATTGACCGAGGGCATGACGTTCAAAGTGACGTGATCACTCATATCGGGCGAGGCATGGAAATGACCTTTTTAAACACCGAAGAAGAAATCTAAAAAAGGAGGAACAAAAGAAATGGCATTTACAAGCGAACAGGGTGTATTTGAATTCCGTGGTGTCGATAATCTTTATGTTGCACGAGTAACTAAGGATGACAAAAACGGATATGAAACCGAAACACCTATTTATCTTTCGCCAGTTGCAGAAGTTGCAAAGGCAACCGAAAGTTCAAGCGAAGCACACTACTATGACAACAAGGCAATGATTGTAGTATCAAGCGAAAGTGCCGATACAATCACAATCACCATGGCACCACCTGTCCTTGATAAGTTAGCTCGAATCATTGGAAAATCATTTGATGAAACAACCGGAATGATGGTTGATTCTGAGCGTGTCAATGATTACTGGGCTTTAATGTATCGAACAAAGGGAACAGATGGCAAGTATCGTTATGTTTCTAGATTAAAGGGAACCTTCAACATTCCTGAGGATGATAATCAGACCGAGAATGATGGAACCGACACAACGAACACCGAAATCGAGTACACCGGAATTTATACCGAGTATGAATTCAACAAAGGAAAGTATGTAAACGGAGCGTGGGAGAAGGCATCAGCAAAGGGAATTGTCGTTGATACTCGTTACGCATTAGCAGATGTTTCGACATTCTTTAATTCAACCCAAACCCCTGATACAATTCAGGCATCAAGTACAACTGTTACCGGAATCGGTGTCGTACCTTCTTCAATCACTGTTGAGGTTGGAGCAGAAGCAACCGCATACGCAACACTTACTCCAGCCGGAGCAACCGGAACAATTACATGGGCTTCAAGTGATGACACCGTTGCAACCGTTGCAGATGGAGTTGTTACAGGTGTAGCAGTTGGTACCGCAACAATCACCGCAACTTGTGGAGATTATAGCGACACATGCACTGTGACCGTTGAGGCTCAGGGCTAAATTAAAAAAAAGAACGGATAAACAAAAATTTGGTGGTGGCAGGACGTCACCACCGTTTTTTTTAAAAAAATAAAAATCGGAGGAAAAAACATGGCAACAATCAAGTTAAATATTTATAAGGCAGATAACAAAAAGGAAATCGAAAAGACTTACATTGCAGAGGGTTACGACCTTATGCTTGGAACAATTGACGACATTTTGAGCGTGATTGACGTTGATAAGCTGAATGATCAGAAGGCGGTTGCGGTTATGGTTTTAAAATCATACGGACAAATCAAGCCTTTATTGATGGACGTATTTCCTGAGGTAACAAGTGAGGAATTAAACCGAACAAAGATTTCTGAACTTGTGACAGTCTTTATTCAGTTAGCAACAGCGACCGCAGAATTATTGACAAACTTACAAACAAAAAACTAGAAGCGGGCGTTATTATTGAAGATGATACGCCCGTTCCGGAATTACTTTTCGAGATGGAAATGAACCTTTGTGAACGGTTCACGTCAATGACACCTTTGTCACTGAGGAAAGAAAAGGCGAGAGAGGTTTACGACTTAATCGTCAAATATAATCGGTATAGCAAGAAAAACGAAAGTGGAAAGAAGAAAAGAAAAATAAAGAAGCCGGCAGGCGATGATTGGTTTTAGAAAGGAGGGCAAAAAATGGCAAACGATAATACTACAACAACGAAATTTAAAGTCGACATCTCAGAACTAAAAGCAGGAATCACCGAAGCGAATCGACAGATTAAATTGGCGAACGCACAATTCAAGGCTGCAAGTGCTGGAATGGATGACTGGAGCAAGTCGACAGATGGACTGCAAGCAAAAATCAAACAAACGGACACCGTTTTGAATAGCCAAAAAGCAGTCTTGACCGCTTATGAAAAGCAACTTGAACTTATTGTCGGACAATATGGCGAAAATTCAGCAGAAGCAGACAATATGAGAATCAAGATTGCAAATCAGCAGGCAGCAGTCGCAAAGACTGAAAAGAGCCTAGGAGAATACAAGACCGCACTTGTTAACTTGGAAACAGGGCAAAAAAAGTCCGCTGGGGCTTATGATACTCTAAAGGCGAAAATCAACGAGCAGGAACAAGAGTTATCAGAGCTGAAAAATCAGTATAAAAACGTTGCAACGGAGCAGGGAACCACATCAGCGGAAGCACAGGAATTAGCAACAAAAATCAATAGCTTGTCGACTGAACTTGGCGAAAACAAGCAGAAATTAAGCGAAGCGGACAAGAGTGCCGAAAGCCTTGACAAATCATTTGAGGATACGGGAAAGAGTGCAGATGATACCCAAAAGGGCGGTATTTCAGCGTTAAATGTTGCACTTGGAAATCTTGTTGCAAACGGAATAACTGCTGCCCTGAATGGCTTGAAAAATCTTGCACTTGAAGCTGGAAAAGCATGGAGTGCTTTTGATGATGGTACTGACACGATTATTAAAGCGACAGGAGCAACCGGAGAAGAAGCGAACGGTTTAATTGATAGCTATAAGAACGTTTCAAAAACAGTGGTTGCAGATTCGTCAGAAATCGGTTCGGCTATTGGTGAAGTAAACACTCGTTTCGGATTGACCGGAAAGGAATTAGAGAGTCTTTCAACGAAGTTTTTGAAGTATTCAAAGCTGAATAACACAGACGTAGCAACCTCAGTTGACAGCGTGCAGAAGGCGTTGACGGCTTTTGGCTTATCTGCTGGAGATGCAGGAGGGCTTCTTGATACCCTGAACGCAGTCGGTCAAAAGACAGGGGCAAACGTTGAAACCTTGGCGACTGGACTTGTTCAGAATGCGACAGCATTTCAGGAGTTGGGCTTAAATGCCAGTCAATCAGCCATGCTCATGGGGCAAATGGAGACAAGCGGAGTTGATGCAAGTGCGGTCATGGCTGGACTAAAAAAGGCACTGAAAGAAGCATCAAAGCAGGGCGTTCCGCTTGATGAAATGCTTTCGAGCTTACAAACAGAAATCCAGGGGAATTCTGATGCAACACAAGGACTTCAAAAGTCCTATGAGGTTTTCGGACGTTCCGGTGACGTTATGTTTAAAGCCTTAAAAGATGGAGCGTTAGATTTTTCAAATTTAAGCAACGAGGTTTCTGATTTCGGTGGAAACGTGGAAACAACCTTTGCAAATACTCTTGACGCACCTGATGAATTTCAACTTGCTATTCAGAATCTAAAAACGGAGTTCGGAGAAGCGACAAACGAACTTATGCAAAAGTACGCCCCACAAATCAAGTCATTTTTGAACGATTTAACTGCCAAGGTTCTGCCAGCGGTTACAAAAGGAATCGGAAAAATCATTGATAATTTGCCGGAAATCGAAGCAGGGGTTGCAGGAATTGCGACTGCATTTGTGGCTTTTAAAGCGGTTTCAATTATAATGGGAATTGTGAAAGCGGTTAAGGGTTGGATGATAGCAACACAAGGAATGACCGCAGCACAAGCGTTATTGAACACAGTCATGGCAGCGAATCCGATTGGACTCATAATTGCTGCAATTGCTGGACTAGTTGTGGCATTCGTTACCCTTTGGAAGAAATCAGAAGCTTTTCGAAATTTTTGGATTGGCTTGTGGGAAGGAATCAAAACGACAGTCGGAACAGTTATTGAAGGAATCAAAGGCTTTTTCACCGGTGTGATTGATTGGATCAAGAACAATTGGCAAAGCATTCTTTTAATTTTAATCAATCCGTTCGCAGGGCTTTTCAATCTTTTATATCAGAAGTGCGAAGGATTCCGAAACTTTATCAATGGCTTATGGGAAGGAATCAAAGGACTATTCTCAGCAATCGGACAATGGTTCACGGATAACGTTGTAACTCCTGTAAGCACAGCGTTGACGCCTTTGTTCACCTTTATCACACAATCAGTCAATAACATTTTAGGCTTAATTCGTGGAACGTGGGCACTGATTCAAGCGGTCTTAGGGCTTGTGTTTGAATGGGTGAAAAAGAACGTTATTTTGCCAGTCAAAAAGGCGTTTAGCAGTCTTTTCAACTCAATCAAAAACCTTGCTTCAAGTGCTTGGACAGGCATCAAGGCTATATTCACAGGCGTGAAAACTTGGTTTACCGATAATGTTGTGACACCTGTGAAAACTGCTTTTTCCGGAATCTGGAGCAATCTAAAAACCGGAGCTTTAAATGCATGGAACGGAGTCAAAGAGGTATTCGGAGGAATTGCAACATGGTTCAAGGATAAGTTTTCAGCGGCATGGACAGCGGTCAAAAATGTTTTCTCAACAGGAGGAAAAGTCTTTGAAGGTGTAAAGGATGGAATCGTTGAAGCGTTCAAATCGGTTGTAAATGCCATTATACGAGGAATCAATAAAGTTATTTCAATTCCTTTTAAGGCTATAAACAAGATTTTGAAAAAAATCAAAAAAGTTAAGATTGCAGGAATTCAGCCATTCAAGGACATGATAGACGAGTTATCAATTCCGCAGATTCCTGAGCTTGAAAGCGGTGGAGTTCTGAAAAAAGGACAAGTCGGACTTCTTGAAGGAAATGGAGCTGAGGCGGTTGTTCCGCTTGATAAAAACAAGTTGTGGATTTCAAAAACCGCAAAAGAATTGAAAAATTCACTTGCAAAAGATGGCATGACAACTGGAGGACAAAACGTGACAAATTATACCTTCAATCAGACAAACAACAGTCCGAAGGCATTGAGCAGGCTTGAGATATACAGACAGACCAAGAATCAGCTTGCATTTATAAAGGGGGTGTAAAATTTGGAAATCTATATCGAGAATGAATATGGCGTAAAAATCAAAGCCACTGGAAACGAGAACCGGTGGCAAGTTACGTCGTTAACTGGATTGAATCCTCCACCGGCGGTCATTTCAACGAGTGCGATTCCGAACATTGACGGAAGTCGGTTCAATACGAGCAGATTAGACAACCGGAATATCGTGCTTACAATGGCAATCAATGGAGATGTGGAAGGAAATTTGGAAACCCTGAATCGAGTTATTTCGCCGAAGCGGTACATCAAAGTCTATTACAGCACCAACGAAAAGAACCTGTATGCAGAAGGACGAGTTGAGACTTTTGAATACGATAAATTTGAAGGCTCAAAAATCATGGTGCAAACGTCAATCTTGTGTTTTGATCCTTATTGGCATAGCCAGGAAAAAGATGAGCAAACTTTCATGAATCATATCGGACTTTTTGAATTTCCTTTTTCAATGGCAGCAGAAGGAATCGCAGTTAGTGAGCTAGTAGAAACCACCGAGAACCGAATTTCAAACCTTGGAACGGTTGTAAGTGGCTTAGAATTTACAATCGAAGCCACAAGTCCGGCTGTGAATCCTTATGTGCAAAATATAACAACGGGCGAAAAAATGACGTTCAATTTGACTTTGAATCGAGGTGACGTTCTGAAAGTTAACACAGCAAGGAAAACAAAGTATATTCGGCTATATTCGAACGGTCAAACAACTAACGTTTTGAATAAGCTTGCAAACGGAAGCAAATGGCTGACGCTGGCAATCGGTGATAATTCAATTGTTTATGGTTCGGATACAGGCCCAGAAAATATGGTATTGAGCACAAGCAGAGAAAATCTGTTCGGAGGGGTGTAAATGGACATTTATGTATTAAATAGGAGTTTTGAAAAAATCGGTGTAATTGATTTTTGTAGTTCGATTATATGGACCAGAAGGTACTGCAACGAAGGCGACTGCGAATTGTATCTTCCAGCGGATGAAGAAGCCTTGAATTTACTAAAAATCGGACGGTTTTTGATGCGTGAAGATCTAGACGATAATTTAATGGTGATAACTTCAGTTACTGTTGAATCGGATGCTGAAACCGGTAATTTTATAAAGGCAGTAGGTGCAGGGGCAGAACATTTGATTTCACAACGGATTGTTTGGAATCAAACAACGCTAAACGGTACAGTCGGAGATTGTGTTTCTCAGCTTTTATCTGAAAATTTAATAAATCCAAGTGATGAAAACAGGAAGATGGATTTTTTCAGTGTGCTAGATACCTCAGAAGGAACAGAAAGCGTGACAAAGCAGTATACGGGCGATAACCTATTGACAGCAATCATTGAATTGTTAGCGACTTTTGACCTAGGTTTTGACGTTTCCTTTGACGGTTCTGGACTAGGCTTTTCAATCTATCGTGGAATTGATAGGAGCTTCAACCAAGACCAAAATTCTTACGTTATTTTTTCGCCTGAATATGATAATTTTTTGACAGCTAACAGCTCAGAAAATTCTGAAAAATTCAAAAACATTGCACTTGTTGCAGGCGAAGGAGAAGGATCAGCGAGAAAAAAGGCAGAAGTCGGAACAGCAAGCGGAATTGACAGAATCGAAGTTTTCGTGGATGCCAGAGACATTTCAAGCACAACAAGCGAAGGAACGCTCACAGACGATGAATATCTGGCACTACTTCAAGAAAAGGGTGCTGCTGCCTTGGCAGAATCAAAAATCGAATTGAATTACGAGGGAGAAATCCTGCCGGAAGTCACGTTCATTTTTGGCGTTGATTATTCCCTTGGGGATATTGTTGAAACAATCGACTTTTTCGGAAATCAAAACGCTTGCAGAATTACAGAAGTTATAGAAAGCTGGGATGAAAACGGATATTCAATCATTCCAACATTTGAAACAGAATCATAAGGAGGGAAAAGAAATGAGCATTTATAGCGGATTTTTTAATTCGGTAAACGGAGACAGAGTTTATTCGGCTGATGATCTGAATTATTTTTTCAATGGGGTTATGAGTGACGGTATCGTGAAGGACTATGGCTCAGCCTTTGAAGTAACGGTTGACGGTACAGGGTTAACCGTTACAGTTTTAGATGGCAAGGCTTACTGCAAAGGACGATACGTGGAGAACGTTGGAAGCCTGACTCTTGATATCGAAGGAGGCGGAACGCTTGCGAGATATGATGCTGTTGTTATCGGGGTCAATTTAACAACCAGGACCGGAAGCGTTTACATCAAGAAAGGCACAGAAGGGGCGAGCCCTTCTTATCCAGCAATCGAGAATTCTGCAACACTGAAAGAATTGTGCCTTGCTTATATCTACGTCAGTGCAGGGGCTACCGTAATCAATAGCGATAATATCACGGACGAAAGGTCGAACACGTCAATCAGTGGATGGAGTTCCGTTATTTCAGCGAAAAAACTGAAAGAATATAGAAACAGGACAACCACTGTAAAAGGTACAAGTTCATATGGTATCGGAATCAATAAATTTGACGGATTAAATGATATTTTGAGCGTTTACAAAAACGGTTTATGGTTGACTGAGGACGAATACAGCGTGAGTGGAACCGGTGAAGATGCTTATATCACTTTGACAGAAACTCCAACGTCAAATTTGAACGAGCTGGAATTTGTAGTCACTAAGTTGGAATAAAGGGAGGGGCGAAAGCCCTTCTTTTTATTTTTTTTAAAAAAAGTAAAAAAACACTTGACATAATAGCACTAGAATAGTATAATAAAGATAGTTAAAGAGAACAAGACAAAAACAAAACGGAGGACAAAACATGTGGTATAAGTTAACAATTACAATGGAAGATGGAAGAACATACGAGTATGAAAAAAAGAGCAAACTTGAATTACTACCATTTAGACTTAGAGCTTTTGAGAATGAAGAG
>Ga0326512_10000535_pt1 | contig 33494 bp, 56 predicted proteins | sample 1_2617_0518_D_FD_203652 | JGI IMG/M metagenome (GOLD analysis project Ga0326512, IMG submission 203652) | Bovine rumen microbial communities from UC Davis, California, United States - 1_2617_0518 | ecosystem: Host-associated > Mammals > Digestive system > Stomach > Rumen | place: USA... | reverse complement strand
CAGCGCGACATCGGCGTCGACCAGTCCGAGCGTTGCCCCGACGGTCTTGATCTCGGCAGAAATCAGCCGGTCGTTCGCCTTTTTGAGCGCCGCGTCGATCTGCTGCTGCTGCGCTTGCGTCGGCTTCGATGCGCGCTCGTTTTTGGCGTTCGTCAGAATTTCCTTGATTTCGTCCTCGCTCATGCCGTACTGCTGCGCATAGGATCGAACGATCCCGCCCTCGGTGCGGCGGTTCCGCGCTTCGAGCGCGTCAAGCAAGGAGTTTGCAAGGTCGCCCGCGTTGATGGGCGGCGTCTGCTGTGTCTGCTGCTGCGTCTGCTGATTTTCTTCTGCCATAAAATTCCCTTTCCGTTTTACGCCCGTCGGCATATTCCGTTTATAGCCCGTCGGCACCGTTTATTGCCCGTCGGCATATCCAAACCCCGAATGGGATTGTACAAAGGGAAGGAGCCGCGCGAGGCGGCTCCGTATGAAGGAAGAACGGGGAAAAAGACTGCAAAAACCCCGTTTACGATGGAAGCTATATTCTCGTTCGCGCGTATTGACGTTTGAAACCTGTTTGTTCGACGAAATCGGCTTGTTTCTTGTACCACGCCGACAACTTTTCCTGCGCGCGTGCCGCCGGAACGTCAGCGGCCTTGCACGCCTCGACCTCGCGTTTCCAACGCCGTATGCTGCGTTCGATCCGGCGCTGTTCTTGTGTCGCTTCGTAATATGTCAAGGTTTCGCCGTTGTAATCGACGGTGCGGGAATCGAGCCTTTGCAATTCCGCACGCGTCCACACTCTCGGCGCGCCGTCTACATACGGTGCGAAGGTGTGTCGGCAATTCCACCCGCACAGCCCCGCGCCGGTGCCGTAGCCGGTTGTCTTTCGGAAATCCGGGTATTTTTTCGACGTGCCGGACAGCGAATAGATCCCGCCTTGCCACACCGCGTGCTCCGGGCGAGCGCCCTCATGTGCGGAGACCTCGACCAAATCAAGGCCCAATTCGTCGTTTATGGCAAGGTTCAGCTCGCCGGTGGTCTGATTGACGCCGGTCACAACCGCGCGCCGGACAGCCACGTCCACGTTGTCGGTGTGTGTCGTTTCCGTCTCTCCGTGGTATTCGACAGTCCGGATACCATCTTTCGCCAGTCTGCGCACCGCGTTGGCAATCGCTTGATCCGGCGAAAACGCCCCTGTTTCGATCTGCATATATGCCATGTCGCACGCGCGCCGAAACTGCGCGGCGCCGACGCTTGCCGTTGTCTGTGTAAGGTTCTCAAACAGCCACCCGGTCTTGGACAGCCCCGCGGCAAGCCTTTCCCGCCACACTTCCGAAGCGGTGACGGATTGCAAATTATAGCCTAGGTCGGCAAGGTAGGCGTTTGTTTTCAGCACGTCCGCGCCCGCCTCGGAGATCAGCTTTTCCAGTTCTTCGCGTGTCTTGCCGGTCAGTTGTGACAACGTTTCGACAATGTAATCATGCGAAAGCCCCATTTGTTGGAGCATTTGCTCTTGAAACTGAACCGCCGGAAGATAGAAATCCATTTGCGAAATTCTGTCTGCCATATCGCAAAGGATTTCCGTTTCCGCTTCGCCGTACAGTTCCACAAGGTAGTCGGGTATCTCGCTTGTGTACGCGGTCGGGATCATGCGAAGATGCTGTCAACGTCGCCGATCTGCGCGATCTTCGCCGACGCCGTTTCCTCGTTCTCGCCGTAATACTTCATACGGTATTCCACCTTCGTCATAATGCCATCCAACACATCTTGACGGTCGCGCGCCTGTTCTGCGGCGGTGTCCTCGATGATCGAATCGTCAAAGTCGATCTTTACCGCGAAATCCGTCGGAAGTCCGCGCATGTCCGCAACGGCCTTGTATAGCCCGGTTATCGCCGAGGAGATAACCGCCTCGTGCTTCCGAACGCTTCGGAACATGTCGGAATCTTCCGAGACGATCTCCGTTGCGGTCTTGACGCCGGAGCCGTCGAATCTGTACTTGTGCTCGCCGAACCCGCATTTATACCCGACCATGTTCACGGCCTCGGACAGTCCCTTGATGTGCGCGTCGATACGCAGCTCGCCGTTCATTTCGTCTATCTTCTGCGTCGCGTCGCCGGTCTCGATTGCGTAGAATGTAACGTCGTTTTCGTCGAAAACAGGGATGCGCTCGCCGGTGTTCTTTGCCTCCATCATGCGCCGCACCATCGACAGCGGCACCATGATTCTCTTACGACCGAGCGCAAATTCGTTATAGAACGAATCAAACAGCACGTCGCACGCTTCGAGCTGATCCAATGCGTTCGCGTACACAGACAGCCCAAGCGGCGAATCAAGGTCGATGTTGTTTGCTATGTTGGGATAGATGATCTGAAACCGCGGCACCGACGAGTCGGTCTCGACGTAATCGGCCACGCCCTCCGGCAAGTCAACCTCGGTCAGACCGCCTCCCTTGCTCGCCCGGAGGTAGTGATTCTCGATCACATAGAGCCCGTTATCGTCGAGGCGGTGAATATTAAGATAAATATACCGATCCTTGCCCTGTTTCCGTTCCGACGCGAATGCACACTCGGTTATGTCTCCGTTGTCCCACGAAAGCGGGTAAATGCTCTTTGCCACGATATAGTCCACGATCACGTCGTCGCCGTCCATGTACTCGACGAGCGCGCCGGTGCCAAACGCAAACGCCTTTTCTATGAGCTGATTCCCATACACCGAAAATCGGTTGTATTCGAGCACCTTGTTCACGGCCTCGTTCACGGCTTCGTTGTCCGCGGTGATCTTGACTTTGTCGTTGAGGAGGAGGTTTGCCCAATCCTCGCAAACCTTTTTCGCCATCCCCAAAGTCTTGCGCGTGCGGTAGACCTTTTTAATGCCGTTGTATTGGATGTAGTTGTGCACCGAGGCGACCTTGCCGCGATACCACTTTCCCCAATTTTCGATATAGCTGTAATAACTCGGATCGACCGTATCGAAACCGAGTTTTTCAAGGAATTGTATAACGTTTCGCATCATAACCTCGTGAATAGAATCGTGTCTTGCCATGCCTCCGTGGAGTATTCCAACGCGTCGAGGCTGTCGATGTTCGTCGTGCCGTTGTCCAGTCGCTTGTCCTCTTGCGAATCGGTGTAAACCGCCTCTTGTAGCGCCCCTATGAGCGCGCCACAGCTTCGCATAACCTTGAAACGGTCTTGTGCGATAATCGTGTTATAAAACGCGATACGCTCGTTTATCGGGCCTTTGGTGGCGTTCTGTATCGGGACAAAAATCCCCGCGTTCATGGCCGCGATCTGCAAGCCCTCGATCAACGTCTGTTCTGCCGAATCGCAATATATCGCCGTGATGCGGTATTTCTGCATTTGCTTTTTCACGAACGCAACGAACGCCGCCTCCAGTTGCGCCGGGGACAGTCTGCCGTGTTTGAGGTTGTTGTGATAGTATTCGTCGAGGGCGATCACGTCCCGGAACCCTGTCGTAAACCCTGTGCACACGAACGCATGAGCCGACCGCGTACCGCCGAAGTCAACGCCGATCGTGGCGTTCGCTATGTGCGGCGCTATGTCGATGATGTACCGTTCGGGATCGTCGGCAAACTGCTGATAAATAACGCCCTCCGCAGCCGTCCACAGGCCGAGGATAAAGCGTTTATAAAATACCCCTGTGTAATATGTCCTGTACCGCTCCCGCACCCGGTCGGACAATGAAAGATTGTCCTCCATAGTGAAATGCAGATAAAGGAGCCGCTTTTCGGTGCGCTTTAGAATCCATTCTTGTCGGAACCAATGCGCCGGAAACGACGGGTTGCAGTTAAACCACAGCTTCGACCCGTCAACCGAGCAGCGTCCAACCACTTGGTTGACGAAACTCTCCGGCATGAGCGCGACCTCGTCGAATAGCGCCCCGGCAAGCGTGGCACCTTGCACAAAGTCTTGCGATCTCTCGTCCTTGCCACCGAAAAGGTAAAAATCATTCTGTCGTCCGTCGCAACGGATCGTGATCACGTTGTCCGCGCGTCTGTCTGTCAGCTCGTAGCCCTCTGCCGGAAGCGCCTGCTTCATATACCGCAGCACGTTACGCCGAAACGCGCCGATTGTCTTGCCGCAAAGCCCAAACTGCTCGCCGTCAAAGTTCGACATGGCCCACAGAACAAACGACAGCGCCATCGGCAAGGTCTTGCCCGATCTGATCGCGCCGTCGCAGATGATCCCGTCCCGATCGTGCGTCGGGGCGTTTTCGTGCCACCATGTCAGCACCTTTTTTTGCCGCATCGAAAACGGCTTAAACTGGAACGTCGTCCGCATCGTCCCACACCTCGCTCGCGGCCGCGCTGATCGCCTCCGCAAGTGTTCCGCTTTCCGGCTTTTCCTCCAACGGCACGTCCTTCGCCGTCAAGTCCTTATAAGCGCCAGTCAAAAACTTTATGTTCTGCGGGGTCAGTCTCCCCGTCTCTTGGTAACGGTGCAGCGTGCCGATCGTCGCCGCGACCAATTCACGCGCAAGCGTGTCTTTCTTGGTGGCGAGGTCTGCGGCCTTGTCAGCATTTATGCAAGCAATCTTCTGCTTGCATTTTGCTTGCGTTCTGCTTGCAACGTCTTTCCTGTCGGCGCTCCACTTCTCGCGGCTCGCCCTTGCCATGACAGCGCTCGCTTTGACGCCGTATTTCGCGGCGATCTTTCGGGTAGATATGCCTCCGGCTATGTATTCCGCACGGATGGCGCTCCAGTCCGTGTCCTTTGGCATACCGTCCTCGCTTTCTCTGTGAGCGCGTCACGCGCCCGAATTTGCGCTTTTATCCCGCGCTTGGTAATTTCCTTGCGGCGATCCGAAAACCGCCGCGTTTGCTTTAATGCGCCGCCGATACAGGGTATCACGTACCGTTTCCGTGTCTCGCACGCTGCGGCGGCTAATAGGCCGCGGCACGGTCGCGGGAAAAATGTCGAAAAAGCCGCAACCGTTAGGCCGGAGTTGAGCCACACCGCGGAAAAGAAAAACGACGCTCCCGCCTGTCACAGTCGCGCCGCCTTGTGCCAAAAATGGAAAGACGCGAGGGGTCAAGTTCGCGTCCTTTGTGCGGTTCTCTGCTCTCGCATAGCTTCGCACACTAACAATTTAACCCGCTTTTTCGGCCTTGTCAAGTAAGACCCCGCACTTTTTTCAAAAAAGCGTGATTTCCTCCTCGTCTCTGATCGGGAACGCCCGGACGATTGCAAGCTCCTTTTCCGACAGTCTCCACCGCTCGGCTTTCTCCCGCTCGGCTTTCTCCCGCTCGGCTTTCTCCCGCTCTTTGACGATCTGATCCGAAACAAGCAGCCCCGCCCCGAAAATTGTCTTGCCTGTCGCTTTTTGCTGCTCGATCTCGCCGATCACGATCCCGTCCGTGCGCGGGACGGCGAAGTCGATACCGTAGCGCGAAAACTGTGCGATCTTATGTGCGAGGACGACGTGCGGGTCATAGTCATATTTCGGCAGCTCTTTGGTTTTCTCCTTTCGGTTCGCCTCATCTGCGGCTCTCACGGCCTCATATAGCCCCGGAGCCGACCGCGCGAGGCAGTTGTCCATGTTCGTTACGAACGATGTGGCAACGACGGCTCCGTTTTCGTAGGTGATCGAAACGTTCGTACAGATCGCCGTCGCGCGTTTTCCTCTGATCGCCGAAAACGTCGTCAGCGCCGGAGCAAACAGGAAAAACGGGATTTTCATGTGCCCGTAAAACCGAATGATCTGTGCAAGGATCGAAAACGGAGGATTGTCAACCACCGCGCACCCGTCCGGGTAATCGAACCGTTGATAATCACCTCCCGGATAGAACGGACGGACGAACCGCCGCCGGTCGAGGCCGTATTCACTCGCCACCCAATTAGCGACAGCGTTGTAAACGCCCTCCGGCGTGTAGCAGTCGTCCGTCGTTTTCTTCGCCTTGAATTTCTCGACGAATGCGGTGTAAGCATCAGTTTCCTGGATCATTCGAGCATCCTACCCGCCATGACCGCATAGCCGTTCTCCACCGGCGCGGGTTTCCCCCAACCGTCTGGCCTGTACCAGCCTACCATCTCCAGTCCATGTCCGACAGTGCGATACACCAGCCGAATGCCGTCCACATCGCGGTAGAGGTTCTCCTCCTCGCCTTTCTCGGTCAATTCTTTTCTGTGACAAACAAACATCATTTATCCCTCCGGTTCTTTAATGTCGATTCCGAATCCCACGATCAGCTTCAATACCGTACTGCCGAGGGCTTCGTGTTTCATATCAAGCGCAGACTGCATCGTCTGCCGGGTCACACCAACCTTTTCAGCCGCCGCCCGGATCGTCAGCTCTTGCTCATACATCTGCCGCTTTACCTCGCGGATGATCCGCTTATACAGTTCCGACGGTTCACGCTTCATAGCTCGCCCATGCTCCCGAAGTCCCGATAATACGGAGCGTTCTGTTTCTTCCAAAGTTTCGCCGCGCAGTCCTTGTTCTCCAGTTCCATCGGACAACCCTTGCAACGGAATTTCAGATCTTCCGAATCCTCGACCCTGCACCACAGCTTTGTGAACAGGTCGATAGCCATTGCCGCCTTGTGATGATCCACCTTCAATTCCATCCTTTACCGCCTTTCTATCGCACCCATCAGCGACAGGATGAAACAAGCGCATTCGTACCATTGCCGGTTTTCCTCAACGCCCCTGTTTTGTTCTGCCGTTTCGGTAACAGAATTTTTCAGCATTGCCCACCATTCGACCGGCACAGCGTCCACGGTCGGAGCGCATTCTATTCTTTCCGCAATTTCTACCAAGCTATCACGTTTCATTTGGTTGAACATGTTATATGTTCTTATGGAATCATATTGCCTAATATCATCTCTTACTCTCTTTTCCAATTCGTCCGCATCAATCAGCCGTTCGCTCATTCCTGTCCTCCCTTCGGCAACTTCGCCGCCATATCCGCAAGCTGTTTCGAGCACTCGTCAAGCGTGGTCTGCTGTGCTTCGATGAGGTCGGCGGCATCTGTCAGCATCTTATCAAGGCACGATCCTCTGCTCCTTCTGATCTCGTCGTATGGACACTCTGTGCACGTCCACATGGTAGCCCTTGCATGATACCGCAATGCCGCGGTCAAATCCTCGCTTTTCATTCTTCTGCCTCCATCATGTCGCGTCCATCGTCTTTAACGGAGAACGCTTTCAAAATCTTTTGTTTCGGGAAAAATATAGATTCGTATTCCGTCCCCTTCCCGTCTGATCGTTGGACGAGCTTCCGCGTGTTCGACAGGCGCAACCCTTTCGGGGAAAAGTTGTAGAACGTCCAACAGCCCCAAAGAATCGACGCGCCGTTCCCTCCGCAATATGAGGCAAACAACCTTCGCAGCCAGTCATCGAAATTCGGCATATAGCCGTCCGTCTCCTCCTCAAAGCGTTTTTCATCTTCATACCAATCGACAATACGGTCGATCAGCTCGCAGAACGGATCGCGCGCGCCAAACAAATCCAACTGCTCGATCAACCGTACCGCCTCCCGTATACGCCATATGTCGTCGCAACAGAGACGAGGTTGTTCAGTGCTTGCGTTGCCTCGGCTATATCGTGATGGTGCACGGCCTTTTCCGCTGCCGCCGCGAGCTGCGCCAAATCCGCTCTTATCGAGATCAGCTGCGTGTGCTCGTCGTTCGCGTTCAACGCCAGTCTCATCACGTCCGCGACGTCCTCGGCGTTCCGGCGCTCGCGGTCGTAGCGAGCTGTGCCGGTCTCTTGGTAACGTGTGTATGCTGTGTCGGCTTTCTTCTGCCATTGTCCGATCATCTTCACAATCTGTTGCTTATCCACGCTCACACCTCCATTGCGTAATTGTAGCCGCCGTTTTCGAGGAACGCGACAAGCTGCTCGAATTGCTCCGCGCTGCAGTCCGTCACCACAAACGCAAAGCTCATGTCGGTGGGCGTTTCAGACACGCTCACGCCGTCATTTTTCGCGTCCACCTCGATCATGGGTAAATCCTCGACCGGCTTCTGTTCCGCGGGAATCTCAACGCGTGGCGCGTCCACAGCCGCCGATCTCGCGCTCATGGCCGCGTCCATCTGTTCGAGACGCGTTTTGCAGTTCAGCGCGTCCATGATCGACAGACGGTCAAAGTACGCCGCAGCGATCTCTGTTTCATGCGGGTTGCCCTTGATGTTCGCAAGGAAGTCTTTCGCGTTTATAACCGCCGTCTGAATGTCGCCGTGGATCATCTTCTCGCTCGTCGTCTTGTTCAACCATGCCGGTTTGAATAACTTCTCGAACGGGATCAACTCGGCAAGGTCGCCGATCTCGGTGGTGTAAATCTTCTCGCAGACCGCCCGCTTTTCGTCTTTCCGGCGCTCGTCGAACGCCTTGATCTGATTGTCGATCTCTGCGGCGGCGTCCGTGAATATCTTCGACAGCTCGGTCATTTGGTCGATGGTCGCGGCAATCTTCGCCTCATGCTCTTTTTTGATCTTGATCCGCATATCGGACACCGCTTTCGCCATCTTGCGAAGCGTTGCAACGTCGGCCTTTGCCGCCGTGATCCCTTCCTCGCTCACGATCAGGCCCTTGTAAATGGACGTATGCTCCAACGCCCACGCCTTTAGCGGCTCATAGTTTGCCACGCCCTGTTCGGGGTTGTTGATTAAAATTTCCATGCTTCCTCCATGTGCTCTTTTATGATCTCAACGCCGCGGCGCTCGCGCTGCTTCACGCGCTCCACGGTGACTTCCATCTTGTCGGCGATCTGCTCAAAGGTCAGACCGTCAATGTATTTCAGCCGTAACACGTATTCGTCGTCCGGCATGGTGAACAGCAACGCGTCCTCGATGCGTTCCCGGAATCTGTCAAGGTCTTCGAGCTTGCGGTTCAGCTCCGCGAGCCGGTCTTGATACCGTTCCGCAAGCGTTATCTTGGCGACGGCTGTGCGTTCGGTGGGTCTTCCAACGTCGGAGCCGTGCGGCATTCCATCAAGCCCTTGCGCGTGTAGGTTGTCCACCGTGTCGATTTCGTCGCAGATAGCCTTGATCTGATCCTCGACGGCCCCGATCTCGTCCTCGATTCTGCCCCACCGCCGGAGCAGCTTTCGCACGTCCTCGCGCGTCATAGCTTTCCCCTCGTTCCCGCTGCCGGGCAGCCGTCCGCGACAGCGCACAAGCGGTCGTAATCGCCTTTGAGCGCCACAAGCGCGTCCTTGGTCGCCGTCAGCTCGTCCCGCGTCGAATTGAGCTCCGAGCGCGTCGTCTGCCACCGAAGGAACAATTTCGCCTGTGCGTCCTTGCCCTTTTCCTCGGCTTCGGCGAGTGCTTTCTCGACCGCCTTGCGGATTGCCTTTTTCCTGGCTTTCCGTTCCTTGCGGAGCGCCAAACCAACATACACCCACGCGGCCAACGCGAGCGCCGCCATACAAATCACCATGATCCCCACGATCTTGTCGTTTGTCTGCATGGCCGTCTCAACCGAAATCCAACCTTCCATCATCGTGTGCCTCCGTACAGTTTCAAAAAGTCCTCTAAAGTCAACGTCACCATCCACGGCTCCCGGTTCCGCTTGTGAAAAACGGCGGGAATTTCGTCGTCCGCAGAATCGCGGAACGCTTGCTCATACGCTCCCATGAGGTCGAGCCGTTCGACCCGCTTGCACTCGATGTGCACGCCCGGCAGCCCTACAACGTCCGGCGAATCCGTGCCGCCTTGATACTGGACGCCCCTTCGGGCGTCGAACCCGCGCTCCCGGAGAATCCTTGCGAGCTCCAGTTCTCCGCGCTTTCCCTTTTCCCTGCTATTCATGCTTCCTCCCTCGGTTGTCTGTCAGTCTGCCGCGTCCGGCGTACAGCGCGCCGACCGCTCTGATCTCCTTTGCGATAGCGTGCGCCTCGGCTTGCGTCAGAATAACGCGCCGCCCGCCGACGATCAACCCGATTCGATCGTCCCCGGCGGCTGTGACGTAGCACACGTTTGGCGCCGCGCTCTCAACGAAAAGCAAGTTTGAATAATGCCTTTCGAGTTTCAGTACGTCCACGGCTCCACCTCAATCCGTCAGCGAGTACCGCGCAACGCGCGTCTTTTCGCCGAATCGGTTCTCCACCTCGACCATCGACCTTGAAACACTATACCCGCGTTGCCGTAGGTCGCTGATCCGTGACGCCAGTCTCATGATCCCAAGGTCGCGCAGCGCGTCGAGCGCGGTGATCGTCTGATACCGGCGAAGATATTCAAGCACCCGATCTGTCTGTGTCATGTGTCCTCCTCGAATGTCAAATAAGCGTCCCGAAGCATGTCCTCGGTGATGGTGTGTTGTTCGTAGCTCTCCGCACCGTAGCGGTCTTTCTTCTTCGGCTCCCGCTGCTCCCACGTTCTCACGCACGCCCGCCAGTCCTTGACCTTGACGCCCTTGGACAGATACCAACCGCGCCCGGTGTAGTAATCGACGAACGCCTGTGCGTTGACCGTGTTGTTGCGTGATTTGCAATAACTCGCAACCTCCTCCACCGTCGGGGGCGTGAAAGTCGCGGTAGCGGCTTTCTTTGTAAACTCTTTAGAGTTTATTTCTTTATATTTTTCTTTGTCTTTGTCTTTTTGGCTTTTTCGGCTTTCGTCGGCTTTCTCCGGCTTTTGTTGGCTTTCGTCGGCTTTCTCCGGCTTTTTCGGACGACCGCCCTTTTTGCCTTTTTCTGCCTGTTTGTCGCTATACTCGCGCTCTCGGTCAATTATTTGCTTTGCGGTGCTCCATACAAACCGCTCGTTTCCCCGAAGATCGGGGACTGCTCCTGTCTCTGCGTATGCAAGCATGGATTTGAACAGCCGTCCGACCTCTGCGTCTTGTAACGGGTCAATGATCTCCGCAAAGTCTGTAAATACCTTGAGATACTTCATAGCTTAAACCGGCAGATCGTCCGGGTTGATGTCTGTGAACCCGTCGTCCTGTGTGATCGTGCCGTTGGCGACGGTCGCAGATGAATTGTCCTTCGGCGTCAAAAACTCGATCTCGTCGGCCTGTACGTCGAGGGAAAGCCGCGTCGTGCCGTCCTTGGCCTCATAGAGCCGCGCTTGCAGCTCCCCGACGACAGCGACCTTGCGGCCTTTGGCGAGATACTTGCCGCAGTTCTCGCCGAGCTGTCTCCATGCGTTGATACGAAAAAAGTCGGCTTTCTTCTCGCCGTTCGCGTCCGCAAATTTGCGGTTGACAGCGATCGTAAACGTGCAGACAGCCGTGCCGTTCTGCGTCGTGCGAACCTCCGGCGCCGCCGTGAGGTTGCCGATCAGCGTTATTCGTTGCATTTTGTGACCTCCTCAAATTCGTATTTTCGATAAATCATGTCCCGTTCGTCCCAATCGGGATAAAATTGCTTGATGTACTGTTCCAGTCTCGCCCGGAGCGCATGCCGCTCGGTGGTCTGATCGTAGCGCCGGTGGCACTTGTGGCACAACGTTACGACGTTCTGCTCAATACCCTTGCCGCCTTGCGACCGGGCGACGATGTGCGCGTTCGGCTCGCCTTGGTTGCTCCCGCATAAGACGCAGCGGAACCCGTCCCGGCAGTACACCGCGATTTTAACGGCTTTCGGAATCGCCGTTGCTTTTGTCTGCCTGTGCATACATTCGCTCCAATTCTTCCGGCGGCAAGGTCTCAATGCCGAGCGCCTTGCACTCGGTCACGGTGCCGTCGATCAGTCTTGCAAACTCTTTCGAGTTCAGCGCGTGGGTTTGCTTGTACACGGCGTAGTAATCTGCCAACGCGTCGCCGCGGAGCCATTCGGTGTAGGGGTAATAGTCCTCAACCTTCGCGCCCTTCGGTATTCTGATCTCGATCTCGTGCCCGTCAATCAATGCCAACGTGCCGTAAAGCCTCACAAGATGGATTTTCATTTCATCGTTGGACACGTTCAGCGCGGCAGCCAGTTTGTTGCAAAGAAGATGGAAATACGCATTTGCGGTAAGGCTCCGGCGCTCCCTGTGGCGCTTGATCTCCACGTCGTAGACGCCTTTCTGCCGGTCGCATAGGTTCATAGCGTCGCGCACCGAGGCCTTGTCGAGCGTCACACCTAACACCCATTCGCCGCGGTAGGTCTGCCGAAGATCGAACGAAACCGCCCTCATTTTGCTTTACCCTTTTGTGCCGCCCACAGCTTGACCTTGATGATCTGATCGTCGGTCAGCTCGTCCCACGGCTTCCCGTTGTAGCCCTTCTCGTTGATGAGGTTGTCAAAACCGCCTTTCTTTGCCAGTTCGCACGCCGTCGCAATGTTGATCTTGCGGTCACTCTTGGGAAGATCGGAGGCGGGCGGCTCGACGGGATCGGGCGCTGCGGGAGCCGGATCGGGCGCTGCTGCTTCTTTCCGCATCTGCCCTTGCGCGACGATCGCGTTCGCCAGTTCCTCCGCGGAGCAGATGCCGCCGCCGTTGATGCCAAGCCCCAACATGCCGAGCGCACGCCCGACCGAGGACGTTTCACAGTTCTCGATGTGGCTTGTGCCGTTTACCATGCCCTTGCCCTTGACCTCTTGCGCGTACCCGGTCGCCAACACGACGGGCTCGCCGTTCTCTTTGTAATACCCGACCTTGGTCTGCATCTGCACGATGGTTCCGTCGTCCTTCGTAATGTCCGTGAGGATGAACCCTTCCGGGTAGAGTTTGCGGAACGCCGTCACGCGCTCCGGCACCATCGCGTAAGCCTTGCCTTTTAGGTCGAGCATCGTGATCTCGCCGTTGACCTTGGCGATTGCTGCATAAGTCATTTTTGCACCTCCGCATAAAATTGTTGTCCACGGCGCGTCACTCTTGTGACCGTTCCGTTGCTGTTCACACACGCGATATAGTCGGGAACGGCTACCGCGTCAAATCCTTCTTTCTGCATCAGCCGCGCCGCATACTCGAAAACCCTGTCGTCCATGAAGCGGTGCGCCCGGTCGTCATGGTCGAAATGCTGTTGCGCTTGCCGTGCGATCTGTACGGCTTGCAGTCTCGTCAGAATCATTTTTCACTCCTATAACCTTGATACAATGTCGAGCTGCACGTCCTTCGGGAAGTCCGCGACCTTGATATGCAGCGCTTTCAGGATCGCCCGCCGGTTGTCGAAGTCCCACGTTGCCGCGTCCGCTTTCATCAGCATTCGGAACGTCGGCGCGCTGATCCCGGACAGCTTGCACACATCGTCGCGGGAGAACCCGTTTGCCTCCATTCGTTCAAGAATCGCCGCCTTTAGCCAGTCAATTTTCACGCGATCGCCTCCGTGTACACCATTTCGGCGAACGCTTCGGGATCGGCCATGCAGTATTCCCGTGCCTCGTCCTTGATCTTCTCGTCCCCGACGAGCTTCCCGATTGTCTCGAACAGGATCGACTCGGCCTCCTCCTTGGTGAGGAATTGCTCCACGATCCCGTTGATCTGCATCGGGTTCCGTTCGCCAACCGCAAGCGCGCTGTCAACCGTCGCAACCGATGTCAAGCAATCGTTGCAGTACAGGCCGTCGGACGCGTCCCCGAATAGCTCTCCCGGCTCGAACCACTTTCCGCACTTCGCGCAAGTGTACACGTTGTCGAGATCGTCGTCGTCGCACACCGGGCAGAACATTTCGGTCTCGCCGCCGATGTATCGGCGCCGCTTCGCCTCGTCCGGCTCAAAGATGTGCCCCCGCGAACATCTAAACCCTTTCGCCACCTTGACCCCTCCTTTCCATTACGCGCAGAACACACGCCGCGCCGTCAAATACCCTTCGAGGTAGGCGTTCAGCTCGCGGGAAACGTTGGTTTGCTCCGCTTTGGGGAGCGTCGCTAGTTTCGCGGCAAGCGTGTCGGCGTTCGTGATCTGATCGCGTGTCACCGTTTTTTCGTTCATTGTTCACCCTCCTTTCGGTGCGCTCTGCATTTCCACGGGCTTGCGACCGTCCTTGGCTGCATTACACCGTTCAGCCCCTTACGGGCTTCTTTAGCCATTCGCGCAGACACGATGCGCAGAACGAGGTGGAGACCGTTTCCGGCGCAACGTCGGCGCACGGTGCGCCCTTGTCCGCGCAAGTGTACGGGCAAGGCACGTACTTGACGATCTGTTCGTCCGACGCGATAGCTGGAGCGCGGAGGATCGTTAAAATGTTCTGTCGGTTCGTCATGCTATCACCTCAAAACGTGCCGCCGGTCGAATAGTCCCAGTCGATCCGCGCGTCCTCATACATTCCGATACCATGTGCGGTGAACGTCCAACCGCTTTTTACGTTCCGCATGATCGCGTTCTCCGAAGTCGCGCAGCGGTCGATGCACTCATACTTGCCGCCGCCTTGGTTCTCATAAACACCGCCAAACACCGGCGCGAACAGCTTCCGGGAATCTCTGTAAGCCTTTGTCATGTGCGCCGCCTCCTTAAAACACAAACTCGGTATAAACCGTCTTGTCGCCCTTCATCATGTGCTCGTCGCAGAAATCGGAGAAGCGCGTGCAAGAATAGGTCTTTGTCTCGCGGTCATATTCGCCGCGCACCCAAACTTGGTTTTCGTTCGGGTATTCGATGGGCTTGCAAGTGAAGAACGCGCCCTTTTTCAAATCCTTAATTTTCATTTCTTGACCCCCTTGTTTGTTGCTTACGGGACTATTATAAGTCCTTTTCGCAACATTGTCAAGCGCTTTTTGTTGAATTTATCAACATTTTTTATTGACAATTTGTGTCTTTTGCGGTAAACTTGAAAACATGAAGGAGGCGAAATAATGGTAGGAGTACGCATAAAAGAATTGAGAAAAACCCTTCGCTTGACGCAAGACAAGTTTGCGGAACGAATCGGTTTGAAACGGAACAGCGTCGCCTTGATCGAAGCCGGACGCGAAACGTCCGACCAAACGATCTTTGCGATCTGCCGCGAGTTCCGCGTGTCCGAGGACTGGCTCCGGAATGGCGTCGGGGAAATGTTCATCCCGTCACCGAGCAGCACGGTCGAAAAGCTGTGCGAGGAATACGACCTCGACGACGCGGCGCGGATCGTGCTTGAAAAATTTATCGAGCTCGACCCGGAAGAACAAAAGGTCATAATCGGGTATATGTGCGAAGTGGTAGACGCGATCCGGGCGAAGGAGCCGACCGCCGAGGACTATCACGCCATGCTCGACGATCAGCTCGCCAAGGAGAAAAGGGGCGCGGAAAAGTCCGAAGCATGATCTTGTACCGGCTCCGGCATGGGCTGCCGGTCGTTTGACTAAACCGAAAACAAAGTTTGAACAAAGTTATAGGAGGGTCACATGGGAAGAAAGAAAAGTTTCGGCGGGTTCTCGATGAAACGCGCCCTCGGCGTGTCAAAGGTCAAGACTAAAATCAGCCGCGCAACGGGAATCCCGACGACGAAAGCCGGACGGAAGCGCAAGGCGCAGGCGGTCGTGGCAAAAGCCGCAACCGGCGGCTGCTTGACGCTGATCCTCGAAGCACTTGCGATTGTCGGAACGGTTGCCGCGCTGCTTGCTATGGCGCTCTGAAACGTCGAAATTTCGGTTTTTCTACGCAGACGTAAAACTGCCCGTAAGGGCATGGAAAGACGAAAGCCCCGCAACGTGGTGAAGCGTGCGGGGCTAAAAACAAGGGGTCAAGGATGAATTGCAAATACTGCAAACGCGAAATCGAGGACGATTCCGTTTTTTGTCGTTTCTGCGGGGAACGTGTTCAACGTTCGAAGCGGAAGCCAAAAGAGGAAATACCAGTCCCCGCGCCGACGGTCACGCCATCCGGCAGATACCGAGGGCGGCTCATGGTGGACGGTCAAAGGGTATACGTCACCGAGGACACCGAGGCGGCCTATTATATACGGGCGCGGGCGGTAAAAGCGGGATTGATCCAAGAGGCGAAAGCCAAGCCGAGAAACGCCCTCGGCGATCTGATCGACCGATACCTTGCCGATAACTCTGCTGTGCTGTCGCCGTCCACCGTGGCGGCTTATAAATCTATGAGGGCGAACGCGTTCCCGGCGTACATGGCCGAGGACGCGCACGCGATCCAGTATCAACGCATGATCTCCGACGAGACAAAACGGTGCAGCGCGAAAACCCTGCAAAACCGTTGGCGGCTCGTTACGGCGGCGTTAAGGTATTCACATATCCCGATCCCGGACGTTATGCTGCCGCGTTCTGTCAAGCGTGAGCGGGCGTTTTTGGACTTCGAGCAGATACAGACATTTTGCGAAGCGATCAAGGGCGACGATTGCGAGGCGGCGTATCTTTTGGCGCTGCACTCGCTCCGGCTGTCGGAGATACAAGCATTGACGAGGGAAAGCGTGGACGATGTGATCCGCGTCCGCGGGGCTGTGGTGTACGCCGAAGGGTACGTGCGAAAGGAGTTGAACAAAACAGACACCTCGCGCCGGGACGTGCCGGTGATGATCCCGCGGCTGCTCGATCTGATCGACGAGCTGCCGATCACATGGCGGGACGTAACACTAAACCGGCACCTTGAAAAGATATGCGAGGGGAACGGGCTGCCGGTAATAACCCTGCACGGGCTCCGTCACTCTTTCGCCAGTCTTGCGTACCATCTGAAATGGACGGAGAAAACGACGATGCGCCTCGGAGGATGGAGCACGCCGGAGGTCGTGCACGACATATACACGCACCTTGCGGACAAGGACTTGAACGAGGACGTGGAAAAAATGCGGGAATTCTACGCCGTAGGCAAATCCGTGGGCAAAAATGACGATTAAAAAGTGAAAAACAGCTTTCCAAAACTGAAAAAAGGCTTTCACTTTTTGAAAGGTGAAAAGCCGAGAAATACAGTAAAATAAGCAAAAACCCCGATATTTCGGGGTTTTCTTTGTGGAGCTGATGATGGGAGTCGGACTTATGAACACAGCAGAAAAACGCCTATAAATAGGCACTTTTGCGAACCGTAGGCAAACATAAAGGCAAAACCTCCCCGCCGAAGCGGGGAGGAACAGGAGGAGACCCCTCGGCGGTAAAGCCGAAGATTTATTTTTTCAGACTGTGCAGCGTGTCATACTCGCCGCACGATGCCATAGCAACAACGGCGGCGTTTATAAGTGTCAGCACGATAACGCCGGGCGTGATCGGAACCGTGAACACGGTCGCAAGGATCATGAGCGCAGCCGCGACGATGTACGCCCACAAGCGGGTCGGAATAGATTTGATACCGGGGAGCCCTTTGGTAAACTGGACAAAGAGCATGGTTGCGACGGTCGCGCCGCCGTATGTGGCGAGCTGCTCCCAAGTGAAGAAAGATTCGGGAATCATGTTATTTTCTCCTTTCAAATGAAATCGTTTGCACGTTTGCAAGTGTCGTATATTTCGATAATGAAACGGATTGATTGCACAGCCTTGCGGTTTTCAAACTTTGGATGATCGGCGCAGTATTTTTCGTAAGCGTCTATATCCTCCAGTATGTTGTCAAAGTGTTCCTCGCTGTGGCGTTCCCCTCTCCGGCACTCGTCGGAAAAGCCGATGATCCGGCGGCGGGCTTGCAAGGCGCCTTGCTCCGCGTCTGTTTGAATGTGCTGCAGCAAAGTCGTCTTGACGCTCTGAACCTCGGCGCTGATCTTGTCGAGCCGGTCGGTCATGCGGTCTTTCTTTTGCCAATGCCGTTGGAGAAGAAGCGCCAAAAGGGAGGAGGCCGCGGCGATCAACGCAGCGCCTCCCGCCATGATAATGGTCTTTATGATCTCGTTCATGCCTTGTAAACGACCTCCGTATAGCGTTTGTTGCACGATATGTATCCGCGCTTTCCGCTGAAATCCACCTCATACCAGTACGGATCAGCGTCTGCCTGCCCGTAGCACGGCAGAAGGTCGCCCCTGTGCGCCGTGCCGATGCTCGGAAACGCCGTGCCGTTACCTTCACGCACACGCACCGAGCCGCCGCGCACCTTGATGTATTCGTGCGTGTCCAGCTTCGGCTCGTCCCATTCCACGCACTTCGGCTTCCCGACCTTGTGCCAGTCACGTTTGACATACCGCCGCCGCACCACGCCGTATGCTCTGCCCCTTGCTTCGATTAGGTCGGTGTCCGATACCATATACCCGATATGCGTAGCTTTGCCGTCAGAATTGACGCGGAACAGCCAGTAGCCGCGTTTCGGTTCGTCCACGATGTCGCACAGCCCCATCATACCGTTTGCGGACAAGTCATGCGGCAAGGTGTGCGTGAGGTTTTGCAAGTAGTACATTCCCAACCCCGAACAGTCATAACCGCGCAGTTCGGTTGCACCGTCTGCAAATTTGTCCTCGCAATACCGTTCCACCTTGGCGCGGTTCGATGCGTCCTTTTCGTGCCGCGCTATGACGGTTTTGTAGTCGGTCGGGGTAAGCAATGTGCCTTGCCCGCCCCATAAATACGTTTGCCCGATCTGTTCGACAAGATAGTCGATAAACTCGGCGAGATCCCCGATCTTCGAGATTTTAGCCATTGCATACCTCCATTGCGCGAAGCTCCAACTCGTCGGCGAGCCGCTTTATCAGTTCGACGATTTCCGGCACCGTCAGACGTGCGATTTCTTCATCATGCAGCATACGGTTCTCCCGTGATCTCCTCGTACTGTTCCGGCGTGAGTCGTCCCCTCGCGGTGAGGTTTCGAATCATTTCTTTGTTCCACCTTTCGGGATAGTAAGCCTTGGCCATATCGTAGATGCTCATTATTCGATGCCCTCCTGTTCTGTTTCAAAAACTTCCGGATAGTCCATAGCGGCGATATAATCAAGGATCGCCTGTTGCCGGTCAGCGTTCGCAGCCGTGTTTTCGATGTCCTTTTCCACGCCAATCTGGAGCTTCTTTTTGATGATCTTGCAATCTGTCATTCTCTTAAAGTCCTTTCGTAATGTCGATATACCACTTGTTCAGTCGTTCTATGAGATGCCGCGAATTTCCGTATGAAACGCTTGCTTTCCATGCTTTGAAATGCACGTCAAGGTCGTGTTTTGTCATTTCACCGCGTCTGACAAACGGAATCATGCGGACGATTTTTCGCCGTTCGTGCTTGATCTTTTTCGGATCGCACAAAACAATGACTTTTCCCGTGTTCGACAATCTGTAAACGAACCCAAGAAACAGGATCGACTCCTTTATTGATTGAATGAACGTTTTCGGTTCATTGAGGCGCATCTTCCTTTCGGTCAGGCGCTTTTCGATTTCTTCTTTACAATTCAAAAGAAAATCCGCGTCAGGATGGAGCAATATAAAATCGTCCATGTAGCGGATATAGAACCGAACGCGCAACCGTTCCTTTATGAAGTGATCCACCTCGTCCAATGCGGTAATGCCGATGATCTGCACAATTTGAGAGCCAGGGTTGAACCCGACCTCGCCTGGGTAATGGCTTATTACGCCGGAAGCCATTTCAAACGTTTCCTCGTCTAAGTACCGTTTGAGCATATCAAGCGCGAGCGCGCGATCCATATTTGGATAATAGCCCTTTATATCAATTTTCAGCACATAGCCGCTTGTTCCGTATTTTCGGAAATAAGCGTGTAGAAAATCACGCAGCCGGTCGCGGGCGGCGTTTGTGCCTTTGCCCCTTTGGCATGCGTAATTATCGAGGATGTAGGATTATGACGTTTGCGGATAGATCGCAACGTCGTTCAGGCTTCTTTGATAGATACGGTCGCGGAAGTGAATGCTCATGATTTCCCGTTCTTTCGGCTCCGTCACTTTGAAAAAGCGCGGAGGGCGTTCTTTGTACGTTCCGATCGCCAACTGGTCGGAAAGTTTGCTCAGCTCGTCCGCCCAATGATGGAGGTAAAAGCCGGTTGTGCTTTTCCACCGGACGCCCTTCTTGCATTTCATCATACTGTTGTAAAGCGGTTCGAAACCGATTACGTTTTCCTTATCCATCAAATTGCCCCGATTATGGATTGTTGCCGCCGCGTATATAGCGCACGCCCCGCGAGGTGTTTGCATCACGACGGAATTGTTTCGCCCTTTCGGGCTGGGTACTCGGCTCCTTGCATATCTACAAACCGCAGCCCCTTCGCTATGCGAAAGTCGTATGTGCGGTTCGATATTCAATCAGGGGGCGCACCGATTCGCGTTGTTCGCGTTGTTCGTGTTCAAGTTGCCCGATGTGTTGACAATCCAGGCATTGTACAGATTGTTGCGATTGCACGAACGCCGCCAGCAGTTCTGCGCGTAACAGCCTACAACCCAAGTTTCGCGTATTCTTCACGGTCGGATTTGATCCACGCCGTAACCATGTCGCGGATACGGTTGCATTGTTTATTCCAATGCTTAATCCGTTTCATGCTCAGGTGAAACAGCCCCTTCGAGATCATAATATCCGTTTTGAGGTCTTCGATCATGTCAAGGCTTTCTGCTTGGAGCCGAGCACGTATTTCTTTCCGGCGTGGTTCCTTTTTCACGTTTTGATCGTTCGCAACGCGGATTTTGTGATAGATCGCTGTCGCTTCGTATGTGATCCGGTCGATAACCTTTTGATGCGTCGGGTTAAACACCTTCGGATTTGAGGTTATGTTCTCCGTGTAGACAGCAAGGTCTAATGCCGCGTCCGCTACATTGAAGCGTGATTGTACTTTATCCCGACCGTGTACGTTTGACATTGTAAAGTCCTTTCTTTCCCCGCCCCGAAGGGATTCGGGGCGGGATTCGTCGATTTAACCGATTCGCAAGCAGGGGGCGCACCGATGCGCGCCGCTCGCGTTGGTCGTGGTCAAGGAGCCCGATGTGTAGACAATCCAGGCATAGGACAGATCGTAGCGATAGCACGAACGCCGCCAGCAGTCCTGCGCGGAGGTAGGCGCGTTGAGCGCGTATTTGATAAGGCGCGTGTATGTCTGCGAAGCCGGCGCAGGGGTCGTGCGACCGAGTAGGCGCTTATAATACTCCCAGTATTCCCCCTCGCCCTGCTGCTGCGGAACCGCATACATTTGTTCCAAGGAAGACAGGAACACACGGTCGTACGTGATGTCGATCTCGTTGTTGTCGGCGTTTGCCGCAACGGTGACGATCTTCGTTGCGCGGAAATGCCTGATTTGGTCCTCGGTGTAGCCGTGGAGGAAGCCGTCGAGCGTAGCGGCAGCAGCCGGAGCGACGTCCCATTTGTTCTGCTTCGTGTACCACGCGCCGGCCGCTGCGGTGGAGTTCAGGCGTTGGCGCAAGCACGAATATTTCCATCTTGCATAGCCGAGTGCGACGCGGTGCCAATGGTTGAGGTCGCCGGTTCCGTCGGTTTGTCCGAGATACGTTCCGTCCTGGCCTTCCGTCGGGGTCATGCTGTACAGTTTGGTGCGGCTTGCCGCCGATTCGTACACGTCGAGCGTTCCGCTTGTGATAAGCGCGTTATAGCCGACGCTCTTGCGGATTTGATACCCTGCCGGAAGCACTTCGGGGAGGGTAAACTGGATATACTTTCCGTTGTTATTTCCCCAGGAATCATTTGCGACAAGGAAATTATACGTTCCCGCTGCCGTATCGGTGTCGGATTCGTAGATCGCCTCCGGTTCGTCAAACGGGACGCCGGTCGGCGTGGTTTTGTCCCATTCCACGTCGATAACCGGAATCGTTTCGCCGTCCTCCAGCTCCGCGTCCTCAAAGTGACACAGGTTCATTGCGGGGTTATAGTTCGTCTCGCCCTCTTTCCACGGCAAAACGATCTGATCCCCGTAGTCCATAACCTCTAAAATTTCGCGGTTTTGCACAAGCTCGACGATCTCGTCGAGGTTGGACGAAAGCTCGGCGCGCTTGTCGCTTGCCAAAAGGTCAAGTGCCGCGTTTCGGTGGCTGTCGAGGTGGTTCTTCGCTTCGAGCAGTTCTTTGATCGCGGTTACGCCTTCGAGGAGTTCCTGACCCGTGCTGTCCAGTACGGGCGGTGCGGTTACAGTGCTCATAGTTGTATATTCCTTTCCATGTTATTCTGTGTAGGTGACGCAGATTTTCCCATCCACGACAGACAAACCGAGCGTGTCGAACGCATCAACCTTCCCTTTGAGTTCGGCATTCAGTTTCGCATAGGAAATCGAGCCGTCTGTCACGGTCGTAACCCAGTCGGGATGATCTGCCAATACGGCGTTTATAATCGTTTTGACCGAGTTCGGGTTGGCTTCGATCCATGCGTCCACCTCGTCCGTTATCATTTCGGGGTTGGCTTCGATATAGTCGCCGATTCCCTCCGAAATCGCCGCCGGATGCGCGGCAAGGTACTGATTGACGTATGCTTTAATCTGCGCCGTCAGCAGCACGAACGTTTCCGTCGTGGTCTGCATGGTCGGAGGGCACGCCGCCGATTCCACGCGGAGGGTCAGCTTAAACGAGGAAATCTGCTCGTCACCGTCGCAAATGTACAGTTCGGCGAAAGCGTCGCCAGCACTCATAAGCGCCGACGGATGAATCGCAAACGTTACGACGTTCTGCGAATAGGTTACGGCGTCCGAGGTGGAAACAATGACCGCATTGCCGCTTTCGGGCGTTCCGATGATCTCAATGCCGTAATCCGCAAGGTCAACCGCCGAGCCGTTCAGCGCCCACGCTGCGCCGTTGTAGGTAAACGTGCCGGACGCAATCCCCGCTGCTGCCCACACTTGCGCGTCCACGCGGACGGTCAGCCCGAGAGGCGCGGTTGCCGTAACAAGTTGGTCATACAGAAACTTGACGCGCCCCGCCGTCAGCACGCCGACCATAAAAACGGGATTCGTCGGTAGCGTGAACGCCTCGCCGCCGTCCAGTATGGTCAATTCGATGTACCGAGTGTTCGCGTCGTACTGTTTGCAGTAAATCGGAGGCAAAACGTCCCGCCGCTGCACGTCAACCGTTATTTTCTTTGTGCTTTGCATATATCCCCCTTATGATAGTAAGTTCAAAAGCGCGGTGAGCTGCGCTTCTGTCAGTAAGGTTGTCCCGAGTATGATTCCGTCGTGGAACGTGATCCGCTTGTATTCGTGGTCGTTCCCGTCGTCTGGGTTCGATTCGTGGAGCGAGATCGTTTTTGTAGCTGCAGAAATATCGACGATGCGGTTTCCGGTTGCCGCAACGGTCGCCGTCGCCGAAACCGTTGTGAAATAGTCCGAACATTCGATCTTGACGGCATACGTCGTATTAGTGTCCGTGCCGGTGATCGTATAGGAGCCGGAGCCGCTATACGCGCTCGGTGTAATCGTGTCGATCAGCGTATATGCAGAATCCGGCGACGCTGCCGGTTTCAGGTAGATACGCAGCGTTTTGTCATTGTTGTCACCGCACGGCGAAACGCTGAACGTGTACCCGACAGATATGCTGGACGGCGTTCCCGAAACGCGCTGCGCGGTTTCCGATACGGTCGGAGAAGAATATGCAAGCGCGTTATACGTCCCGGTATAGGACGCGGTTCTGCCGCGCGTATCGGTGATCGTCATGGTAAACGACAGCGTGCCGCTGTTCGATATGGCGCTTGTGATCGCGCCGTTCGAGGTTAGCGTTTGCCCGTTGATCGTCGTCGAGACAGAGGAAACAGTTGCGCCCTGCGCCGAGGAGGTGTCAAACGTTCCGGTAACGCGCACTTTTGATTTTCCTTGCACGAATGCGCCGAATTTTGCGGCGATGCCCGAAACGGTTTCCGCAAGCGCGACGCTCGATATGCCGCATTTGACCGTTGCCGGAATCGACAGCGTTACGGAAACGGTGCTTGTTCCGACGGAGACCGAGCCGTTGAATGTTTCGCAAGTGATTACGCACGTTCCGCTTGTCGCCGCCGGAAATTGTGCCGCAAGGGAAATCGGCGGCGTCCAACTGTACGACGTTCCGACGCCGGTCGCAATCGTGCCGGTCGCGTTGCCGTATTTATAGGTCAGTTTGTGTGTATACGACGAATCGTACCGCGTGATGCTGATCGCAAGTGCGGAGCCGAGCGTTCCATTTCCGGCGGACACGGTGGAGATCGCAGGCGTCCATACCGCGTATAGCGTCACGTCGTTATATAACGCATACGTTCCGCCAGGCAGATATGCCGCGCTTGTCGCCGTCGCCGACGTGGCCCAGCCGAGGAAGTTATACCCCGTTCGGGTCGGCTCAGTTGTCGGCAATGTTGTCGAATATCCGCCCCAATGCGTATAATCCGACGGCGCGCCGGAGCCTCCGTTTGCGTCGAATTTGACGTACACGCTGACGTGAGACCAAACGGCGTGTAAGGTTGCTGTATACGAAGTATCGCTTGCACCATAAGAAACGAGATAACTACCACCAGGCTGGTACGCAGCACTCCCGCCGGAGGAAGTCGCCCACCCGTTAAAAGTGAAATACGATCTTTTGGGGACGGTGGTGCTTAGTTTCACATTGAAGTGACGTCCAGACGGCAACGTGCTTACGCTGCCGGATGTCGCTCCAGGAACATTTGATACATACGTTCCGTTCCCGTTATAGTTAATTTGATATGTATACGTCGCCATTTAGTGGCACCTACCCTATATAGTCGAGTACAAGATTTCCGTTCGTTTCTATATGAAGGCTCCACGGGGCGATATCGAACGCCTCGTCGGCGACGAACCGTTTTGCGTGGGCCTTTTCGGAATCGAACGACGCATAAGCATTCGTCAAATCGGTTGTGTCGTCTTGACCGGAAAAGAAGTAAATAACGTTATTCACCAATTTCAGTTTGATTTCGTTGTCGTCCTCGATGCCGATAACGAGCGCCGGTTCCTCTGGAAGATAGCGCATATACGTTTTGCGCGTTGCGCTGTCTTGAGATACGGCGTTTCCGAGGTTCGTAATATCTGTTTGATTGTTATAGATCGCCGTCCAAATAACGCCGGACGGGTCAAGAATCTGCGAAATCGTTACGTTTTGATCGGCGGCGACCTGTTGAATCGTGTTGACCGTCTGTTGCAAAATCGTATAATTCGTTTCGGTCGTTTGGATCAGGGAGCGCAGCTCTGCCGCTGTGACTTCCCATTCGCGTTGCGCTGCGGAAATCTCGCTATTCACTTCCCCGAGGGCTTCGAGGGCTGCGTTCCGCGCCTGAACCTCGGCGGCGGTTGCCTTTTCCGTCGTCATGGTCGAAACGTCCGGCGGTACGGATGCGAGCGTTACCTTGCTCTGATCGGGTTGCTCGGGGTATTCGTCATACTCGACGATGCTGTGTACCACGCGGAGGGCGCGGTCTGTGTCGATGAGGGTCAATTTCCTGTGCACGACGAAGGAAAGAAAATCGTACTCGTCCGAAAGCCGCGCCAAGTCCACAACGTCGCACTCGTAGCTTTGTACGGGGCGCGACATCGTGAGCAGCTTTGCGAGCGCGTCGGTGTATAGGTTTTCGGCTACCGTGTAGCGCTCGTCTTTCCAAAAGGTCGTTATAACCTTGTTCGAGTAGGTGTAGTCCTCGACGTAGTCCTTGCCGTATACGACCCCGTCAATGACCGCCGTGCGCGGCGTAAGTCCGTCCGCGCCGATTGCGTATAAGCGGGTCGCAAAGTTCGTCGTTTCACCCTTGTACGTCAATTTGCGGAGGTTTAACTCCGTCGTGAGATAATTCCCCGAAACGATGATCGTATCGGGATTTATGACCGTCACGGTTCGAGTGAGCGTATTCCATTGATACCGCACACCGAACACGGTCGCGGCGCGTTGTATGATGTCGAAATCGTCGCCGTATTCGAGTTCGACCGTGCGCCGGATCGTGATCGCTTCCGCGCCGACGACCGTCCAGCCCGAAAGAATCGCCGCCAAAAGATCTGCAAGATGCACCGACCCGCTCGAATAATTCCAGTATACGGAAACGTGCAGCTCGTCAAAATTGAGGGAACAGTCGATATGGCTGTCGGAAATCTTTTTGACGAGCCAAAGGTTCGTGTCCGTCTTGACTTCCGCCTCCTCGATGATAAGCGGGTATTGTGGGTCGTTCGTATCGACCGAAAAATGCAGCTCGTCGTTTCCGTCCTCCATGTGGGTAATATGATACCCCGAGTATGAGACGAGCGGAATAAACGCGTCGTCGCGTTGTATGGCAATCATTTTCGTACCTCAATAATAAAGTGGGTAATATTCCACCTTGACCGTCAAGCCCGCCGAAAAAACGATTTCAGCGCGTCCGGCGGGCAAGGACGGGAACGCGGTCAAGTCCGTATGATCGAACACGTTCACGCCGTTTTGTGTGACGGTACGAGCGATACCGTCGATAACGACCTCGCCTGATATGCCCGTGATCGTGATACCCGCGACCGTAACCGTGCCGGAAACGCCGGACACGGTGAGGCGTGCGGGCGTTGTGCGGTTTCCGTCGACCCATATTTCGGAGGTTTCCGAAAGGGTGACTTGCTCCAGTTTCCCATGGCGAACGCCGTAAAGCTCAAACGTTACTGTCGTAATCCACGGCGCGGGTCTGGTCGGTGCGCTGTTTTCATCGAACGCGCACCGATAATAAAAGCCGTCGGGGAGCAACAGCTCGCACCCTTGTGCGAGGACGGCTGTCACGTCCGAGATCATGTGCTCTGTCTCGCGCCATCCCGTGCCCTGAAAGTCGAGCTCGATCTCAATATGGCGTATGCCGACTTGACCTTTTAGGATCGTCGGAAAGAATGCACTCGGCGCGAAAAGATACCCGCTTTTGTACGGAACGCCATCGACGGAATAGTCGAGCATCTTCGCGCCATACATCGAAAACGGTATATCATTTACGCGGGGTTCTATGATTTCTTCGTAGTCCATGCGATCTCCTTACTAACATACGGGGAAAGAACACGCGCCGCCTCCTTGCCGTCGAAGTTGATAACTGTCTCGACGTATTCGGGATTCTGCCTGTCGATGCCCTCGGCGTGCGCCGTCGCCATCTGAACGTTCTCGTAAACCTCCAGTTTCTTTTGTTCGCTGTCAATCGCCGCTTGAATGTTGTCGTAAGCGTTCCCGATCTCCTCGTCGAACCCGACCGCGATTCCTCGTGCGGATTGTTTACCGATCTGATCCCGGAATTTCGTTGACGGTGAATGAATACCGAGCGCAGATTTCGCGCGGGACAGCAGCCCCGACGCGACGCCGCTCATTGTAGACCACAGGTTCGACAGCATCGACCCAACGCCGTCTATAATCCCTTGGATGATGTTTCTTCCGATTGCGAGCCAGTCGGTATTTTTGAACGCATCTGCCGCCTCTTTGCCAAGGTCGATCATTGCGTCCACCAATGCCGGAACCATCGAAATCAGCCCGCGGATCAGCTCGCCGACCAGTATAACCGCCGATTTCAGCAGCAGCGGCATATTCTCCAATAGACCCTTGTTCAATGCCACCATGAGCTGAACCGCGGCTTGTACCAATTTCGGGAGGTTGGAGATTATCGCGTTAACCAGTTTCGCGATGATCGTCGGCGCGGCTTCGAGCAGCTTCGGGATCGCCGCCAAAATGCCGTCAATTAACGCGAAGAGGAGATTCAAGCCCGCATCAATAACGGTGTCGATATTGTCAAGCAGACTGTTTACAAGCTGCAAAACCACATCGAGCGCGAGCGGGATCAGCGTCGGGAGCTGTCCGGCGATTCCGTTTATCAGATTGCCGAGCAGCGAAATGCCGGTCTGCAAAACGAGCGGGGCGTTCTGCAAAATTGCGGTCGCTAATTGCGTGACCGCGTTCAGCGCCGCCGCGACGATCTCCTCGCCGTGCGCCGACAGGCCGGTCAAAAGAGACGTAAGCAGCTGCCCGCCGATCTCGATTGCCGTTGGCAGATATTCGAGGAGCATCACGAGCCCGTCGGAAATGATCGTGCCGAGTTCGGCGAACGCACCCTCGATGCCTCCGACGTTGAACGCCTCCGTAAGGCTTGCCAACGCGCCGGAACCGAATTTCACAAAGTCGCGCACGGTCGGCATGAGCTCGTCGCCGATTGCGATCTTCAAACCGTCAAAGGCCGATCCCAATATATCGAGGTCGCCTTGTAGGTTGTCGGTCATGGTGGCGTATTGCTTCGACGCCTCGCCGGAGGAGTCAGCGAGAGCCTTTGCCCATTCCTCTTGCTTTTCGGTCGAGGTAACAACCATCTGATTGTAGGCGTTGAAGCCCTGAATGCCGAAAATTGTCTGCGCGTATGCTGTTTTCTGCGCGTCGGTGTACTTCGGGAGCCCGTCGTCTCCGAGCGCGTTCAAACTGCTGTACAGTTCGTTGACGACCGTATTAAAATCGCGGAAATTGCCGTTTTCGTCGAACGCAGAAACGCCGACCTCTTTCAGCGCGTCGGCGGCCTGTTGCGTCGGCGCGTATAGGTTTTTCATCGCTGCGGCAAGCTCTGTCGATGCCGCCGACCCGACGACGCCCTGTTCTGCCAATCTTAACAGGGAGATCGTCACGCTGTCCGCGCTCTGTCCATAAGACGACGCGACAGCCGCGGCGCCGGACAACGCGTCGCCGAGCTGCGGGACGCTCGTGTTTGCGAGGGTCGCGCCTTTTGCCATGAGGTCGGCATAATAGGCCGCGTCCTTCGTGCTGTCCGCGAAGCCCTTCATGGAGCCGGACACGTAGCCGGACGCGGTAGCCAAGTCCATAGACCCGGCGGCGGCGAGGTGCAGAACGTCCTCGATCATGGCGATGGACGATTCCGCATCGTAGCCGCTCATGGCGAGAATGTTCAGACCGTCGGCGGCCTGTTGCGCGGTGAAATTCGTCTCGCTGCCCATTTGCAACGCTTTCGCGCGCAAGGCGTCGAAGGTATCACCGGCCCCGTTGATGTTGTTCTCGATCTCCTCCGACGTGAGGCCGAGGGTTGCCGCTATCTGCGACATGGACGAATCAAACTGCTGCGTCGTCTCGATGCTCTGTTTTCCGAGCGTCACAAGTCCGGTCGTTGTTGCCGCCAAAGCAGCGGTCGTAGCCGTTCCGACAGCCGCGAGACCCTTTCCCGCAAGGCTGCCAATATTGCCTAACGCTTTTTTGAGGCCGCTTTCGTCAACCTCGGTGCCAAATGTAATAGAACCATCGTTTGGCATAAAAAATAAGCCGCTCCTTTCCCGGTTATTTTTGAATAACTCGGAAATAGCGGCTCAATGGCTCTGTTAGGCTACTCGTCCGATATGAAAATTTCGATTTCACGCCCGCACTTCGGGCACTTTGTGAAAACGCCATGACACATGGCGGTATTGTCGTAAAGGATCAAACGCTTCCCGCAGAACGGGCAGCAGTACCATTTTCGCTCAATCGGTGCCGGTGGGATCATACAACGCCGCCGCCTTTTCTTCTTCGCTCATGCCGTTCCGCAGCTTGTAAAGTGCTTTCAGTTGCGCGATACGGTTCTTTTCCTTCTTGTCCTTTATCTTGTTCAAATCCGCGGAACGATAGCCCATGATTTTGACGAACAAGCAGTCCTCCCGGAGCGCGTGCAGCATGGCGTGAAATTTCCACCAATGCAAATCCACGTCGCACAAATCAACGCCGTACTGTTCCAAAAACGCCGCGTAAATGTACTCGGCGTCTTGGTCGAAGTCGTAGACCCGCTCCGGCTCGATGCCCTTTTCCCTTCGCGCTTCGGCTCGCTTCGTCAGACGCTTGTCCTCCGGCTTCCCGCAACGGTAGAACCACAGCATGGCTGCCACAGCGTCCTCAAAGTCTTCCGCGTCGATCGCGTCTAAATCCTCATAGACCAGTTCCAACGCATGGAGGACGCGTTCTTCTTTGCTGATCTCCTCGTCCGCGATAAGCTGTTCAAGCATCATGTAGATGCGGAAGTCCGTTCGGACAGGATGAAGCACCCCCGCCACCCTAACGGACGACGGGAGCGCGTCTATTATCATGTTCATCCCTTTGCCCGGCGCTGTGCGCGGTTCGGGGAATACTTGGAGTGTATCGCCTGTCGTGCCGTGTTCTGCTGCACGATGAAATCAAGCATCGTCGTATACGCATCTTCGCGCATCCCGACGGACTTCGATTCGCCGAAAAGCTCCTTGCTTGCACCGGCTCCGAATAGCTCGTCAAAAAACGTGTTGTATGCGTTCAGCAGAAAACGCAGCATTTCCGATTTCCGGCCGTCCTTCGGTGCGCGTTTCGATTCGTCGCTCAATTTCTGCGCGGCGTTCTCGTAGCGTTCCACCGTGTCAACGTCGGTCATGTCGAGCGGGAATTTTGCGCCGTTAAATTCGTAAAACATAGGTCTCCTCCTCTATGCGTTACGGGTTCGGCGCAAAAGTGCTTGTGGCAATCGTGAACGTGCCCTCGACAAACGCCGTCACAGCGCGGAGGTTGCCCGTGTACACAAGCGCCTCGGTGCCGTCCGCGACGGAATCGGGCACAACCGAATAGGTTCTCTTGCGCGCCGGTGCGGTGCCGTTATCCTCCTTGTACAGGTCAACGATCACGACGTCGATCTGCGCGTCCTCGCCAACCAGTTCGTTGTCGGTGATCGTGACGATCTTCGTGCAGCACGGGTCGTTGTCGTACACGTCGCACGAATAGCCGATCGACGGCGAATAGCCGATGACGTCGGTCTGCTCTTGGGTCATGTGAATATACTGGCGGGTATATTCTTTCGGGTTTTTCGATTCGGCAAAGGTGGTGAAGCCCTCGCCGATCCGGCTATACGTGGCGGTTGTGCCGGTGCCGGTGTTCATATACGCCGCTTGATCTGCTCTCAATACGAGACCATTCATCTCTTTATCTTCCTTTCTGCAAGTATAATAGCCTGCACTCGATTTGGTATCTTGCGCTGTCCGCGTCGGTCAGATACGCATACCCCGAAGACAGCACTTCGATCTGCTGCGCCTCTTGGTTATCGTCCAACGTTTGGGGCAATTCGACCGTCTCGATCCATTCGGTGAAGTCCTCCCAAAACCCCGCATTGTCGAGGTTTTGGCGTATCTCCTCGCCGTACAATTCCGCGCTTGTGAACGTGAAAACGTACTGGCGCACGGTCGAGCCGTTTACGAACCTTTTGACGACGGGGTTTGCCGGTGTCGTGTTAACCGAATAGGAGCCGCTTTCCGCGTCGAGGAAATCGACGTTAATTCGTCCATCGATCAACAGCGGACACGTCCGCAATAATTCCCGGATATAATCAATCAGTTTCATTTTGCCCCCATGAAGTTAGCAACGTCCTTGCGGAGATCGTCGCCGCGCTGCGCCATCATTCGCTTGTCCCATTGCGAACCCCTTTGCCCGCCGCCGGAATACGTCAAGCGTTTCCCGGTGACGCGCTTCGGTTCGCCGCGCCGCGCCCAAGGCGACCCGCTCACAACGCCGACCATCACCATGCCTCCATACTGGAACCGCGCATACGGCCCCAAGTATTTGACGTAGTTCTTGCCGGTGATCGCCGTGTTCTTTAGGTGTCCAGTCCGAAACGGCACGTATGGATCGCAATAGTGTTTGAACCGCACGGCCATATAACGGGACGCCCCGGCAAAGTCACGGCTTGCCGCAACCTTGTCGGGGTCGCACTTGATCTGTCGAACCGTCAGCTTCATTGCCCGATCACCGCCCAATGCGGCAGCATGACGCCGCCTCCGCGCGTATTGTCGGCAACGTCCATCACGGTGAAGTATTCCATACCCTCAAGGTCAGACGGTCGGGAAACGGCGCTCACAGCGCCGTTGACGATAAAATCGCCTTTGACGATCTGCGCCCCGATAGGCATGACGGGAAACCGCACTTGCGTGTAGCGTTGGAGCATGGCGCCACGGTCTGTCAGCGTTGACCGCAGTTTGGAGAACCACGAACAGTTCGGGATCAATACGCATTCGTATCTGTCCCCGTTCTGCTCCTTGATGTGGTGCACAAGGGTCAATGTTTTATCACATGCTAACACCTTTGAACACCACCCGCGAACAAAAGGCCAGTCAGCGCAAGATACCGCGCGGCGGCGTCGCTTACGCGCTGCCGTGCGGATCGGGTTGTGACGTAGGTTTCGGAATAACCGTCGTTCGACGCGGACGCCAAGACGCCGTTTCTCGTCCGCGACAATTCGTCAACGACGGCGCACTCTGCCATTTTCACGCGCATGATCGTGTCCTCGTCGGTCGCGCTGTACGCTCGACCGAATGTGAGGTTGTCGATCTCTATGTGAGCGCGGGCGCGGAAACGGTTATATTCCGCTTCCGCAAGCTGCCCGCCATACACAACCGCGTAAAAGCCGTAATCCGCGCCGCACATAGGTTAAGAAGCGGAGCCGACGGTGATCGTCGCCGCCGCGCCGTTGACCGTGAACGTGCCCTCGCCGAGCTTATCGCCGCCGAGCTTCGCGGTGTACTTATAGGAGCCGTTCGGGAGGTTGAACACCGCAACGCCGGACGCGTTGGTCTTCAGACGTGCACCGTCAACCGTGACGGTAGCGCCGTTGACGAGGTTGTGCGCAGCGTTGTACACGGTGAAGGTCGCCGCATAGGTCGTCTGCGCGGTGGCCGGTTCGATGTAGGAGAACGGAACGAGAATGCGGTCGGGGTTGACCGGGGACGCAGCGTTCGGAACCGCCCAACCGAAACGGAAGGTCACGCGCAGCGCGATCATGTCGTTCTGCATTAAGTTGTACGCGATCGTGCCGTCGGGATTCTGAACAACGCCCTCGGTGAAGATGCGTACGTCCACGTCCTTGCGGATCGCATAAACCGCGAGGTTAAAGTCGCCCGCGATCATCTGCGCGATAGACGGATCGAAGCCGCCGTTGCGCGGGAAGTGAACGGGAGCACCGTCAAGGGCGTAAGGGGTCGCGCCCTGCATGTCGGTCTTAAAGATCGGCATACCCTGCTGATCCTTGATGCCGCGGAGCGCAGCACGTGCGGACAGCGACGCCACAACGTCGGAAACATAGGCGCCGGATTCTTCGACCTTGTTGAACAGGCCGCCGACCGCGAGCAGCTTGTCATAGGTGATACCGTTCGTGGCGTCGGGCGCGACGTTGTTTCCGGCCTGTCGTGCCATCTGCACGATGCCGAGCGGGAACGAATCGGGACGATCCTTGCCCATGAAGGTCACGGCGTCAACCTTGGCGCCGATAGCCTCGCGCAGACGCGGGATCACTTCGCCGATAATGTCCACGTCGGCGTCTTCGAGGACGTTCTCCGGGATCGGGACGATTGCCGCGAGCTCCTCGAATTTGATCTTTTCTTTCGTCCACGACATGGCCGTGGTCTGCTTCTGCCCGGTCTCGCCGTTGACCCAATAGGTCATGGGGAGGGAATCAACCACTTTCAGCGTTTCCGTACCGGCGGCCGCAGTCGGTAGACGGCGCGCAAGGCGCATGAAATAGGATTCCTCGATGGGGTTCTGAAAAACTTCCTCGACAACCGCGTCCCGGATAAGGGCTTCGGCTGCTGCGGTGTTGATAATTGCCATGTTTATTCCTTTCCGAAGGCCGCACGCAAGGCCGCGTTTGCGTTATCATATTTCCCCGTTTTGGGGTCGCCTTGCGTTTGCCGCATCCCGGTCTTCTTGGGTTTTTCTTGTGCGGCGAACAAATAAGACTTGGAGGTCTTTAATGCTTCTAAAGCACCTTTGACGCCCTCGACCGTGCCGTCGTCCTTGACCGTGATTTTGGTCTTATCGACGAGTGACAGCGCGACATCGGCGTCGACCAGTCCGAGCGTTGCCCCGACGGTCTTGATCTCGGCAGAAATCAGCCGGTCGTTCGCCTTTTTGAGCGCCGCGTCGATCTGCTGCTGCTGCGCTTGCGTCGGCTTC
>Ga0326512_10000534_pt1 | contig 33497 bp, 23 predicted proteins | sample 1_2617_0518_D_FD_203652 | JGI IMG/M metagenome (GOLD analysis project Ga0326512, IMG submission 203652) | Bovine rumen microbial communities from UC Davis, California, United States - 1_2617_0518 | ecosystem: Host-associated > Mammals > Digestive system > Stomach > Rumen | place: USA... | reverse complement strand
CTACTGTTGTGTTTCCCTCTGCATCTGTAACTTCGATAGAACCAAAGTCCCAAGTAAGTGCAGGAACCACACCACCTAAATCACCGGTCAACATAGCCATCTTATCTTTACCACTAATACTAATAGTGGTTTGAGTAGTATTTTTATTCAAATTAAAATTAGTAATAAAATATATACCCGCTGGAAACCAAATTATATTTGGGTAAATGGGGTTAATAGTATTTTTTAAACCTACTTCAAGTTTAAATTTTGAATTTAATGCCCACATATAAGAATCTGACTCGTTTAACTCTGCGGCCAGGGTCAAAGAACAAGTTCGTCTAATGGCAGAGTTACCATCAAGATTGACTGAACCTTGAGTAACTCTACCACTAAAGTCTGCTTTAGGCATTTCTTGTAAATCTAACAAAATGATTTTAGCATAGACTTCACGACTTTGTTGTTTAAATAATTCGTATAAAAAATCTTGGTCAAGTAAAGGGTTGTTAGCCATGTTATGCCTCCCATCCTGCCAATCTGTTTTTTACCAAATTGTCATAAGTGTTATCATCTATTTCATAACCAGTAGCAGAGAATGAATAAATAAGTCTACCTAATGTATCATTAGGAGATAAACTTACATTCATAATTCTGACAATATGATTACCTTCAGTTGGAGAGCGGAAATACTTTGGTTCACCATTAGTAAGCCAAGCAAGTACGGCTTCTCTAAATAATCTCTCTTTATATCTATTTTCATCAGAAAGAGCAGTTGGCAAAGGTGGAACATTGGTATTGTTTGTAGCAGTACTTGGACGATACTTATTACCCTGTGCATCTTCAAAGTCCATGAATAATTCATCGGGATCAATAAGATAAGAAATAAGTCCTCCTATACCAATTTCTCGATAATCGACATTTCCATTTCTCATAATCATAGGATATTTGCCACCAATAGTGTCAATCTTAGATTCAAGAATTGTTCGTTTAAAAGAGTTGATTTTAGGATTGTACTGTATTCTTAAATGTTTATCTTTATCGCCTAAACAAATGTCTTCGAAGCGTGCGGCCAGTGGTTGGGCGAGCAGCTTCTCGGTCGCGTTCCCCGCGCCAGTGGGAATACCTTGTATAGCATAGGTATAAGTAATGCCATGTTCAACAGTAAAATCTTGATATGGTTGAACAAAAATGATACTTAATTTTTCCCAATCTTCTGAGTTATTTGCTTTTCTCCAAATAGTATAAGTATAGTTGCTGGATAAAGCTTCTCCTGTTGTAGTCAATTGTACATAACCATTCTCGTAATTGTTGGTTGCTACTAACTGGGTCTGTGTAGGAAATTGATCCAGTTCTTGCGGTACTACATTAACGAGGGCCGCACCCACATATCCATTTACACTTGTAGCAACAAATTCTACTTTATAAGTATTGTTATCAAAATCTAAATCTCTACGAATTTCATAATCTTCATAGTCGGTTTCAGAATTCATGTGCAATTTTTCTTCTGTTGATTCTATCAACACATTGTTTTCATATAAATCAAAATGAGAAGAATAAAACTTCTCTGTTTTATCTTCTTCATTTGGTGTATAGATACCTCTGTAATAAAAATCGCCCATATCTGTTCTTTGAGTACAAGTTATAGAAGGTGCGGCGATATACTTGATTATTCCTACACTTGAGTAATAACCTATTTCATCAGTACCATCTACATAAGCTATTTGTACCTTATAATATTGACCAACATTAAATTTTGATATATCAAGTGCATTTATTACAACTTCGGTTTCAGTATAACTTGAAGCATCTTCAACTTCTCCTATCTGTATACCGCCGATTGTTCTAAATTTAACTTTTATACCAGAAACTTCACTAATACCGACTGAGCGATTCATGACATAAGGAATAACTACTCTTGTTGTATCACCTGATTCTGGTTTAACCATGGGTGGAATTAAATTTTCCAAAATTGGCGGGTTAAGTTTTGCCATTCATCACTCCTCCTTTATCATAAATTCTAATGTATCCAATTGTTCCATTGAAAGATTTATGTCGCCAAAATCTTCCAAAGAAACTTGGTAAAAAGATACTTCTTCTTCTAATTCAGAAAGTTCTTTTAGCTTTTGATTAATAACTTCTTCTTTATCATAATCACCACAAATTTTATCTTTAAACTCTTCAATCTGTTGTCCTAATTGTAAGAAGTGGTTTTTATTCTTTACTAAGTAAAAATTAACTTTAATGGGGAGGACTAAGTCCCCATTAAAGTATTTATAAAAACCCATAGCAATACGATAAATTTGTTCATTTGTCATTGTTTTAGTTATTTTATTCATCACCTTTGTCTCCTTTATTGAGTCTCTTGCTCCAACTCGAAGAAAGAGTCATCAAATAATTCAAATGCCTTACCACTCTCAAATTCGAGATAGTGTTCAACAATACTACCAAGGTCTTCCGCAAGAATTCTATAACGTCTTATTATATCTGTTCCCGGGTCTTTTATATCCAGTATAGTTACTTTTAATTCGTTTCCTTGTACCTTAATTTTATCAGAATTGGTTTCGATTAAACCATTCTTGTGTAAACTTAAACCAGGTGTCTTAATTACTATACCATTGGTAGCTTCTGGATTTATAATCAGGTTCTGATGATTAAAATTAAACTTACCATTCTGTAAATTCAACAAAATAGAAGATTTATCACTACTCTGAATTAATTTATCAGAATGTCCAATTTTAATTTCATCATTTTCGCCAACAGAAAAATCACCAAACTCTGTAAGTTTAAAGTAGACATCATCAGTATTGCGCACTCCAAATAAGCCTACAACTTTTTCACAAGTTTCTATGTCATTATTTATTTGTTCCAATTCCTCTTGTTCTTGGCTTAATTGGTTATTTAAATTATTAATAATAGCAATTTGTGCTGCTATCTGTTCATCTGAAGCACCTTGCGCATACAAGTTATCTAATACAATAAATGCTTCATTAATATCACTCATTGTATCATCAATTTCTTCTAACTTTGTGACTTTTAATTGCTCCAAATAAGTCATTCTATCAGAGTCTTCTAACTCACCAAGGAAAACTCCAGAAAGTTTACCATCGTAATTTAAGTGAGAAATACCAGTAACTACTGAGCCAATAGAAGTATTATTAGCTTTCCAGTTGTTTAAGATTGGGTCGTCCCACAAATCTTTAAACACTGGTACCGGTTGTATCCACAAAACTGAATCATCTAAATCAGACTTGGCAATAATATTAAAACACTTTCTTCCTTCCATTACGATAGGTGGTGCCTTTAAGATATTGCCAGGCTGTGTGAGTTCAAATTCATGGAAATCTGCGGTTGGTTCACCAACAGGATAAAGAAGTTCCCAATTAACATTGGTATTTTCTTTTTCTGTACTATCAGTATCTATAAAATATAACTTAGGTGATTTCTTATAATAAGCAGGATTCGCGCCGTTGGAGTCGTACAGAACTTGAGTTGGTCCCTCAAATGTTGTGAATGAGTTAGAACTAGATACTGGAACTGGGAAATATCCAGTAACCAAAATTCTGTTATTCAAACTACTTGTAGCATCTCCCTCGAAATCTTCTCTACCACGAATATATGCTCTAATTATGTGAGAACTGAAAAGTTGTAACAAATCTGGAACAGCCTTAAAATCAGTTTCAGTTCTACGAATCTCTCCAAGCTCAGTAATACGAGTATCTGTAGGTAGAGTAGGTTTTACACTTGGGTCACTTGCGTCACTTTCAATTACACGAGTTTCTGTGTAGTTCAAGTCACCTTGGTCACCAACTGTATCTTCTATAATACGGATATACTCATCATCTTCAGTTGAACGTGTTCTTGTACCAGCTTCATTAATTCTTTTACCATAGATAATATCATCTTCGGCGTTAAGTAAGAAAGAATATCTGCCCGGAACTACCCTACCTGTGTAGTCCAACTCCGAGAAGTCCATCTCACTTCCTTCTGGTTTGCTATACCAATCAAGGTCAAAGATATAACCCTTTTCGATTAACTGTTCTGTTATATCTTCATTTTTAGCATTTAAGACTCTAATTTCTACTCGCTGCTCTTCACCAACAGCAATACCATTTTTACCATTAACAAAGCGTATATCCATTTTATACTCTGTACCAAAATAATCTATAGTACAAAAGTCTAAAGTTTTAGCGATTGATTCATAGGAAGTACCAGAATCAAATCTAGTGGTACAATAAATAGTATTGTTAATATTTGTGGAACATAAATAATCTTTTATTCTAAAATAGAAGTCTAATTCTTTAGGATTATAAATAGTGTAATTTATAACTCCTTCTTTTTCATCCTTTTGGTATCCTCTTTCTCTTTCAGAGTAACCCTCCATGAATTCTTCATAGGACATTGGCTCTATCATCGTATCAACATAAGGAATAGTCCAAGTAATAGAACGTAATACAGCCTCAGAATTAGCTTTACGCGCATATAAATATCTTTTCTTGTTCTTTTCCCAAGAATTGATTAACTGACCTTTAAGATTGTAAATCTTAAATTCACCATCATTATCACAGTCAATTATTAAATATTCATTATCTGGCTTCTGAGTTTCACCCATAAGGTCAAAGGTTAAATCTTCGCTATCCAGTCTGCGGTGCTTGGTGTCTGGCACAACAACCTCTCCAGTTACTGGGTCAATAACCTCTTCTGAACCAATGGGTGATTCATAAAGTGCAATAAGTTTAAACACTTCTTTTTCATGACTTATATTAGGGTCAAACTCATAAGTCCATTCATCATTGGTGTAAGGCCCGCCTACAAGTTTCCAGTTTTCACCAGCATATTCATCTGGTTCAACTTCTACACCATATTGTGGGTCAACATATTGATATAATCTATACTGCAAGTTCAAATCAAAAGCAGTATGATTTTGTAACATTTCAATGAAACTATTCTTTTTATCAATTTGAATTATTTTTTTATTATAATTAGCTAAGAAAATTGAATAATCTTTTTCAATTTCCCATTCTGGGTATCCTTCTTTTATTAAAGTTTGCTTTTCTGTGTCGGGCAAATATGAATAATAAGTTAAAGGCTTTGGATTGTGTCCATTAACACCATAACCATTATCTACCTTTTTTGACATAATAGTTAATTTGTCAGTATTTATCTTTTCCTGTTTATAACCAAGTTGTAAATCAAGATTTTTAACAAACAAGTTGTTATCAAGGAAATTACCTTCAAATGACCAAGGTACAGGAACACCATTAATATTTATGAAAGTTTTAGTTACACTTGGATCTACAATATATTGGTCTTGCTCGTCTAACTGATACTCTCCACCTAATTGATAGAAACTAATAGATGCATTAGATATGCGCAATCCATCTTTAATATATTTATCTTCCAAAGTAAAAATCTTTTCTTGGACATAATAAGTTTCAAAGTCATAAGGGTTACCATTCATATCATTGGAACTGAAAATGAATTGCTTAATTTCTGTTTGTTCAGTACCAGTAGAGTCAAGATAACCTAAGTTCAAAGTTAATATTAAACCATATTCTCCAGTAAGTAACTGTCTGTTATCTTTATCATTTTTACCTATTAAAGTTTTAAATTCTCCTTTAAGGTAAATTGTATCATAATCAAAACCATTGGCATTACTTATTGCGTTTGCGGTCCAGAGTGGACCAGTGTCCTGACTAGCAGGATCTTCATTAGGAGTTTCTAAAGCTGTATTTGCATTAGTAAGCAACTCTCCTTCTGTCTCTGGGTTATCAATAAGATTTACTGTATAACTAACAAATTGAGTATAAGGAGAAACATAGTTATAGTCTTCTCCCGCTGCACTAACATATCTACCTTCAATATGTTTTTGATTATTAAAATCACCATTAGGGACTTTAACAAAAACAGTTTCGCCAACCAGGTAAGTAGTTATTTCTGAATAAGCATAAAAACTTGAAGAATTATCAGTAACATAATACTCACCACGAGCGGCATTGGAATTATCTTTAATAGTGCAAATGAGTGTTTTATCAAAACTCATTTTATTAACTTCAGACTTAGCAATAGTTTGTATCGCTTTAAATAAGCCTTCTTGTAATTCGCTACTTTCCATAGTTTTCTCCTTTCTCTCCATATTCTATTATTATTTCAAAAAAATCTGCTGATTATTGTATAATATCGACCAAATAAAAAAGGGGATAGGCATAAAACCTATCCCCTTAATTTTAATCATTTTTACGCTGTGCGTATTGTGAAGCCATGTTCACGATATTCTGGAATGCCTGTTCAATTTCGTTTCTATCAGTTGCGTTAGGGAAGTTAGCAGTAATTTCAACTTTTTGTTCAAGTGTTCCGGAATTACCAGAAGCAGATTTAATATTGGCAGTAGCAAGACTTGCGGTCATGGTGTTAAAGTCGATTGAACTAGCCAATTGTCTTACAACATCTACTGCAGTAAGGATATTTGAGGTATCCTTTGCATTGAGTACAAGCTCTTTTTGATGGAGAACCGCAAGACGGCCATCATCGCCCCACTCACCAGTATAACCACCGGTATCAAACTTAGCACCTGGTCTTGCCCAAGCAACCCACTGACTTTCTGGTCTACCAATTTGATTATATAAAGCAATTAACTGATCTCTAGTAGAAGAATTGTGTGGACCATTTTCAAGTTGACTTATTGCTTGATAAATACCAGCATTATTTCTACTATTATTATCAAAACTATCTTTAATACCTGGTCCACCACCAGAATTATAAGAAGAACCGCCACCTCCTCCAGAACCACTAGAAGTAGGTGATACGGAAGGAATGCTAGGAGAAACACTTGCTCTCTGGCCCATGGCTGCTGCGAAGTCTCTTGCTGCCTGTGCTGCTGCATCTAACTGACTCTTCAAACTCGTGTACTGTTGTGCTAAGTTTGCAATCGCAGTAGCTTGAGCGTTAATTGCATCAAGTAAAGCGCCAGGACCTGTCTGCCATGCCTGCGCGGCCTTAGCAAACTGATCTACCGCAGTTTCACCATATCTTTGTGTTTCTTCAGTAAGTTCAGTAGTTCTTTCAGTAACTTCAAGAATGTCCTGTGAAGCTCTATCTCTGAAACCATCCATTGTGGTTCCAGCGGTTTCCATAGCAGCTTCATTCTGTTGTGAATATTCTTCAGCCTTAAGAATTACATTATCAAATGTTTCATTAAGTGCTGGCAACCAAGTGTCATTGAAGTAAGTTTGTAAATCATCAGTTTGAGTTTGAATACCCATATAAGTATCACCAAAACTTGTTTGTAAATCTACATTCTCTGCTGCTATATCACCAGTATAAGCAACATATTGTACAATGTCCTCGTCACGAAGTCTCTGATTATTAGTAAATACATTTTGCATCTGCAACTGTATAAACTCTGACTGACCTACATAAGTCTCTTGTATTCTTGCAACTGCATCGTAATAAGCCTGAGTGCCTACGCCGTACAATTCTCCTGCTTGCTGAATATCCTCAAGCATTTTGTCGTGCATTTCCAAAAGCTGTTGTTGAAGAGTATCAATGTATTCTTCATTGGCCTTTTCCATCTCATAGATTTTGTTTCTATAATCATCTGCGGCATTATTAACGGCTTCTTCATCAGCGGTATAAACATAACTGTAGTTACCTTCATTGTCTCTTGACATTCTAACCTGAGATTTTGCGGCCTGGGCCTCTTCGAGTGCGATCTCAGCCAACTTAGATTCATATCTAAGTCTAAGGTAATTCAAGTCATATTCACTAAGTTTCGCTTCTTGTTCTTGTAACTGTTCGATTTCAGTTTCAAGGTCAAGCAAGTCTTGTTTATATTTAAGATTTTCATTTTCATCAACGGACTTATTAATGTCATTGATTAAATCTGATAACTGATGCCATCTCTCATACTCTGGCTCCCACATGTCTGTAAGGCTCTTCTGAAGATCCCATTCAGCCTTCATCGCGTTGAGATCACCAACAGCATTGGAGAAGTCCTCTATGACTAACTCAATGTTATTTTCAAAGGCTTCAAGATTTGCCTGTAAAGCATCTTCCCAAGCCTGATGGAAGTTTTCTGTTGCGGAAATGAGTTCTTTCTCTTGTTCCTCAATGATTTCGTTCCAGTACTTTTGTTCAAGTTCGCCGGAAGCTTGCGCGAGTCGTGTCTGAGATTCCAACAACTGGGCCTGAATCGAATCCATCTTCGCCTTGGCCGCAGCCTCATTGTTAACCGCCTGTGTTACAGATTCAGCATTGAAAGTTCTCAACATTTCATTAGTAATACCAAGTGATTTCTTACCTACAATATCTACGATATTCATGTAAGACTTAGTAATCTTCTGACAGAATTCAATCTTCTCAATGTAAGTATCCATTTGCTTAACATTTTCATTAAACAAATCTTTAACCTTTTCAAATGCTTGGTCAACACTATCTTGTGCGTCCTCAAGGGAACTCATCATATTGGAAATGTAATCATCCATCTGGTCAACGGCCTGAGCCATCTCGTTAGGGTCAACTATACTACCAATCATGCCATATAAGTCTTCACCAGCAGATGCTCTTGCAATTACATCTTCGGCATTACCAACACCAAGATTTCTCAAAGTATCTGCAAAGCCTTGTTGATAAACATTGTATTTATCCATGGCGTCAACAGTTCTCTCACCGAGAAGTCCAATTGCTTCAGCTGCTTTGTGAGCATCATCTTCAATTCTCTTAAGCATAAAGTCTAATCTTGCAATATCTTCTTCTTCCCATTCGATACCAATTTCAACCTTATAATTAGTCTTCTCAAGTTCGAGTTGTAATACCTCTGCTTTGGCATCAGCAACTGCCTGAGCCTGCTCATACCACAAGTCTTGAGTTTCTTCATATTGCTTAAGTGCTTCGGTGAAAGCATTGTAATCATCTTCGGCTTGCTGGAATACTGCATCAGCATTTTCGTCCATTGAACTATTGTTGTAAGCTTCAACTGCGGCATTGTACTTGTCAATCTGTTCCTGCATGAGCTGGTCATAATTAACAATGGTTCCGTTCGCGTCGAACTCCGCACCGAAGGCCGCAATTGCTCCACTATCAAGTTTAAGATATTCTTCTACTTCTTGAAGTTTTCTTTCTGCTAATTCAACTGATTCGCGTTGCTTAGCGATTTCAGCATCCATAGCATTAAGTTTTGCCTTACCATAGGCTCTATCTTTTGCCTTAGAAAGTCTATCAAGAGCCTTTTCATTATCTTCGATTTGATTGTTGATTACGTGGTAACGTTCAACCTCACCTGTTGGATCTTTAGGTTTCTTTTGAGAGCTAGACTTGCCTCCACCACCACCGCTAGAAGATTTACCTCCGCCTCTGTTAGAAGAGGATAAATTATTAGCAGAACCACTTGGTTTTTTGGTAACACTATTAATTTTAGGTGTAGTACCATCTGTTGTCATTGCGAAAGCAGGTGCATAAGTTGATGCTTCTTCATCAGGTAATTGTTCAGTCCAAGTAATTTCAGACCAACTATGTGGTACTGGTTGACCTTCTCCTAAAGGCTTACCACCTTCATCTTGAACCTCATGATGTATTCTATAAACCGGAATTTGAGTTTTAATTTCTTGACTTTCAGAAGCAAAGTTAGCTTCAAATCCCATTGAATCACAAAGAGCATTTACTTGATCTACTGTCATACCAGTAGCAGCAATCATCTCATTTAATGCTTCAACAAAGCCATCTTTACCATTAAGATAAAGTGAAGCACCAATCTCTAAATCATCAAATGCAAGTGCTTGTGCAGTTAATTTATTCAACCAGGATTCAATTTTTGCGGCATCAGCTTCTGTGCTTGAAACAGCAGAAGCTAACATAGAACCAACATCTTGTGAAAGCTCTACTCTTAACTGGTCAATTGCTTCTGCATCACCTTCTGCGGCCTGAGCAATTAAGTCAAGATGTTCAGTAACAAAATCGCTACTTACATAATCTTCACTAATATCAAGCAACATAGCAATTGCTTTACGAGTACCAATCAAGGCATCAGCATATTCAGCACTTGCTTCTGTACTATTTTCAAGCACATCTCTCCATTCGTCAAAATTAGAACTAAGAGTTTCAACTGCTTGATTCATCTTCATGATACTTTTGGCGACTATATCAGCTTCAAGATCATCCATTTCGTTATTAAAGCCTTCAAGAGCACTTCCAGCTTCTCTAATGTAATCAGAGTAGTTTTGCCATGCTTCTTGATCAAGCATTGCGGTATCTTGAGCCTGGTCAATTTGATATGCAGCAGTATTAAAAGCTTCAATAGTTTCAACTGTACCTTCAGCATAAGCTTGTTGTAATTCACTTAAATCATCATAATGTAAAGCAATAGCCATATCAGCAGCAAGATATTGGTTATATGCTTCTTGAGCACCACCTCCACCTTTTGCGAAATCTTCATCAGACATTGTTTTTCCCAATTCTTGATATTGAGAATATAAAGCATTTCTATTATCTATTGCTTCTGCTATTCTTGATTGCTCTACATAATCTTGAAAATCTCTTGCAGTTTTAAGAAGTTTATATGTTCCATCAATTGTTAATGCGAAAAATTGTCGCATATCTTCAGGAAGGCTGGCAAAATCTTCAGCAGAAATTTCATCACTTTGATCTGAAAGACCATCAGCAATTTTTTGTAATCCATTATAGAATTCTGCAGTAGCAGCTAATGTATCTGCAGTAACAGTTCTCATTGAATCACAGAATCTAACCAAAACATCTTCAAAACCTTCAATTTCGAAACCACTTGTTTTTAAATCTTGAATAAACTGTCTTGGGGTAATTGATTCCCAATCAATACTTTCTATTTGTTCGGCAAATTGAACCATAGTATTTGAATCCATATCAGAAAATAAAGATTCTAACTGTTCATTTGCGCCATTATTTTCTGCTATACTATAAGCATCTAATATTGAACGAGTCTGCTGATGAGTTAAATCTTCAAAATTTGCTTCATTATTAAAATATTTTACAGCATTTACACTTTGTTCATTTATATAATGTGCAAAACTATCCATTTCATTTGCATAGCCTTGCATTAAGTCATTAAATAATTCAGTATATTCAATTCCTAAGGCATCAGCCATTTCATGTAATTCATCAGTAGTTTCTATTCCATATGCTTCTAAAACAGCCAACCCCTCTTCTACTGCTTCGTCAATATATGCAGACATATCTTCTTCAGTGCCAGCATTATAGATAGTATTCCAAGCATCAATATCAGTTGGTTCAGCACTATTAGCTATATATTGACCAGCAAAATTACTGAAATTTACATGCCCATCAGAAAAATTTGTTAAAGCTTGTTCATAAAAATCTAAATTTTCTTCATTTAAAGAATCTAAAAAGTTTTGAGCATTTTTTGCCGCTTTACTAAGTTCATCTAAAGCATCAGCTGTAGCAAGAGAAGCTGCTATTTCTTGAGCATATACATGTTGTAATTCATGATTTTCATCATAGTATGTAAAAGATCTATTAGCATCATCGCCTTCAACTCCTACGAGTTGAGCATTCAATCCACTTGCTGCACGATATTCATCCCACAAATCTTGTGCATCTTGGTCTGCCTCTGTGCTTATCTGCTCAATGCGATCACGAGTTTCTGCTAATCTTGTTTCATATTGAGTTTGATATTCATCGGCAAAAGCACTAGCAGCTGCATCTATTGCCCCTTCACTATATTCTTCAATGTCAAGATTTGCATGAGCTATATCTTGACTATAAGCGGTCATAATATTTGCCGTTTCAGCAACCTCTTGGCAATAATTGCGTATACTATTTTGCATTTCTTCAGATGCATTTTCAAACAATTCTGAGCCTTCAAAAGCGCCTTCACCAAGAATTTTATAAGATTCTGCCAATCTTTCTATTTCAGCTTGTTGCTCCCACTCACTTGACATTTGAGAATCATAAAAATGATTTCCTAAAGTATCACCAGTAAACAAAGTAGAAGCTAAATTAGCATAAAAACCTGCTGAACCACCAGCACTATTTAGTAATGTAGCACCAATAGCATTTTGAACATCATTTGAAATTAAGCCATCATCACTTCTTCGTATAGCAGTTAAATCAGCTTGATTAGCAGCTTGATTGGCACTGACTTGTCCCATTCTCATTGCAGCTTGTGCCTGTAACATTTGAGACTGAGCATTAGCTTGTGCTTGAGTAATAGCTTCTTCATCAATGATTAATTGATCACCTTCCCATTGGTAATCTGTAGCATTTAAATCACCATTTTCAATAAGGGCCATTGCTGCATTATTGGCTTCAATTAATGCATCACGATATTCCTGTGTACCTTTGGTAAGTTCTTTTAAGGCATTTAATCCTTCTTCATAATTAGAAATAGTATTTTTTAAATCTTCATAGGCTTGAGTTGCTTCATTATAAGCATTCGTTAAATTTGCAGCTGCTTTTGCACTTTTTTCAGCAGCGATTGCATCTGCATTATAAGCTTCATATGCAAATTTACAAGCAGCTACAAAAGCTGCTATTGCCGCTACTAATATTAATATAGCTCCAGTTGCTGCCGCAATTTGAGCAGCAGTAGTTGTGAGAGAAGTTCCAAATATCTTTTCTGCAACGGCTGCTTGTAGAGTAGTACCTGTTTTTAATTTTGTTGCATCTATATTTAATATTTTGGCTAAAGTATTAAGTTCTTCCGCTTCCGATTCTGAAAGTGTTTCTTTTGTAAGCAATTTTTTACTTATAATTAATTCTATAACCTTTGCCTTTTCTGCTCCTTCAACTCCCAATGTTCTTAATTTAGCTTCAAGAACAAGTTTTTCAGAGCCAGCAACTAAAGCATTAGCAATAGCATTTTTAGTTTGTTCAGCGGTTAGTGTTCGTATACCAGTTATTACTATTGGTATAACCATACCTAAAGAGGTAAAAGTAGACAACATTTTTTCGCCAAAAGACATATCTTCATTATTCCAAACATCAAAAATGCCTTTTAAATTATTAGCTACCATAGAGATCTGCATTAAACCATTAGCGAGTCCTACTAATCCCTTTGCCCAATCTATTGTATTTCCAGAGGCAGTAGCCATGTAATTTTGTATAGATTTAAGATTAACTTCATAACGTTTTAATGCTTCTTCAACACTAAGTTCAGCTTCTACGTTTTTATCTATTGAAGCAGTATATTGATCTAAAGCTTCTCTTGCTTTATCCTCACTACCATAAACTTGAGTTAATATGTTTAAATACCTTTCATAGCTTACATCAACAGAAGTAAGTTTATCTGGAATATCACCCAAAGCTTTGTTTAAATATTTTAAAGTATCTTGTCTGTTTGTTTTTGGATTTAAAGCTATTTGGAAATTTTTTGCTGCCTCTCCACTTAATTCTAAATTAGAAGTTATATTTTTTATATTTTCTTTTATTTTGGAAAGAGGTATATCCATATCACTAAAAGATTGTTGAATTAAAGGCAATTTATCTTGTATATCTAAAGCTTGAGACAAATCAATATTGCTTGTTTTTAATGTTTTAGCTTGTGACATATAAGAATCATAATATGCATTACGTACATCACTGAGCACATTTCTTTGTGCGCTATTCAATCCTTTATTTTTAGCCATTAAAGTTTGTTGTTTAGTTAAATCTTCTAACTCTTTATCAGCTAAATTTTTAACTTCTTCACGTTCTGCAATTTGTTGTTTTAAAGCATCAACTTGTTGTAATGATAATTTTACAGCTTGAGTTTCAAACTCATTTAATTTCTCAGCATTACTCAGTATATCTTGTTGTAAAGTTAATCTCATCTTTTCGGCTTGCGCCATAACTGAATCATCTGAAAACATTGTTTGAGCACGAGATAAAGCTTCAGTTTGTAAACTTTGTACCTTTTCTCTGCCACCTTTGGTCAACATCATAATATTTTGAGCAATGTTACGAATTCCTTCTGCCATTTGATTCCCAAAATATTTTGTCATTAAAGTGCCTATTACGCTTAATACTCCTGGTACCCCACCAAAAGCTTTAATTAAATTATTAACTCCTCTTAAGGCAGATGCCAAACCGTCATTTAAAGTTATAAAGAAATCATCATCAATAATTGATTGATAAATTCCTTCCATAGCTGCCTTTACTCGTTTTTGGGAAGCTTCCCAAGATTTTGCATAAATATCAGCTTGTTCTTGTAATGTGCCATTTGCAGTATTAGCAACAGAAAGATTTTCTTGAAATGTATCCCAATTCTCAAAAATAGCCATGAATTGAGCATATTGACGCTGACCAGCTACATTTTGAGCCAATGCAACCCTTTCTGCTTCACCAAGTTCGCCCCATCTTTGTCCAATATCATCAAGAATATCGTCCATAGCACGAAGTTGACCATTAGTATCCATAACATCAACCCCAACCTTAGCAAGAGCCTTTGAATATTGGCCTAAATCAACTCCATCTTCAAGTGTTTTACCAAGTTCCAAATCTTGGATACGAGCAAACATTGTCTTAAAAGCAGTACCTACTACATCAGCAGATTGACGAGTTTGTGCAACTACAGTGGCCAAAGCGGTTGTAGCATATTCATAAGACAAACCAACAGTATCAGCAATAGAAGCAAACTTTTCAAGACCTTGTGAAATTTCTGCAGAACTTGAAGCAGTTGCGGCACCAAGAGCAGTAATAACATCAGCATAGTGTTCGAGTGATTCAGAACCATCATCAAAGTTATTCCAAATTGCAGTCATGTAAGATGAAACTTCTTGAGCAGAATCACCAGTTACTTGAGCCATTTTAATAGTTGCATCAGTTCTTTCTTTAACTGCTTGGTCATCCAAACCTTGCTGATAGAAAATAAGTGCAGCATCAGTATAAGCAGTAGTAGTTGTACTAAGTGCACGTGCGGCTTGGTTAGCTTGTGCCGCAAAAGTTGCCATTTGTTCTGTAGATTGACCAGTTACAATTCGTATATTAGTTAATGACTCATTTAAATCTTGAGCATATCCATACGCCTGTTGAATTGCACCCATAAAACCATGAATAGCACTTGAAGAAATTTGCCACTTAATAGTATTCTTCAAAACCGTTCCCATTTCAGTAAGAAGTTTATTAGTTCTCATTAATGGAATATCAGCTTGACTAATAGCCGTAGCTAATTTTGCAAAAGCCTGTGAACCTTCTGGACCTAATGCCATTAAAGACTTTTGATATTTTTCAAGAGTCATACCACTTCTTTGCATTTCTTGATTAAAACGAGTTAAATCTAATTTACCAGTATTTGTATTAAATGCTCTTTCAAGTTGTGTTTTTAAAATATTAACATTAGATGTAGCTTCTACTAATTCAGAATTCATTTTATCAAAACTTAAATTCTGTGTTGAACTTGTCCCAAGTTTTGTTAAACTTGCCTGTAAATCTTGAATTTGCTTTTTAGCTTGACTTGTATCAGCATTAAAACGCAAATCAATATTTAATTGTTTTGGCATATTATTTGCTCTCCTTTCTCTCATATTTTCTTCTTTTATTTGCAAATAAAAAAAGGGGAGAAGAGTTGTGAAACTCTCCTCCCCTAACTCTCAATTATATTGAAAATTAAAAGATAATAATTATCCTAATTTGGTTACAACTTCCTTAAGAAGTCCAAGGTTCTTCTCGTCAGATAATTTCTCACTAATCTTTGTAGCATCAAGTTCCAAATTAGAATAGTCCTTACTAATTGTATTCAAAATTCCCATAGCAGAATTCTCGTAAGCATAAACCGCTTCAATAGTATCAGAAATACCATCAATTACAGTTTCATATTCGACTTGCGGAATTGCTGATACGATCGCATCAATAAGACCCGAACTATTGAGAAGGTCATACAACTTCATTGGATCTTCTTTCTGCTTGTCTGTAAAATTGATATTGGTATAAGCATAGATAATCTCAAGACTACCCATTACCTCAATCAATACTGGGTTAGCAAAATTGGTAGAATGTGAATTGTTAATTACATTACCAATAAGTGCTAACTTATCATTGGCGGGTAAATATTGCTTAACTTCAATCTCTATATCATTAAATTTAATTGTCTTAATTTCTTCATTCTTTTTAAGACCTAATTTAATAAAACTAACTTTTGCCATTTATTATAGCCTCCTTTTTCTCTATGAATATATTATATCAAAAAATTTTTTAATTAGGAAATTTTTATATTAATTTTAATTTTTCTTTAGTATCTTTATATATCTTTTCAGTCATATGTTCTTCTATTACTTTAAATTTATTAGAAGTTTGTGTTTTTAATTTTTCAAACATAATTTCTGCTAATTTCTCAGGACTGTCCACCTCTCGTATTATAGATTGAGCAAAATTTAACAATTCTTTAGAACTTAATTCCCAATTTGCTGAATTTTTTATACTTCCTTTAATTTGAATATTATAAATAACTTTTCCCTCATCATTGACAACAACTACATCTCCTCCAGTTAACCAAGAAGTTGTATTAAGAGAATCATAAAGCCAACGTTGTGTAGAAACTGGTTTATTTTTAAAAACTTTTTCAAAACCTCCCTCTTTATTTATACTCGTTTTTATAGAATTAAGCATATTTTCAGCACTTCTTATCGAAATCTGAGAATTACTCATTAAACCATAAATTTGAGTATGAGCATTAGCCATGTGATTCATAAAAGCATCTAATTTTTTTCCTTCTTGGGCTTTACGGAAAAGAGTTTGGTTGTAAGTTTTATTAGTGAAATGCTCTGCATTTAATTTTACAAAAAACTCTTTTTCTCCTTCCACTCTTTTCTCTTTTATTAAATTGGACTTTCGTGCTCCCAATAATATATGTAAATATCGTGCTTCTCTTTTACTCATATGATATTCATCAAGAGTCTTTAATAAATTTGCATAATGATCTTGCATAATACTTTCAATATCTTGGCACAATAATATATTTCCAATCTTTTCTTGCATTTGATTTAATTTATTGGCAGATATGGATAGAGTTTTTGATTTCTCGGTAATCATGTCTCCCTCTTTGATTGAAGTTGTCCACATTGACTCTTCTTTGTTATTCATATTTATAACCGCAATAAGTTGCACTTCATCATTACCAAAATAATTTTGATTTATTCGCATCCATGCATCATAAATCTTTTTTGTGTCATAACCCTCTTTATGTTTTATGAATTTATAATAATTTCCATTTTTATTTTTTGATTTTAACCTTGTTAAACTCCACATTGATTCTAAAGGTTGTATAATTTCTATCTGTAATGCTTGTTTAAAATCTTCAAATTTTTGTTCATACCAAGGTTTCATAATTTCCATAAATTGTTCTTTGTCTAAAAAATGTTGACCAAAAATAATACCTTCATTAGAATTAGCCATAATATCTCCTTTTCCTCCTTTCCGCATATAATAAAAAAAAGGGGGAGTCCGCATATAGCGAACTCCCCAATTTAATTAGCTTTCGCTAAAAATTAACGTGAGTTAATTAGCCAGAAGCCTGAACATCATAAGTGTTAGTAGTCTCTCTGTAAGCACCACTCTCAGCATCCTGAGGAATAACCTGAATCTGAGCAAGAACCTTAGTAGTAGGATCCCATCTGGTGTAGTCAGGGAAGCAGTCAAGAGCAAAGGTGAATGTTGAAGGATCACCAGTTGCAGCCATTGAGAAGCTGAAGTTAGACTGAACACGGCAGTTAGGGATGATGAACTCGGCAGGAACGTCAATACCATCTTCATTTCTGAAGAGAGTAGAAGCCTCAAGATAGAAAGCACCACCGAATGAGTCAGGTGTGATGTTAATCTGCATTACAGCATCATCTGTCTGAGCTACATAGTAGTCAACGATTACAGAGTCGAAATCTGCATCTTCAATTGCAGTAGTTACAGAGTAAGCAACTGTCTCGCCACCACGAGTTCTATTAGCAATAGCAGCTACAGTAATGATACCATCAGCAATTGTACCAATATAAGGCTCAGAGATAATCTCTCCATCCTTTACAGGCAATACATAGATTGTATCCTGGTCATTGCTTGTAACAGGAGTGTTACCTGATGGAAGAGCGATTGTGAGTGTACCAGAAACAACCTTAGCACCAGGCTTACTTGTAGTAGGTGTGTCGTCAATCTTAGCAACAGTCTCAGTGATATGCTGCTTAAGAGAACCACCAGGAGCCTGAGAAGGCTGAATAAGTCCAGCACCAGCAAGAATCATAAGACCTTCAGGTGAAATAAGAGCATCCTCCATAGTGAAAGTTGTAGTCTTATCACCGTCCCATGACATCAATCTAGCGTTACCACGACCACCCTGTGCATATACAGTTGTTGAACTTCCTTCAAAAGTAGAAGTTTTGAGTGTATCAAAGTAAAGAACAGGCTCGTCCTTGTAGAAAGTCTTCTTACCGACCTTCATAGTACCCTTAGCACGAAGAACTACTTCGCATATTTCACGAATACCATACTTCATTACGTCTTTTCCTCCTTAATGAATTTTTATATAAACACGAATGTGTTATCAAATAGTTTTATGGATGTTTGCCATCCAATCGGGTGGCTCATGATCGATTTTAGCACCCGCAAGTCGAGACTTAATATCAATATCCCAACTTTTATACATTCCAAATCTTTCTACTTGGTCACAAAGCATAAACAAAGTATAATCTTTAAGTTGTGGCATTGGAATACCAAGACCAACAGAAAGAATAGAAATGTAGTTTAATATAAAGTCACCGGCTTCTTTACTTTTTATCTCGGCAACTCTTTCTCTACCACGTTTTAATTTATCAGCAATTTCTTTTGCTCTCTTATCACTTTCTCTAACGTTGTATTCAACTTCATTTTCTTTTCCATGATTTAAGCAAAATACTATTGATATTATTTCTTGTAGTGCGTTAAAATTTGAATCATCTACTGTAATCATTCCTATTTCTTGTTGATAAAACATTAAGGAACGTGGAGTAAAACTTATTTTATATTTAGGAAATATTAAACTTAGAACCTCTTGAACGGCTTGTTTTTTATCTAAAGTTCTTTCGTCTTCCATCACCATCATAAATAATTGAAAATTTGAAACTTCACTTAAATCAATTTCGTCCTCAAACTTAATTGACTCTTTAGAAATATTAAGTGCATAAATACCAGACATAAACTTATCTCTTCCCAAATAGGAAATTTCAAGTAAAGTCGGTTGATGTAAAATAAGCTGACATTCAGGAATAACTATATCAATTCCAGTAGCAAGAGCAGTAGTATTAATCATGCTCATTATACTGTTTATTAAACTCCTCGATATAAGATTCCCATTCATTAGGATTTATCATCTTCTTTTCATCATCACCATCATGAACTGTGCGGTACATCAAGCAGAGTCCCGCGTACTCGTCCGTGAGGATAATTTGAGTGGCTCCCGCAAATTCTGTCTTACCTATTCCACTTAAATGCGCTTCATCAAACATTGTATCAAGTTCAGCAGCAATTCTATAAGGTCGTAACTTTGCGTCCTTAAGTTGCCACTGATCGAAATGACAAACAATATCAAATTCAATTATATTATCTCTAAATTCTGGATTGGTAGCATTTGGGATAAAATTATCAAAATTTATTATAATGTAGTTTAATACACTTCCATCAACATATAATTTTGGAACTGTCTTTATATTTTTTGGAAATAAAGTTTGTTCCTGCTCTGGGGTAAGATTAGGTTTATCCAGAGCGTCCGGAGTTGTGTAGTAAAGCAAACGCTTTATTCTATCACACTTCATAATCTTGTCTGTTATAGTAGCCAAGTCTTTTTCAATAGATAAAAAAGAAGACTTTGGCTCTACGAAGCCTTCAATTTTCATTTAATATCTCCTTTATCTCAATATAATGACTGTGCAACTATTATTTTCTCATACTCTCCATACTTAATAGTAAATTGCCCACTATAAATAGCTTCCCAACAAATTTGAATTTGTAGAGGATTGCTGGGATCTAAATAAAGTCTAGCGGGACAGCTAGTTTCAACAATAGACCAAGAGGCACCAGAAATGGCCTCTCCTGTGAATACATAACTGTACTTAATTTTGGGTTTAACGAAAGTATCTCCCTCAATAATAGGCTCAGCTGGCCCAGGAAGTGGATTGGGATCAATTGGTGGGTTCATAATAAGACTGCCCACAATACCCTGGTCCAAATCATCTTCGAATTCATTTGCATAATATTCTATCGCAGTAAGTTCGAGTATACCAGGAGTAGAAATCCAGTCAGTCGCCTCAACTCTCCAGCATACTTGCGGCGAGCCTTTATCCTCTCCTTGCAAATAAAACTTACTGTAACGTCTAAAATATTCAAGTACTTCTTTGGTTCTTGGCATTAAAATATGTAAAGAATGATTAGGATTATCAATACTGATACCATGCTTTTGGATATAATCAATTTTTGTTTCTACTGGGCCACGTACTGCGGCAAAGGTAGAATGTTTTACACCCGTTTCATCTTCCCAATTTATTTTATAATTACATCTTCTTATTTCTGCTCTAAAATAAGCCAATTCAGTTAATTCTTGCAAATGAATAAGCCAAAAAGTATTAGTTCCAACCCATTCAAATATATCACCAGAATGGTAATCTTCTTCATTGTGTATAGACACAATTTTATCGTCATAGTCCATCTTGTTCTTGTCTGGGTTAATTAACGCCTTACAATATTCATGTGGGTTGGGGTCATAAACTCTTGAACTAGACGAACTCTCAATAGGATCTAAGCTCTGTACCCTGCGAATGGTTGCGGCTTGGTAAGAGCTACGCAGAACGCGATCAAAAGTTCTGCGTTTGTCAAATATCATTCTTTCTTGTTGACCATATCCGCCATTCTTTACAAGAACGTCAGACATGTTATCCATTCCTTCTAAACCTACATTCGGATTACCTTGTGGATGATTTGCTCCAAGATCCCATCCAAGTCTATTAGTCATGCGTTTGATGGAACTATTTTTGTTATGCATTATAAAAATCTCTCAATAAACTAATACATTCAAAGATAGTTTTTCTATAAATGCCAAATTCAACTTCCTCAGAACGCAAACCTTCTAACTTAGCTAAAATCTGTAAGAAATTAGGACTAAAGAAAAGTTCATTTAATCCCACTAACTCAACAAGAACAGTATCAAGTTGTTTTATCCAATCTTCTTCATGTTCACGCATAGGAATTAATTTCCAAATTTGGTTGGTTAAACGTGAAACATTTGTTTCAATACTCTCTTCTGAAATGTCCAGATTATATTTCTTCGTTAGCATTACTTTTGCGGAGTATAGACCAGTTTGACCTATAACTTCCATCGTCCTTTAATTTTCTTCTTTTGTACAATCTTTGATTGTGTAAAGAGTCTCTTCTCGACTCGTCAAGCAATTCCTTAAGTTTAGCCATGTGGTTTGCCTGAGAAGTCATTTTAAAATCTGCACCAGAATATTTCATACGAGTATTTTCAATAGAGGTCAATTGGCGCTGAACCCAACCTTGTTTCATAATAATCGCCAAAATGTTTACCTCTTCCGGGGTAAGTACCGCCGCGAAGTAAGAATCATCAACAACAACTTGTGGGACTGGATCTTCATCAACATTACTAATTACAAAGTCTTCATCGGTAACATCCTCTGCCGGAATAATCTTTTCACTAATTGTATAATCAAATAGATTAACTCTCGGAAATTCAAATCCAGGTAATGCATCTTTGAGAAGGCTTTGCAAATCTCTAATTGTATCTTGCGGTGTCATAAACTCCGAATACATATCATCAGTAATTTTTTCAAGAAAGCGGTTATAGATGGTAGAAAAACGTGTTCCTTCTTCCATACTATTCCTCCTTAATTACATATTACTCTTTTTTATCTACAACATTATACTTTGGAGTAGTTCTGCGGGCAGGGGTGCTGCTTGTAGCAGTAGGCTGAACACGACGTGTATGTGTCTCAGACTTTGCAGCTTCCTCGTCCTCGTTGTCGGGCTCCGAATTAGCAAGGGCCGCATCAACGTCAAAACCAGTCTTCTCCTTAAGTGCCTTTCTCTTAGATGTACTCTCAAGAGGTAACTTAACAGAAAGTGCTTTAATAAGTGTAATTACTCCTTCTGGAGCGAAGTCCAAAGCATCGAGAAACTGATCGAGTGAACCAGTTGTGAGCAAATCTACAACATCTTGTTCGGACATATCGTACTCAAGTTCTGTCTTAAGTCCAAGGTCCTTTCTTGCTTCAACTTCAGCAATCTGAAGGTACTGTTCCATCAATTCTCTACCCCCTGGCTGATAAGCTAACTTAACCAACTCATCATAATCAACTATAATGGTCTCACCAGGCTGAATATTTCTCTTGATATTTGCTTCTGGAATCTTATAACTTACCATTCCAATACTTCTGTTCTTTACCGAACACTTTTTAATTGTATTTGTCTCCATAATTTATCTCCTTTATCTCTTAAAATATAACAAAAATTGGGGGAGGGGATTAAACCCCATCCCCCAAGATTTTTATTATTAGTGCTTGTGAACTGTGTGGTTAGTACCAGTGTAGTCAAGGATATCAAGGCTACGAGATACCATATCAGCAGTAGACATCTTACCAGCAAGTGAGCTGTCGATGAATGCGCAGATGTTGTTAGCGAGCATGCAAGTTACGCCAACCTTCTTGTAAACCTGAAGTTCTCTTGAACGATCCTTGTTGTTGTACTCGTCGATAATTGTGTTACCTTCGAATGCAACCTTAACAGGCTTAGTATCAGCACCAGTAGGGATGATGTAAGCATAACCAGGGTCAATAACCTTAGTTGAGTTTGTACCATCTTCGAAGCCCTGCTCAAGGATAACAACCTTTGTTCCCTTGTAGTCAGCAAGCTTACCAGTCTTCCAAAGCTGATCCTTCATAGCCTCAGTGTATCTCCAAGCTTCCTGAGGTACCATCTTAACTGCGAACTCGTAAGTGCAGTAAATAGTAGGTGTACCGTAAGCAGAAGCAATAGTGATAAGTCTGTCGAGAGCGTCCTCATCGAAACCATTGCAAACGTGAATGTTTGCAGGAGGGAGCTGGTTGATAGAAGCCTTAAGAGCCTCACCAATCTCTCTATAAATGAGTTCGTTCATACCATCAAGAACAATCTGTGTAACTTCTGCGAAGTCAACACGTCCATCGAGGAACTCCTCAAATCCAATCTGAGCAGCACCACCAATAGCAGATGTTCTTACTTCAAAAGTCTCCCAAGACTTGTCAAGCTTGAATACCTCATAGATACCAGCAAGACCAACTCTTGTGATGAACTGCTTTGCTCTTGAGCTACGAGCAAGCTTTCTACGGAATACGATCTTATCGCCCTGTGCGAATGTACGTACTTCAGCGAACTTGTCGTACTGTTCTGTAACTACCTTAGGAAGTACATCATCAAGAACTTCTTCAATGATAGAGAAGATAAGGTTCTTATTCTCTCTGTAGAGAGCATATGTACCAGCTAATTCGTTCATTTCTTTTCTAAATGTCTCATTGAGTGCATCGTAAGTGAGATTCTGTCCATTGTAACTATAAGTTGAAGGAGTTGAAGAATCTGCCTTAGCAACAATCTTACCCAAAGCGACTAAATTCTGTCTATCTAAAGCCATCTTATTTTCTCCTTTCTTATGCGATTCTCATTAACTTAAGTCCAGCCTGACCATCTGGCATCGTATAAATCTTAACTACCTGCCAAAGCATAGCACCTGCTGCAGCACCAGTAGCATCCTCAAGGATACCATTAGCACCGGGAGTAAGTGTATCGCCAAGAGCAAAGGGGACAACACTGCCCTGGTCTTCCTTGGCCTTAACTGTGTTAGTTGTGAAAATGTCACCAATGTTTGTCTTGAAAAGACGAGGAACCATTGTAGTGCCTTCAGGCATCTTCTGAGGCTGGTTCTTTGTGAAGATGTGGAAAGGATCCTCATTGTAGTGGCTCTCTCTAGGATCATCATCAGCAGTTACATCATCATAAACAATAGTAACATCATCGTTAATCTTCTTTGAAGTAGCACCAGTAGAATCTACACCATTGTAGTATCTAGTCTGTGCAGTACCCTGTGGATGAGAAGCAGGACTATAAAGTCTAGCCTGATAATCACCCTTCTTCATAGCGAACTCACAATCAGCCTGCTCGTCACCTCTATAAAGCTTGATTTCATTATAAACAAGCATCCACTCACCAGCGCCAGTGAAGTTTACAAGACCATTAGCATAGTCATACTTAGCAAACTGACCATTCTGGAGTACATCGATGGTAGAAGCAGCAGGGAGCTGAGCATAAATCTGACCTGTGCGCTGAGCTGAAAGATGATTAGGCTCAACTTGACCGTAGCCATACTCTACAAATGTAGCAGGGTTATCATAAGTAATGATTTTCTTTACAAAATCCTTATACATTTTTGTATTTTCCTCCTTTTAAAATTTTATACCATTTCTTTTTCGGTCTCAAGGACTGCCTTAACCCATGCTGGAGCAGATTCGAGAGCAGAATCAGGAGCAGCCAAGCTGTCTAAATTAAAATTAGCAGCGGGTACTTCTTCCTTCTTTTCCTCTGAATCAAGGTTAAAACCTACCTTGTTGCGAACACAAATAACTGAAAGCTTTGCCTCAATCTGGTCTAAAGAATAAGTATCAATGTTCTTGATAACGTCTTCCTTATCAGAATCAGAAAGCATGTAGAATGAATCAATCATTGCCTGCTTCTGTTTCTTTTCCTCAGCAAGTTTGAACTCCTTAAGTGGAGCAAGCTCTGCTTCGAGTGCGGCACAGCGTGATTCCAACTCTGCGTACTCTTTAGCAAGAGCAACATATTCAGGAATCTCTTCTAAATTATATTGAATTTCCGAGGTTGTTTCTTCTACATTTTCGCCCTCAGAATTTTCTTCAGGTTCATTATTTTCCTCTGAACCTTCTTCTACGTCGGCAGCCTGTCCTTCTGTATTATCTTCTTCGGAACCAGCGCCTTCGCTATCCTCAGAAGATGGAGTAACTTCTGCCTGTTCACCAGAGTTATCAGCAAATTCTGTATCAGCAACCTGAACATCAGTTTCTTCAACCTGAGCCTCTGGATTAGTAACATCAATCATTTCGATATCTCCGTTCAAATCTTCTGTTCCTCCTTCTTCAGTATTTTCCAATAATTCCTTAATCTCTTGCATCATTGAGAATAATTGCTTCTTGAACTCTTCATTATCCTTAATCAAAGAGTAATCAGCACCTTTAATAGTAGCACCTTCAAAACAAGGTTCCATTTCTTCTCCCAAAATGCAAAGTTTTGATATTATTGCTTCATTTATAATGAAAAATGAAGGTTCATCATTATTACTTTCTGACCATTCAGCATCAATAGAATTTGGATCTAATTCCATAGATTGGTTATTTCCCTTATCTATGACTCTCTGACACTCTGGATACTGACCAGTCCATAAATAACCTTCTGTCATAAGATACTTATGAATAGTATCTCCATCATCAATAAAATCTTGAAACCAACACTTAGCGTCTGTAGGAACAAAACCATAAGGCTTAGTAAGTTCCTTGACTTCCCATTTATCACCAGAAATCTCAATGGAACGGCTATGCTCCTCAAAGTCCTCTGTGGCCTCATTATAGAGGCCAACAATAGGACTACCGGGGAGTGAATTAGCCATTTTTGTAGCTACTTCTTTAGTAATTACACTACCATTGCGATTAGGCTTATCACTTACATAACAAACCTTAATATGACATTTGGAAATAAGTGGGTTCAAAGGCTTTACATCAATAAATTCACAGGGTGCACCTGCAATAACACTCGTATGTTTCATCCTTCTCCTCCTTACATAGATTCTAAGTTAGCTGCTGTCTTCTCAGACTTCTCGCTGTCGCTCTTCTCAGGGCGGCCCGCACCCTCTTGAGATTCTTCACCAGTAATACTTTTTAAACTTTCTGCGTTCATGGTAGAAGACATAAGAGGAGGTATCATAATTGCACTCAAATTCAATACTTCATTCTCAAAATAAGCATTATGTAAAATAGAACTTTGTGAATGTCCAAGAGCAATCTGAGGTAACATTTTAGAATAACCAATTTGTACTTGCTCTTTATACATTTTCGACAAGTCTTTATAATTATATTGTGTGGTTTCAAGCATATAAAATCTATACTTAAATTTGCTATTGGAAGCCAAATGTTGCACAATATTATCAAAGAAAGCAGTAAATTGTAATAATAAAGTTCTTAATGAAGATTCATCATCGAGAATAGATTTTTCAAGAGCCAAACTTGTATCAGAATTAAACAAGTTTCTTGAAACACCAAAAGCATTATAGACTCCACGTTCCATTCTCTCTAATACATCGGTGCTTTGAGAAGTAGAATTATCTGCAATATCTACTGCGTCTACATCAGCGACAGTAGATACAACTCCAACTCCAATATTATCTTCAACCATTTCTACAGTATTTTCATGGAGGTCTTTAATTTCATCCAAATCAAATACTAAATCAAAGTTTTTGTCAAGAGGATATTTCTGAATAAGAAGTTTCTGTAAGTTCTGTAATTGCTTTTGCTTATCTATTCCTTGTGAATTCATTAAGTCCAAAATTGCGGGAATAGCTTTTACAAAAAGAGGTTGATCTCCATTGGCAAAAGCAAATTTTATTGCGGAACCAACTTCAAGAGCATACCAACCATCTTTTATGTAAGCGGGTGACCATCTTGGAGTACCTGTCCAATAGGTTGATTGCTGTATATTATCTCCGGGTAACTTACCTTGTTTATAAAGGACATAACCCTTTTTGAATTCATCGGGAAACATATTAAGAATTTTAGTTCTATACTCTGGATCAATGAAATTTTCATCGAAATATCTCATGTTGAATTCAATAACTGGTGTACTTCCAGAATTATAAAGACTTCTACAATAAGCAATAGGCAATTCTTGTAAGACTATTCCATTTTTTGAAGGCACCAAGTAGCCATAATAAGCTCCATTTTTAATAACTTTTAATGCTATATCTCCACAATTCTTTTTTATATAAGAACCATCTAAAAAACCCAAAAGGAAATAAAGTTTCTTTAATACTTTATCATTGTCAACCTTTTCTTGGTCGTAGATTTCAGGGACGATGTACCAGTCGAATCTATACATGTTAGCAAAGTAATCACATATTCTTGAATAAATACCATTAGTATCATAGAAGAAGTTTGATATATCTCTTAAATAAAATAAATTCTTTTCGTCAATAGCTCGATAAATATCAGCAACTTTAAAAGTTCTTGAGCCGCATTTATAAGTGCGCTGAGTCATTTTTAAAGTTGCATCTTCAATAGTTTTTCTATCTATTTTAATTTTACCAAACTCTACTTTTGGCTTAACAAGATATGAGCCTTTGTCGTCGTATATATATTCTTGTCTATTTCTCAATTTTTCACCCCCTTCTCTAAAGTGTAGGAAGCTGATTTAATAACCAGCTTTTTTCATAATATAATCATAAGAAATAAGATTTTCTTCTGTATACGGAATTTCCACTAACTTATAACCATGAAATGCACAATATCTTCGTTTTTGTTGATCATTATACTGTTGTTTGCGGAGGCCCACTTTACCACCGAATCGTGACGAGGCCTCGTAGTGCTGTCTGCCCTGATATTCTATTAAGAAATCAAGGTTTCCATCATCATCAAACACAGCAAAATCAAAACGAAGAGGAGTGCCAGAGGAGGTCTTCAAATCTGAAAACATAAATTCCATTTTATAATTCAGACCGAAGTTCTCCAAAATCTCATGGATTTTTATTTCTCCTCTACTAGCATCCATTTTCTTCTCTCCTCATTATTTAAACTTAAAGTCTTTAGCATTAAATTTCTTTTTTCTTCTCTTCTTTTCATCTTCTTCTTTTTTAATATAATAAAGTCCGTATTCAAAAGCAGAAAATTTATCCTTTGCGATACCCTTGTTTGCCTGTTTAAGAATAATATTAGTACCATTATTCTCTTCTCGCAAATTCATCATCTCTTCTCTTAATATGGAAGTTAATGTAAAAGGTTTTAAATATTCTGCCCTTTCTTCAGGTTTCATATTATTTCCTTTAACAGTTCCTAATAATTTGCCCTTTGCAACTCTTTCATCAATTAAAAGTTTTACTCTACCAGAAGAAAGCTGAGATTGAGCATTTGCGTGCGCTTCGGTATTGATAGGTGCGTTGGCCTTGATGACATATATAGCATCATCCTGACATTCTACGCTTCTGAACTTCTTATATTCACCATCTTCATCATTGTAAATACCAAAATCTGGGAATACTTCATTAGTTTCAACATCTGTCTGCGACTTAACCATATAGTCAAGCAAACCAATACCAAGACCATTACCATCGATTACAACTCTTTTCGCTTGAAACTTATAAAATAATCGTTTTAACCAAATTGCTTGTTCCTCAAAGTGTTCAGCAGTTTTAGTATAAATATTAACCAACTGTTTTAAGGAAGTTCCTTGTGCTCCCGGGGTTACTTTCCAGATAATTGCAACAGAATCACATCCCTTACGACCAACGTCGACTGAGATGACATAAAAAGTATTCTTACTAGAACGACCAGACGCCTGATATTCTGGTGCTTTTAATATTCTGTTTCTATCATAAACATCAGCATTAAAGAAAGCGTCTTCAACAGTTCCGGCCCATTTAGATTCATATTCTCTCTGGAAGGATACTTCGTTGAAAGTTCCGTCCATTTTTAAGTCTTGAACAAAGTGTTTATCCAACAATTTAACAAGAACAGGAATCTTATAAGTACCACCAATCATCATAGCTTTCTCAGGCTTAACAATCTGCCATACAAGAATCTGAATAAGTTTCTCATAAGCATAAGTATTTTTAAACCCTGCAGTCGTGATATATAACTGAGCTTTATTCAGCTGCTCTTCAGGATGGGTGCTACCGTCCGCACATCTACGGGATATGTTCATGGTGGGGATAATGACCGTGCTCAAAATATCTCCATCGACACCGACGCACTCCTCGATAACGCCCGCATGTCTACGCTTACCTCTTGAACTTTCTCTCGCTGCAATATTATCGAAATAAGAACCATTTTTAAAAGTATATTTAGCATAGTCTTTACCTTCAAGGGTGATACCTCTATCCCAGTTTATTTCTCTTTCAATAGCGGGAACAAGATTACAAATTTCTTGAACCTTTTCCTTCATAATGCCTGCGGCTTGTTCCTTACCACCAGAAGTAACAAATAGTTTACAACCGGGATATAAGATACATCTCAGCATGAGAGTCATCATTGACAAGAAAGATTTAGAATAAGCACGAGGGAAGACTGCATACACATACTGGTGGCGCATAGCCACTCTTAAGAATACTCTTTGAAAGAAATAAAACTCAAAATTTTGTGGATTACCCATCTTAAGCAAAAAGTCTATAAAAAGGTCTGGGTATTCACGCCAAAAACTTATATACTGTCTTGCTACTGGTACTATTGCTTTTATTCTATCTTCAGTTATTTCAGAAGAATGTTTCTTCTCTACTTGCTTAGATAAATCAATTAAATCTTGTAAAGCCATTATTCTCCTCCTTCCTCTTCAAGGAATTTAGTAATAATGTCTTCATCAGAACCCGCTTCTTCTTCTACCATGTCAAAGAATTGTTCATGGTCTTGGTCGGTAATGTTCTGAATATCTTCCATTGTAAGTTCTTCATCATCAATATCTTCGTCTTCTTCTTTAGCTTCTTCAATAGACATTTGACGAACTGCGCTTTCAATTAAGTTACCGAGGTTAAGTTCTTCTGTCATAACAGAATAAGTGTAATCTTTCAAATCCTGAATTACTGCATCTACTCTATCATTTGGTTTATCAATATAAAATCTTGGAATAAAGCCTTCTTTTTCGCACATTACAGTCAACTCACTAATAGAATTAAGAACTTCATCTTCTTTCTTCTTATTCTGGTCTGCGGTAAAGTGTCCAGACTTCATCAAATCATTATACATCTTTGTAGCTTTCGTTGCTCCATCAATATCTCCCATGTCGAGAAGTTGATTAGCCTTCAAAGAAGTTTTACATACCAAAAGTAAGGTATCTTCATGACCAGCACCTTCAATGGCGTAATCATCAGTCATCTTTTGATATAATTGTTCAAGTCTTACCCACTCTTCTGGAGTGTACTTACCCCACTTTAATCGAAGCATTCTCTTTTCTTCATCTGTGAGGTCGTCGTCAAAAAGATCGTCATCATCCTGTTGAAAAGTATCGTATGAGCTACCGGCCGCAAGTGGGTTAGAATAGCTTTGTGGTACAGTAACTTGTAATTCAGGCATAGCGGGAGCCTCAGATAACTGATGAGTGTCAGAGATTGTTTGCGCAATCTCTGCTGCGTCAAAGCCTTGACGAATCATTTGCTCCTTTGTCTTCTTATCATTTAAATCTTGTAAGAATTCAGAGTCTTTCCAACGGAAGTCTCTATACTGCTTTAATTTCATCTTACCAAGGTATCTACCAATAATAGTCATTCCTGTAACCTTGGATCTATCTTTACCATAAGATTTAAGAAGACTGTTCCATTCTTCAGTTATATAGGGTACATCAGCTTCTTGTAGTATCCAAGTAAAAGTTGATGCATCCCAGTTATCAACTTGAGAAGTAAGGCATTTCTTGCATTGATTTAAATAGCCATCTGGATATTTTTCTTTGTTGTTAGACATATAAAAATCTTTAATAGACATAGTTTTCTTACATTTAGGACAAAACTTTTTTATTTTTTCTTCTGCTGCCATATTCTCTTCCTCCTTTTCCACATTATAGTTTAATAATTATGAAAATTTCTTTTATATTATTATGGGAAAATGCCCAAAAGCAAAAGAAAAGAGGAGCACTCAGCTCCTCTTATTACGACATTCCTTACATATACTATAAAATGAATCCTTACTTGTTTTATTATAACTAAAATATTTATTATGTGCTAATTTAATCTTTCCGCATTTACTACAACGCTTATATTTACCTTTTTCCTGATTTAAATAGTAATCTGAAAGTATATCATCTTCCGCAACAGAGGCAATCAACTTCGGAATCTTTTTGCGCCAAAGGCTTGAAATATATTCTGGACTATGAGTTACTCCATATTTTAAGTCTAATGCCTTTTGGATTTCCGCATTGGAGAAACCATCAATCTTCATGATGATAATGTCCTCGTACATGGGGTACTCACGGACGGCTCGGCCGCAAATTCTATCAAAATCTATCATCATATAATAAAGATCGCCATGTTGAGGGTCGGCGCCATTTTGTTTAAGTTTGCTATAATTACATAATATAGCCGAGCACACTCTCGGATCTGCTAAACTGTATCCAGTTACATGGACTTGTCCCTCTTGGTCTACTTCATAATCGTCGGGGAGAAGGTGAGGGCATTCAGTCCTAGTTACATTGTGTGATTGAATTATGTTAAGATAGCTGTCCTTAAGGTAATATCTGAACTGTTGGGTTTCGATAATTGCTCTTTTGATAATGTACTTAGATTTACCAGAAGCGTTGATTAAGCGGTCTTTCCAAGCCTTAATGTCTTCTGTTGCTTCTTTCATAAAGGGAATGGTTTCAATATCTTTACGAGTTATGGACTTTTTAGGGTGGAAATTGTAGATATTATTGTGTTCATTTACGAGGTTATAGATTCCATCTTCTCCATTCTCGAACTGTGCGGCCAGCCCCTCGTACGACGTTTCGCGCTCGTCCACGGTGCACATACGATTGTCTGTAAGTATTTTCTTTTGCTTTTTTTCTTGCTTATCCATAGCAAAGATTAGATAGTTAGATAAGATTTCTAAGTAAGATTCGTTGGGATTAGGATTTTCTTCTAAGATTTTTTCTACTAATTTAACTCTTTCCTGTGGATCAGTGATAGTATAATCTAATTTAGTAATTTTAATCACCTCCAGTTTAATTACTGCTTACAATAGTATTATAGCAAAAAATTTTTAGAAACAGAAATTTTTTGGGCAAAAAGGAAAGAAATTACATCGTTTAGAAGATTTGTCGCTTCTGGGAATGAAATTAATTCTTGCTGGGAATTGGGGCCAGGAAAAAACGATTTTCAAAATTCCCCACATAATCTCCCGAAATAATACCCCCCATACTAAGCGGTAATTTGCTCAGAAGCCACAGGGGTGGTTAGTGGTACCCTCGGGAGGCTAAAACATAGGACCCACGCATCGCAGCCTTGTACTAAACAAACAAACAACATACATAAAGAAACACATACAAATACCAACAGAATAGTAATAGAACACATGATAAAAACATCAAGACATACACACAGAAAAACTCTATTTGCTCGGCTCGCTTGCGGTTGGGTGCGAGCCGTTTGGCGTGCTGTGCACGCCAAAGCACTTTTGTCAATTGTGCAAGTTGCACAAAAATTCACCTAGTCAGATCCCGAAATTTGTGCAGGTTGCACAATTGACAGGATCCAAATGTTACAAATTTGTGAACAAATTGTAAACTCTATTGACAACCAACAATTTTTGTGAATGTTACAGTTATGTTACAAAATACCAAAAGGGGTTGAAATTTTAATTGCCATCGTTTATAATAAAGGTACATTAAAGATAAAAGAGAGGTACAAGACAATGTTAAAGAAGTTCTCAGAGGTAAAGGTTGGCAAGGCTATCAGAGAGTATGACGAAGATGATGGAGTAAGATACTACATTAAGGTATCAGACAAGGGAGCGATTTGTGCTTTTGATTACTACGACAAGCTTTCAAAGAACCCGGTTGTCTACACACACTTCACAATTGACGACCAGATGGTTGACGAAGTTCCAAAGGTTCGTGCGAAGGAATGGGTTAAGGGTGACACATCATTCGAAGATGTGATGACATTAATCAGAGAGTTGACAAAGGGAGAGTAATCTCCCTTTTCTTTTGTGCGGGCAAAGGTCGTGTCCGACCGAAAATTTTACCACCTACGAAGCAAAAAATCAAGCACTTTTTTCTTGTCAGGTTGCACAAAAATACTTCCGGAAATTTGTGCAATTTGTAGATGGGGTAAAGGTTGCAAGTGGGGGTTTGTTTTGCTATACTGTAATCAAGAAAAGAGAAAGAGGTACAAGACAATGACAAATACAGTAGTTAATACTTTCTGGAAAGTACAGATAGGATACGCAAGAGTAATGCACAATTTCAAGGACTTCAACGATGCAAAGACTTATGCAAAGACAAGAGTAAATGATGCAAAGGGTAAAGGACTTAATGTGTATGTAGTAAGGACAGACATTGACTATGTAAATGGAACAAAGGAAAAGTTTTACAAGATTTATGCTTAAACAATAATTAGTCAAGAACACAATGTAAGTGTTAAGTTTGTAAGAACCAATAGGAAAAGGTAACAACCAAAAGGTAGAAAGAAAGGTGATAACTACAAAGGAAGTTTGATAATCAAAATAAAATAAAAAGAAATTGAATGTGAAAATAACGTGCGGCAAGGCTGACCTGATACAGAACTACAGACAACTGTAACACTGAAGAAGGGCGACCTTGCCGCACGC
>Ga0326512_10000533_pt1 | contig 33545 bp, 63 predicted proteins | sample 1_2617_0518_D_FD_203652 | JGI IMG/M metagenome (GOLD analysis project Ga0326512, IMG submission 203652) | Bovine rumen microbial communities from UC Davis, California, United States - 1_2617_0518 | ecosystem: Host-associated > Mammals > Digestive system > Stomach > Rumen | place: USA... | reverse complement strand
TTCACTCAATTCATATTTAGCTGTCATCTTCTACAGCCTTTCTAATAGATACTATTATCTCTTTTGCTTGTTTCATTTCCTCTGAATTATCTTCTTCTTCTTTATCTTTTTGTCCTAGATATTGTTTTCCTAGCCAAATTCCCATTGTTGCATTTTTCTCTGCTAACTTCCATTGCATCCTTCTTAAACTAGCCTTTCCACCCTGTCTTTTTTCCTTAAAAACATCGGAAAAGCTTTTGCCATAAGTTGTTTTGCACCAACTATTTAACGTTTTATCGCTTAAGTCTAATACAGACAATATTTCTTCCTGCGTGCATTGTATTGCACATAAGGCTTCAAACTGCTGTTTGCTTATTCTGTCTTGTTTTTGTTTTATCTGTCCAATTGCCATTTGGCTCACCTCTTTTTAATCTTTTCTTATTCTTCTTCTAATTGGTCTTTCTTCTTTTTTATCTTCTTTTATGGTTTCTTTTATGTCTACTTTTTCTTTTATTTCTTTTATCACTTTTGCAAATCCATTTGTTTCAAGCAATTCTTTTCTTGCAAAGTCTACTTCCCATTGTTCGCCTTTTTTAGGTTTATATTTGCTAATTCCTTTAGCTTCTGATAATTCATTATCGCTTATTCTTTCTGTTGTGTATTTATCTGTTGCTTCTACTAAAAATCTCATTCCTTTTTCCTCCTCATATCTAGATTTTGATTTTTTTAATATTTTGTCATATCCATCTTTTATCTTTTCAAATGTAAATTTTAATGGTTTTTTCATTTTCTTTGCGATGTCTGTTTTGTTACTATTGTCTGAATTATAAAATAATGCATTAACATTGTTTTTTATGCCAATTTCTTTAAAATACGGTAATTCGCATACTACAATTGGTGTTCCTCTATATAATGCTTCTTTTAGGCTATAACTATCACCTTCACAAATTGATAATTGTACATACCAATCTGCTGTTTCCATAAAATAGCTTATGTCTAATCTGTTTGGAATATGTATTACATTTTTGTTTGCCCAAACGGGATTTGCTTTGTATTCATCAGTGGTTATAATGTACCAAATATATTTTATTTTTTGTCTATCTAGTTCTTCTGCTAATTTTGCTAATCTTCCATCATCTTTTATTTTTGTAAGTCTTGTCGCACTAACTAATATTAAAGGTTTTTCTTCTTTTCCTATTTCTAATGGATTTCTACATAATATAGTTCTGTCTATTCCTGTTATGTCTTCAAATGCTTTTTTACTGCTTTCTGTTATTCCTATGTATATAATATCTTCTCTATCTTTTGGCATTCCTTTTTTTTCAGTTTCGTTGCTGTAATCTGTATGCAGTACCGTGTATTTTTTTGCATCTTTATTTACATAACTTAAAATTGATGTGTCCCAATTTGTAATTATCACACTGCAATCTATTTTTTCGTCTTTATGTATGTAAACTTTACAAAACTGATTTATTCTTGCTCTTTGCTCATTAGCAATATTCTTGCAAACAACCGCAACATCATATTTACTATACTTCTTTACTAATTCATATACAAATGTTTCAACTCCACCAATCGAATGAATATCTCTTGCATATATTATGTTGGCATGTTTTATTGACATTTCTTCTCCTTAAATTTAAAAGAGCCTTTTGGCTCTTTCTTTTATTCATTATATATATTATATCACATATTTTTCAAAAAAACTGCCAAAAAACTGCCAACTTTTTATTTTTTTATATTTTTTCTAATATATCGGCTATTTTTAGTATTAATTCTTTGTGTTTTCTGTAAAAACTTCTTTCACTTACTCCATTCCCAATTATTTCCCATTTTGTCATGTCTTTTTTATCATATAAATGCTCTAATATAAATAATGTTTCTTCATCTATTATTTTTTTTGTCATTTCAATAGCTTTTATTTCTCTTACTGATTTTTTTAGTTCTTTGTTTTCTTCTAATTCTATTACACTATTCTCTACTACACTATTTATTCTATTTGTTTTCGCTGTATTAGAGTCATAATTTATTCCTGTTATATTCATAATGTCAAATCTTATTGTAACTATATTTAATTTATTATAAGCATATCTTCTTAAACACCCTTTTGCCTCTCTGAATTTTTCATCTGATATTCTTATGGTTTTTGCCACTGTATCACTTCCTTTTTATCTTTTATTTTTTAAACTTCTTTTCTAAATCAAATACTGTGCATTTATTATATTTCATAGGTCTATCCGTCTTACTTTGCAATTTCTTTAACTTGTTCCAATACTTTGGTAGATATTTATAGTAATTTTCTAATTCCTTTAAATTCTTATTACAGCAACACCAACAACTTACTCTGTCCAATATAGAATATAATTCTATTCCATTTTCATTCCAATTATAACCTTTACTATAACAATATTCCAAACAATCTTTTTCTGTCATTTTCCATTCTGCTAAAGGAAATAATTTGTTGCCTTTTCTTTCTTTGCTTAATCTATTTTTCTCATCATAAGCTATTCCAACATATTCATAGTTACCTTTGCAATGTTTTTTTATTGCCTTTAACTTTTCTGTTGTTCCCCATCTACACCTGCCACCACACCAACTATAGCCTTTTCCTATTGTACCATTTCTTTTCTTTACTGGTTTTTCAAACATTGTATATAAAAATGTTTCTTTTGGCTTTAGTTCTGTATATTTTATATTATGTTCTTCTAATAATGCTAATACTTTATTTCTTAAATTGTAAATACATTCAAACTCCATTCCTGTGTCATAAAAAACAACTTCATCTAAAGGCTTATTTTCTTCTATTAATCTTAATAACATTGCTAAACTATCTTTACCAAAACTAATACTTGCAATATATTTCACAATATCGCTTCCTTTTTTCCATTTATTGTTATTCTTTTTTCTTTTAATCTGTCTTCTCTTTTCTTGCGTTGCTCTAGCATTCGTTTGAATACCCTTTCTCTCCTAATTTCCTGCATAATTTCTCTTGCAATTTCGCTTCCATCCATCTTTTGTCCCCCTATTATATACTCTGCAAAACATCATTTTATGTTATTTTGCACAATATATAATAATTATACGACTGCCAGTTTGTCGTATGTATAGTGTGGACAAGTTAACCAAATATAAAAAATAAAAGGAAAAACGCATCTTATTATGCTTTCTACTAATATTGCTTTTATGGATTATTATTATACTTACTTGTTGCTATTAGGTTATATATTAATAACTGGCATATAATATATTTAATTCTACACTTATATTTTATCATAATTGCCGTTTTTTTGCAATAATTTTACTATTTTTTGTTTTCTTCTTTTGCTTCTTTGATTAATATCTTAGTTATGTCTTTACAAACAAAATATACAATTATTCCTAATATCATATTCGCCAATGCCTTATAAATTGGTTGTAATAACTCTATAAAATTCGTCGCAAATGTTAATCCAAATAATATTATTAATAAATTGATTCCAATTATGTATAATATTGTTTTTATTTTATTCATTTTTTCTCTCCTTTATTTCTTCTATTTCAACTACTGTACACGCTTTCTCAGCATATATTTTATATACATGTATTTCTGAAATTTGTTTATCATCATCAAATGCAATGCCATTTAACCCATCACATATTGCTTTGCAAATATTGTCCCCATCTGGATACTTTGTATAAGGCTTTCCAATCAATTCCTTGTATTTCTTTTTGCTTGTACTTTTAGGTGGCTCAAAATATGCCTTTATTTTAATTTTAATTGGGCAGTCAACTAATTTATCATTTGTTACTTGCAAATAACTAAATTTGACTAAATTTTCATAATCTATCGTCTTCTGTGGGGTATATGTGCCATATCTTCCTAGCCTTGGGCGACCGTTTGCCAGTTGGTTTCCCTTCTATAATAAATTTCATTATTCCTCCTTAAGTAATTTTCCAATCTCTTCTATGCTTTTGCCATTTTTATAATCTTCCAATAATATCTCAAAATGGTATTTATTCATAAATTCTGCATTTATTGGTTGTCCATCTTTTATATATCCTAATTCCCATAACTGCCATATAAAATTTCCAATTCCCCCCTGAATAGGAGTTCCTCCTGTACTTTCATTTTTATATTCTATCTTATCCATTTTCATCAAAGCCCTCCAAAAACCCTTGCATAAACTTACTTATTTCAGTACCTACAATATTTCCCACTTTTCTCATGTCTAGTTCTTCTACATCTTCAAGGTTGCTCTTCTCTTCATGAATTATTTCTATAGTTGCGTTCAAATCTTTTGAGCTTAAGGCAAATGTCAATATGTCGTTATTTTTGTTTTTATAACATTCATCATTTTCATTCCAATAATACTTCTTACTTTTTAATACTCTAATTGTTGAAGGTATATTAATATTATTTAAAATCTTATCAATCAATTCGCTTACTTCAATAAATTCTACATCATTTCCTTTTTCATCTTTCCAATTTATTTTATTCATTTTCTTTCTCCTTTATTTTATTTATTTCTTTTACTAGCTCATTAATTTTAGTTGCAAGTGTTACATCTATATTTCGCATTTTGTTGCTTGTTCCTTCTATTGTTGTAATATATTTTTCTTTACTATCAAACTGCAATTCTTTTATTCCTTTATTTTCTTCTATTATTTCAACTTCTTCATTTAAAAAATCAGGTTCATCAAAATTATTATGTAGATCACAAAACCAATATAGCCCGTTGTACTTATAACCTTTGGTGTGTCCGCCTTCTACCCAGCAATATCGCTTTCCTTTATATTCTATCAATTTTGGTATGTCTTTCCCATTTGAAATTCTGGCAAGCAACTCAATCATTTTAATCTTCATTTTTATTCTCCTTTTTTAAAGATTTATTTACTCTATTTTCATATGCGTTTTTATAATAATTTAAATCAGATTTTAATTGTATATTTTCAGATATATAATATTGCAAACCATTTCTTACATCATCTATTTTTTTAAATAATTCTTTTGCATAAGAACCTTCTACTTCTCTCACATCTTTCTCCTTTCAAACAAATCTAACATTTTTTGTCTATCTAGTTCTTCCCAGAATTTTTGCCTATATTCTATAGTGTCTTCAATAATACGCATGTCTGTTATTAGTTTGTGTGCTTCTCCTGCAAGATGTTTTTTGCGTAACTCATTTTCTTCTTCTAATTTATTAGTGATTTTATTTAACCTGTCTACTTCTGCTTTTAATTTATCTGGCAAATAATTATTAGCACTTTTTACATTCTTATCATTTTTTAAATCTCTTCCACATATTGGGCAATAATTAATTTCTAGTTCTTCATAATTATCAGTTTCAAGAGTATAAGTATTGAAATGCCTTACTATTGATATTTCACTAACTTCATCATTTAAATATTTATAATCACCGCTTAACAAATCACAATATTCACACATATCTTTATCCTTTCTTTAATAAATCTTCTAAATCAATTATTGTGTTAAGCTTTCCCATTGTTTTATTCATAAATTCATCATCTACGTTTCTATTCTTTACTTCATTTATTTTTTTCTGTATCTTCTTTTTCCACTCTAAATTGCAGTCGTTATATCCTTCTTTCCATCTATCAGCCATTTTTTACCTCCAAATCAAAACTTTTTCTTTCAAATTCTTCTTTTGTCATAATTCTTCTAATTTTTAAATTGCTTTTCGGTCCTTTCCATTTGTGTTTTTTTAAATCGTAGCAAAATTCTTTGTGAAGATTTTCAAAAAACAAAATTTCATCTGATAATCTCAATACTTCGAATTTTCTTGTTACTCCTCTTTTATAATATTCAATTTCTATAATGTCGCCAGTTTCTAGTAAATAGAGTATATTTCTATGATGTCTTTTAATATTACTTATAGCCTGAATTTGCTTTTCTGTGAATATTATTCCTTCTTTTTTATCGGTATAATATTCTACTTTATTTACTTTTTCAATTTGTCCTTGATAGTTTCGCACATATTCATTTGTTTTTATCTCCATATTATTCCTCCAATCTATAAGCATTTTGTTCAAATTGTTCGTGTGTTAGAATTTGCAATAATATTAAACTTTTTTCATTTAAATAATCTTTTATATGTTTTAAATATTCGTCACTCCAAATATGTTCATAATATATCTTTTCAGACGCAGGGTGTTTTGTTACAATAATATCATTTACTTCAATCAAATCCTTTATGTTTTTGCTGGTTTTTACTTCTCTTTTCCAGCATTCTCCAGTGAACTCTCTTGTATAAAAATCACCTAATTGTATGCAAATTTCTCCAAATGCTCCTCTTACATATTTGTTTAGTACGATAGATATTTTTCCAAATTCATCTCTTGCATATTCTATTTCCATATTATTCCTCCAATTTTTCTACTAAACTTGCTTGAATTAAATCGTATAATGTGTCGTCCAGTTGCCCATCTAATCTTGTAATTCTAACTTCTCTATCTTCTTTAATTCTATAACATACTCTATCATCATCATTGTTCGCTAAATATGATTTTTTGAAAAATCCATTTGGAAACTCTTTAAATCCAAACTTTTCTAATTCCTTTAAATCAACATTTTCTTTTATCTTCAACATTATTCTTCCTCTACTTTCTCTTTTTCATTATATATTTGTTCTAATGTTTTTCCTGACTTTAATATCTTGTATCCTAAATTAATTAAAATACCTAAATCAAACCAATCTATTGTTTTATCATCTAATCTATCTAATGTTGAATTAATTTGATAGTGGTCATATTCTTCATCATATTCATATCCTAAAATTACACAATATGTAGTACTATCCTTGGTTTTTTTCATTATATTTAGCCAATATCTATATGGTGTTTTTTGTATATCTAATGCTAATTCATTTATTTTTTTTATTATCATACTTTACCTCCCCTAAATTCTTTGTTTCGCTAAATTTAATTTGCTTACATTCCTTCTTATTGCATAAATATTGTTTTGTACATATTCTACATTTGTTTTTCATTGTTTTCCTCCAGTAATTCTTGTATAAATTTTGTAAAATAATAATGGTCGTCTGCACTATCCCAAGCAATATTTTTATCATATTTTTCTAATAATTCTCTTATGTTATCTTTGCTGATATAATGTCTTTGAATAACTCCCAACATCGCCTTATTTTCATCTTCCTTTCCTTGTAAATAACATTCTTTTTTGTATTTGTTTAAATCTTTTGCTATGTCTTTATTTTTCTCTTTTTCTTTTTGGTATAAATCATAAACTTTTCCAACGAGAGGTCTTATTATATTGTTAAAATCATCTTCAAAATAAAATATATCTTTATTGTTTATTAATTGCTGTAATATTTTTTCTTCTTTTTCATTTATTCCTTCACGCATAATTACCTCCTAAATCCACCCCAATTCTTTGCATTTTTCATTTATTGCTTGTAGTTCTTGCATTGTTATATTTTTACTTTCCATTCCGTTTTCTACTTCTATCGTTTTATATCTCAAACTAAAATCAATATCTTTTTCTTTGCCTTTATAAACTATCCAATATTCAGTTTGTCTTACATTTTTATAACCCAACTCTTCAAGCATTTCATCAGCTTTACTCATCTACTACCTCCCAATTTTCTCTAATATTTCATCTAATTCGTTTTTACAAATCACTTCTTTATATGTATCTTCGTATTTATCATACATTAGCATTGTTTCTAGTTTTTTCATTTCGTCTATCCCTTTATTTTGCTTGTCTATATGATTTAGTAACTCGTCTAATTCTTTTGTTGATACAATGCAAGTGTCAAATTCTATTCCACCATCTTTTTGACGTTTCTGCTTTCTTAATTTCACTATTTCTCTAATATTCATCTACTCCTCCCCTTTATATATTGGAAATTTATCTATCATTTGCTGATAAATAGGTTTTATTGGTTTTGCTTTTAACCATTCTCTAAATTCTTTCTCACATTCTTCGCATAAATCAAAATCTTTTCTTGGTGCGTAATTTTCATAGCTCCACTTGTAATATCTATGTACCTTTTTAAATCCTTTTCCTGCCCCTCTTTCAAAATGTATATACTTTCCACATTTGTCGCATTTGTACATTGAAGGATTTTTCTGTTTTCCTATTCTCATTTAGTCCTCCAATTAAATCCAAAATCACTTCTTTTTATTTTACACATTTCTCCATTTCCTCTATAAAAAACTATTCCTTCAATGTAATTGTTTTTTAAATATTCTCTTATTCCTTCATATGTTCTAGGCACATTTAATAATATTCGATTCCCGTGTTTCAATAATACGTCATCATCTAAATTGTATGGATTTCCTTGTTCATGTTTTCCAACTAGTTCATATGTTCCGTTTTCCCAATTTTCCTTTATCCCAAATGCTTTTATGTGGTATTTATCATTTGGATTGTTTTTATCGCATTTTAACCAATGTGGGAAATGACCTGTGATAGGGTCAGCCTTTTCTTGACAGGGTATCGCTCCAACTGGAGGTTCTTTCCCTTTTTTAGCATCATATCTTCTATACAAAACATTGTCTTGTATCATGCAACATGTTCCATCTAACTTTTCTGTTGCATATCCTTCATTATGTAAAACCCACTCACAGCCTTCATTTACTTTACTTAACACTCTTGTGACTCTATGATTTTCAAACTCTCTTATAAATAAAGTCTTCATTTTTTTCATCATCTAATCCTCCAATCTCTATATCTTTTTTCCAATTCTTCTCTCTCTTTTATTACTGGGCAATTGTCGTCTCCTTCAAAATTAGGGTAACTTAATCGTTCGCAACCGCAAGCATTTTTGCTTCTCTATGTATTCTTTACATTTACCTTTTAATTCTGGGTATTTCATTAATAATGCTCCTTTAATCTCTAAAAATTGTGTTTTCATCTACCATCGAATTGTCTTTTATTTCAACTGTCATTTTTTTATTTATAGGAATTTTAAGTTCTGCTTCTCCTGCACTAAATGGTAAAAATGCAGAGTGCCAATTTTCTTTGCTTACCAAACAATCTCCCTTTTTAATAAATGTTGATTTGTCTTGTAATTCTATTCCATCTTTCAATGAATAAATATAAGCTTGTCTTCCAATGAAATTCATCTTTTTATCCTTAAATTCTGGATATTCTTTTATAAATTTGTCATATACGTCTTTAAATTGCATTTTTAATTCATATAAAAACCTTGGTACTTTTTTCTCTTGATAACTTTTTATTTCATCATAACCAAACAATGTTCTAGGCTTGGCTTCGCAAATGAGCTTAATCAAATCATTTGTTAATTCTTTTTCTTCAACATATACTAATGGACTCCCAATATGAGTTTCTATTCTAAATTCTCCTGTTTTATCGTCTTTTCCTAAAAATCCAATATTTATTACATAAACATCTTCAATTTTTCCTATTGTAGCGTTTGGTTCATCTAGTTTTCCATAACATTCATCGTTCCTATATTTGTCTCTAAAATCATAATATTTTAATGCTCTACTTGTATAACCTCTGATTCTATTTTTGCTACCAAATTTACAATTTTCTTTAAATCTTCCTGCACAAAAACATTTTCCTTGAGCATAAAATGTACATTTATCATATTTATCACAATATGTAATTTCTGCCTCTAATGGGGTTTCTCTACCCCCAAAAATACTTTTCCCGCCATATAAGTCAACATTGATTTTTTCTTTCATCTTTCCTCTCTTTCTTTCCAAAATCTTCTTTCATCTTTGCCTCTAGTATGTTTTTTTGTTTTCTTTCTTGATTGTATGTAAAATGATGTTGCTTTTATTTCACAACTTGTTTTTGGCTCATCTGCATATTCCACTTTACATTGTTTATATTTCATATTTTCGCTCCTTTATGTAAAACTTTTTTTAAATTAAATTCAATTCTACTGCATCCTGTATTATGCTATTCCCTTCTTTATCTCTCCAATCATAATTTTCTCTGTTTCTGCATTTGCATTTTGCAACATATAAATATTTTAAATCTTTTTCTCCATTTTTTATACTTTTATAATATTGTATTATTCCTGCTCCTCCACAAATTTCACATTTTTCATGAATTTTTTCTTTTTCTGTTTTTTTGCTACTAAATTGTGTATTTTTTCTTATTTCTTGTATATCTGCAAATTTAGGAAAAAACTTGCAATTCTTCATTAATTCATATGTTATTTTTCTGTAGTTTTCAACTGGTAGGTTTTTTAAGTTTTCATACCAAAATTTTCTTTGCTCAATGTTTAGCTCTTTTTCGTAGTATTGTTCCATTCGCGTAGTAGCTTCAACAAATTCTGCCTGTGTCAATCCCAAAAACCTCCTTCCAATTCTTTTAATTTTCTTTGCATAGCTTCATCTTCTGTTTCTGTTTTTGTATCCTTTGATTTCTTGTTTTGCTTAAAATTTTGTTCTTCATTTTCTATATCTAACAATGTCTTCAATCCTTTTCTATTCCAGTCATTCAATATTCCTTGTATGTATCTAGTATTTCTCTTATTGTTAATAGTTGCTATTTTAATCGCTTGTAAGATTAACTCTACATTCATATTATCTAAATAACTAAATAATAATTCTGCTATTGCTGGTGTAATCATTCCAACATTTTCTTCATAACATTTTATTATTTTTTTTGTATCTGTATCTGTTTTTTTCTCTGGTAACATTGCAGTAACGTTGTTACCAGTTATTTTCTTTTCTACATCTTTTTCTATTTCTATTTCTTTTTCTATTTCTATATCTATTTCTGGTGGACATTTGTCCACCCTCTGTCTCCCTAGTAATCTTTGTTGTTGCTTTTTAAATGCTCCGATACTTTTAGAACCAATTAAATTTTCTAATTGATTGATGTATATTTCTCCATTCTCTAATATCTCAACTAAACCAATTTTTTTCAATAATTCCATCGCAACAGTAACTGTGTCAAAATCCATTTTAGTTAATTCAGCTAATTTATTATTATCATAAGGTACTAATATATTCCCTACTTTTCTAATTAAAATTCCATTTGATTTTAATGATTTCAAACATAATTTTAAATAAAAATATGCGTAATCTCTTCCATTCGGTTTTTGTTCTTCAAGCCATTCAATTGCATCATCTTCAAAAAAATCTTCTTTTAATTGTAACCAGTAAAATTTTGTATTGTCGTATTGTGCCATTTTTTTCTCCTTTAAATACAAAAATGGAACCCACCGCAGTTCGGAAAAAGTGAGTCCCATTTCTATATATATTATCAATATATTTCAATTGTTAATACCTGTTTAATTGTGTTCCAAACTGCTATGCTATTATTATACTATATTTTATTTATTTTTTCAATACTTTTTTTAAATTATTTCAAAAAAATCTGCAATTTCTAAATCATTATTAATTGACTTCACAAAACAAAATGCAGGTGTCTTTTTTATTTCTCTTCCATTGATGATTTCTGAAATGTAATTTTCTGTTAGTCCACATTTTTTTGCTATGCTTCTGTTTGTTATGCCTTGCTTTCTTAATTTTTTATATTCTTCTACTTTTTCTTTTTTTATTCTGTACATTAGTCCTCCTTAGAATGGCAAGTCATTGCCAAAGTTTTCGTCAAAATCATTATTTTGTGTTGTTTCTTCTGCATTATATTTTTTCATAATTTCATCTATTATTTGCTGTCTTGCTTCTTTAGTTATTGGAAAACATATGTCTTTATATTCTCCATTTGTAGTTTTCTTGCTTGGCATTGCAATAAACAATCCATTTTTACTCTCCATTATCAAAATCCCTTTTACTACAAAACAATCTTCTATTGTTATGTTTGCAGTTCCTTTTATACTTTTATAGTCTCTTTTATATACTTTTGCTTCTATCTTCATTTTTTATTCTCCTTTTCTATAAAATACTTTCTCTAACATTTGTTAGCATAAATTTTTCTTTTTTTACTTTCTCAAACACAATTGGGCTAAATATATGATTTTTGAATTTATAGCAATCATATTGCCTGCATATAAATGGTCTGTCATTATATATATTGCATTTATTGTCGTTGCCCAAAAACGGGCAATCATGTTCATAGTCTTTTTTGAGTGGCATTTTGTTGATTTTATCTTTTAATTTTCGCATTGTTTCAATCTCTTTTTGTGTTAGCGGTAACAAATTCGAACAGCATTTGCCACATTTTTTGCATTCAAAATTCATTTAATCCCCTCCCAAATTTCTAATCTCTTGTTTTAAATCTGTTATTATGTCTTCTAATTGCTCGCATCTCATTTCATTTTCAGTGCTATTTTCTAATACTATTGTATATTTCTGCTGTAAATTCTTGTAGTCTTCATATAATTTTGCGACTTCTTTTTTTAAGTCATCATCTGTTAATTCACTTAGTCCGTGTATATATTCATATATAAAATCTCTCATTTCCTCACATCCTTTCTACTTTAATTCCTAATAATAATCTAAACATAATTTTGTGAAATAAGTTTATTTTTTGGTCCGTATAAAAATATAGATTTCCTAAAACTAATTTTGATTTGTATTTTTCTTTTTCAAAACATATTTTTTCAAACTCCTCCATTTTCAATCATCTCCTTTAAAATTGGTTGCCATTTGTGTTTATTGCTATGCACTAATCTGTGATGTCTGTTGCATAGCATTATACAATTATTTGGCTCATTTATTAATTCTTTTGCTTCACTTCTGTACTTTATGTGGTGCAATTCTAATGCTCCATTGCAGGTTGTGTCAGCTAATCTGCATTTTCCTTTGTCTCGTTCAAAAACTTTGTTATATGTTTCTTTTGTTACTGTTATTCTTTTAGAACTAACTTTCTTTATGCCCTGTGGCTTTCGAAATTCTTTTTTAAGACATTTTTGACATTCAGTAATATAAATACTTGTCTTTTTAATTTTGCAACGTAATTTTCCATTTAAAGATTTGCTTAAATATTTGCAATACATTACATTTCTAGTCCTTTCAACATTCTTTCATCTTCTTTGGCTAATCTAAACCAGCTCCTGCAAGTTATGTGCATTTCTTGTAATTGGCGATATTTCTGATACGACCATGTTCCAAAATCTGTTTTGCTTATTTCATTTTCAAACGCTATTTTACTTGCATTACTTTGGATTTCGCTCCATCTAGTCGCTAATAACCAACTATCAATACTTAATTGATATAATGTTTGTGCATCTGTCATTTCTACTTTTTGAAATCTTTGGCTTATTTCTCTAAATTGATTAAAATCCTCTTGTACTATTTTTTCAAATTGACTTGATATGTTTTTCATTACTCCTCCATTTCTTTGATTTCTTTGGTATCTCCGTCACATACACTTGCAATGTGTTCGGTGTGATATAGTACAAATGCGTTTTCTATGGTTAATTCATTATATTTCACTTATTTTTCCTCCTTTTTAAATAAAAATACTCTTTTATTTGTTGTAACATTTTTAATTGCAAGTCCTGTTATTTCTTCATTTTTAATTTGTATTGCCTCGACAATAAATTTGTCATAACATATATATTTGCCATTTTTTTCTTGTATATTGCACTTGTCTGCTCCTATATAAATAAATGGACTTGTATATAATTCTCTGCCAATTCCCCATTTAAATCCTGCTCTTTTGAAACTATCGCTTGCCTCCCCTTTTTCTTTATCTCCAAATGCTGACTCTACGCCACAATCCCATTTTGTTATCCATTCTTTTTTTTCGCTGTCGTATATTGATATTCCACAATATAGATTTCCTTTTATCTCCTGATATTCACATTTCCAATTGAATGCTCCAACTATTTCGTCTAATAATTGCATATCTGTTCTAGCTGTTTTGTATAACAATAAGCTCAATCCTTTTTGGTTAATTTGTGCAATTTTGCATTCAATTTCGTTACTTTTCAACTCTCTAAATTTTAATTCCATCAATCATTCCTCCTAAATATTATATTATTTTCATCAATTAAATCCAAATAGTCCATTATTTCAACTTCCCTTCTCGAAATCTTTTTTCGATTTCTTTTTCAAATTGTTTCTTTGTTAAATAATTTGTATCGATTTCAATTCTTAATTCTGCGTATCTTCTAAATAATTCGTTATTGTTCATTTCTTCTTGTTGCATTCTTTTTCCTTTCTACAGCTGATTTCTCCAATATTCAGCTGTTAAATATTCGTTTGTATTGTCCTGTGGTATCTTGTTTTTTGTTTCTGTTTTTTTATCGTGTATTCTATTCATTAAGTCTAAAATTTCATCATAATATGGGTTGTCCTTACATATGTCACTTGTCATATTGAATAATGTCCACCACATATTATCTAATTCTTCATATTGTTCGTCAAATTCCATATCATAAAATCTCACTTTATCACCTCCCTACACACTTGCTAGACTTTCGTCTTCTTGTACTTCATAATCTACTGCTATGTATTTGTAATGCTTGTCATTATTGTGTGCATTTAATTCTTCACATAATTCGTTTTGATTTTCATTATCTTCTAATACATATATTTCTGTGCTTATTTCTTCGCTATCATTTGTTACTAACTCGATGCATTTTATTGTTTTTCCTATCATTTCACTTAAATTTAATTCTCTAATATTTTTCATTTTTAAAATCCTCCATATTCTTTTATTTATTTTTATTGTAATTATAATAATCGTAATATACTTGCTTGTGTTCACCAATTCCAAATGGCTCTGGATCTACTTTGTATGTTCTTTGTGCATTTTGGCATTGTATTATTATGTATGCTAATAGTACACCAATAACTAATGTAAATAAATTTTTAATAGTTTTTTTCATCTTTTATCTCCTTTCTCTCTTAACTTGTCTTTATTATAACATTAAATTTAAACTCTGTCAATACTTTTTTACAAAAAAATTAAAATAATTTTAAATTTTTGCAAAAAAAATAGATAGCAAGGGCTATTTGCTACCTATTTTATAATATTATAAATATTATTCAAACAATTTTGCAAAAGTTTTTCTTCCTACTATACCATCTGCTGTTAGTCCATTATCTTCTTGGAATTGTCTTACAGCTCTATCAGTTCCGCTTCCGAATATACCTTCGACTCCGTTTGTATCATAGCCTAAGCAATAAAGCATTGCTTGTATTATATGTGTAATATTTCCTTCTGCACCTTCTGCAATTTCTTGACAAGCATTCTTGGATAATGGTCCAAAAATCCCGTCTACATCTAAATTCTCACCAAATTGTGTGTTAAATTCTGTTTGTAATGCCTTAACTAACGCGTTTTTTGTTTCCGACCCATAGTAACCATCTTCTGCTATGCCTGTACCATAAGTGTTGTTTAGCCAGTTTTGTATTTCTCTGATTTGGTCATCTCCACTATGTAATGGTTCTGAACTTGGTATTGGGTTTGGAATTGGTTCGTCGTCAATAATTATATTCATATCAACGGGGCCATTTATTCCATCAATCCACCCAACAGAGGTATATTGCCAAATATTGCAAGGTGTGGTTGGTATTTCGCTTGGCATTTCTCCATTATTTTGGTCGTATTCTGCAATCCAAATGCTATCGCAATTAATTTCATATAGTCCTTTATCTGCATAAAAAATAGAGCCTGCATAAATACCTGCTTTCAATCCTGCTTCTCTTATTCTGTCAACAAATCCTTGCCCAGCTTCCTTTGTGTTCCTGCTTTCTTCCATGTCGTAATAAATAGGCATTTCGAATTGCTTGTCTCCCATATATGCTAAGCAATTTTCGGCTTCTTTTCTTCCTGTTTCGTAATCGGTTGCATATGCGTAATAATAAGCCCCTAAAGGAACTTTCCCTTTTAATCCCCAATAGTGATTATCTAGTTCAGCATCTCTTTGCTCATCTGGTAAGTAGCTAATTCCATAACCAACCTTTAAAATTGCAAAACTTATCTCTTTTGCTACTTTATTATATTCTACGTCATATTGAAAATCTGACATATCAATTCCGAATTTTCCCATTTTATGAATCTCCTTTCTAAAATAGAAAAAAGCCCTAAAAAACGACTTCCTAAAAACGTTTTTAAGGCTTTTTTATTTTTTAGACATATACTTTTATGTCTCTATTCTTCTTCTTTTTTCGTCTCCTCGACATTGTTGAGTTTTTCTTTTAATTTATTAGGTATTTTTACTCCTAGCTTGTCACAATTTTCTGCTAAACTGGATATTTCCATAATGCAAATATACCCAACTGCAAAATATAGCACTAGGTCAATTCCTAGTGCAAATTTTGCTAATATTCCAACTAAGACATAGACGATTTCTCCGAACTTTTTAGAAAGTCCCGCTCTCATTTTTGAGCTTTGAAAATCGTTATTTTTCCATGAAATTACTACTCCTGTAATTACATCTATGATAATTAAAACAAGTGGTGCAAAGATTGCCCACCAAATACTAGTAAAATGAATTTCTTGTATCATTAAATCCATCCATTATTCCTCACTTTCAACATTAGTTTCTTCGTTTTCTGCTATTTTTTCGTGTTCTTCTTCGACTGGTGTTAGTAAACTCTCAAGATATTCTAGCAGTTCTTCATAGTCATTGTCTAGTAGCTTTCCTTCGTCATTAAGTCTTTCCGCTTCCATCATTGCAAAAGCAATTGAATACTCTCCTGTTTGCACTAACCCAATTAATGCTTTTTTCTTTCTCTCGCTTTTTTTCTCTAATATTGTCATGTTTTATCTCATTTCTAGCCTTCTAGTAAATCTAGTCTAGCTTTTATATTTTCTATTTCTTTGTCTTGATTGTCGTCTCTCAACCTGTTTGACTTCTTGTAATCAAAATTCAATATAGGTTTTAAATCTCCTGCTGATATTGTATTTATATTTGTTCCTGCAAAGTAGCTCATTATTTTCTTTAATTTGTTGTATTGCTGTTGCTGTAATTCTGTGTATGGTTCTTTTAATTCATCTTGTAATTCGTACACTATTTCTACTGGCGTTTCACTATTATATTTTTCTACAAGGAATGTTTTGAAACTGTCTAATGTTGGGAAATCAGTTGCTGACACATAAAAGTACACATTTCTGTCGCTCCAACCAAACCTTACTCTGCCATTTGTATAATTATAATTTGAATTGATAAAGTGTGTAGATTTTCCAGCTCCATTGTTTGCAATTTTTATTCCTGCGATAGGCAAAGAAAAATTTTTTATGCCTTCTATTGTACTCGCTCCAATTATCCAACCTGTTTCATTTCCTGTTAATCTTTTTCCGCCAATTAAATGATGTATTCCATCATCTGCTAAATAATCTTTTTCATAAAGGTTTTGTCCTTCTTCTAATGTGAACTCAGCTGTTTCTTCTTCGTGTGGAACGTATGTTGTTGCTGTGGTGCCTAGCTCTATCATTATATTAGAAATTTCTCCTCCAGCACCCATTGGAAATAAGCATAACACAATATATTTGTAATTACCGCTGTTGAAAGTAAAGGAAGAAGTGTTGCTGTAATTAATTCTTTTTCCTGTAGCCCCAATTTCGACGTTATTATAGCCAAAAATTGCAACAATTCCACTTGAGATATTTTTATTATAACTTAAATAATAATCAGTATTTGGCTTAAGCCTACAGACTTTACTTAGCCAATGCCAGCCACTTGAGTTATATGAATTAAATGTAATTTTATTGTCGCTTATCGTAAAATCAATATTTGGGCTAGGTGATAGACTTTGTATCCTAGCCCCATCTGTGTCAGTTGTTATATAATCATTTTTAGTTCCTATATCAAACCAGTTCTTATTATTTACTAAAAACTCATTATGTCCTTTTACTACATGAATTTGTTGTGGATAGTCTGGGTTTGGTGAAGCTTGTCCTCCGACGTATGGTTCGTATGATTTTTCAGTTGAACTTTTATAAAGAGAAATTCCAATTCTTGCATTGTTAAAAGTTACACCAGAATTTATATAAATTCTTACATTGTCAATTGTTCTGCTTGATGTTGAACTTCCTAAATTTTTAGTCTCATTTGTAAATGTTCCAGTAGTTCCATCTAAACGATATGCAATTAATATTTCACTTGCAGTTCCACTTATTAGTTTTTTTGTCATCATATAATTTTCGTTTTCTAATAATGTTATAATATCCTCTGTCAGCATAAACTTAAATTCAGTTGCCGAATTTGCTGTTCCATTTAGAGTTATGGTTCCATCTGGGTTAGTTGTTGCTTTTACATTTGCTTGTGTTACGTTATTGTATTGCATAGTAGTTTCTAGCTCATTATACCCTTCATATGTCTGTTGTTCTGTCCTTCCGCTAGGCAATAATTTTGCAGGTGCATTTGCACTATCTGTTACTGTTATGCTTTCTCCTGTTGCTGTTGCATCTTCTAACTCACTGTTTACTGTGTTTTCTAGAATTTCGACTTGTTCTTGTAGTTCTTCTATTTCAGCATTTTGTGTGTCTTGCTCTGTTTTTATATCAGCAACATCATCTTCTAAATTCTTAACACGAACCTCTAATGTGTCAAAATCGTCTTGACTTACCAATCCACTTACTATGTCAGCTAGACTTACTCGCAATGTAGTTCCATTCTGTAATGTTAGGACTAATTCTTTTGTAGTGCTGTCATACGTTGCATTTACTATCATTGCTTCAAGTGGTAAATCAACTTGGCTAGAATTTAAGATTTCTCCCGCCTTGTTTTTTAAAGTCGCTGTTAATATGTAAGTTTGACTATTTACAGATAATTCAATTTTGTTTCCGCTGTCAGATATTAATGTTGCAATTTGTCTATTTTGTGTTGTCTGTTCTGCTTTTATGCCAGTAATTTCAGTTTCATTTGTTCCAACTCTGCCACTTAATGTATTTAAATTTTGATTTGTTGTATCTAGCGAGGTTTGATTTGCTTTTTGATTAAGTCTTTCGTCTGTTTCACCTTTTGTATAATAAGGACCTTCACTTCCAACATAAGCCCACGAATTATTACTCCATCTAAAATATGAAGTAGCATTATCGTGTGTGCTATCTTGCAATACTTTTATTATATCGTTCTCGGTTATTGTGCTTGTATCGTAACTCAATAGTTCTGCATAAGTTCCGACTACATCTACAACATCACTTTGTGAAGTTATAGCGTCTATTTGATTTTGTAATTCTACATCTTGCTGTTGTCTTGCTGTTGTTTCTTGCTGTACTGCATTTGCCATTTGCGTTTCATTCACAAATTTTGTATCTGCATTTGACAATTGGTTTAAATTTGTTGGTATCTCTGTTTTATCAGCTTTTCTTGTATCTAATTCTGTTATATTGTCGTCATTGTCATTTATAGCTCTTTTTATTTCGTTTATATCATCTGCTACTACTTTATTTTTGCGTGGTATGTTGGGGTTAGTTATAAGTTGTTCTTTGTCATCAAATGTTATTTTCATTCTGCTACCTCCTTATAACCGATAACTTTTAAAACACTAATATTTTGTGCATGTTCTACTTTCAATGAATCAGTCAAACCATTTAAACTTGAATAATTTGTAACTGTTGTTGTTGTTCCACTCATTGTTAGCCCTAACTGGTCAATCCACATATTATTTCCATATCCGTAATACGTGCTAATTAATGAAACAGATGTGTTGCCAGTTTGATTAACAATAGCTTTGGTTGAGCATTGGAACTGTTCTCCTCTTTTTCCGATAATTTCAACATATTCATAATTTGAAATATCATCAATTAAATTGAAGTTGTTTTTTGTTCCACTTGCACTGTTATATAATGTTACAGCTTGCATATTATTAATTTTATTGTTCACGTTCAAAATTTGGTCGTCTATATAATTATTAATATATTGTTGCATAAGATTTAAATTTTCAGCAGAAAGTGGTGTGCCTCCCGCTTGTCCATTTATCCAATGAATTGTTAGCATTTAAAATCTCCTTTCAAAAAAAGAGCTACAAAGTAGCTCTCTCATATTTTACTTTTTCTTTTATTTTCTCTTGTTGTGGCAATATTACATTGCTTATTATGTAGTATTTGTCTAATGCTTTTATTCCTGCATCTTCGCTATAAGGCTCGTCGCTGTATTGATATATTTGATATTTTAGTTGTACATACTGATATGGTACGTCTCGAGAATACACATCTATTCCTGGGTATATATCACGTGATGGATACAGCGGTTCTGTGATTACTCTAGCGGGGAATAAATCTGTGCTAGGATATAAATCTAAAGCGGGAAATAGTCCTTCATTTACTTGTTCTATTGTCAATTCGGTATTTATTTCGTATTCTGTGTCATTTTGTGTTATGTCTGTTGAATAATCTGTAAATGGGTATTCCTCTCGCATTTCAGCAGATGTAACCCCTAAACCTATTGACTTCAAAACTCCCCATTGTATTTTTTGGTATGATGCTGTGCTTGGTGTATACAATTCTTGAAAATATGGGAATAAATGATACATTCCTACATTATCAGTTGTATAGAAAATTCCGTCTGTGCTAAAAATATCACGTCGTGTTACTTTTAAATCTACGTTTTCTGTTACATATAAATCATAATTTGAAGTATCTACTACTGCTCCGATTGAAACTGAATAATTTTCAAAGTAGCCACCAAAACCAATAGACGCAATTTTTCTTCCTTGATATTGCCTCAAGGTTTCTTGTGATAATAAGTAGTAATAATCTGCTATAACTTGATTTCCTGTGTAATTCAAATCGAATTTAGCACCTGCAAATTCTAGGTCAAAATCGCTTGTTTGTAATTCTTCACTTATCGAGACTGGTTCGTCAAATTTAAAATAAATAAAATTTAATCGTAAATCTTTTGGCTGTTCCTCTGTCTTGAATTGGTTGTCTTTTATTGCTATTATGTATTTTTCTAGTATGTGATTTCTTATTGTTACAACTCTATTATTTAGCTTGATTTCAATAAAATCATTCTTGATTTTCATCTTCCACCTCCTCGACAATGTGAATTTCATTTACACCTTCTTCAACATAATCACTAACAACCAAGCTATCAACATTTTCGCTGTCTGTATCACTATGTTTTGCTCTGAACATATCAATGTACGAACTAACTAGATTTGAATTTTTAAGTGTTAATTCAAATTGTCTTACTAGCCTTGATTTGTCTATTAATTTAATTTCTGTTATTGCATATAATCCTACACAATAAAACGCAGGTAGGTTGATTTCTATTATGTCACCTAAATTAAAATTATGGTCATAATCGTATAATAGTTTTATTGTATTTATGTTGTTTGTGTTCTTAATTAATAGATTTCTTGCATATTCTAGTAAAGACTTGTCTGTAAACCACGTTTCTTCTGCATCTACTACCTTTTCAATTTGACCGCTTTTTGAAATTATACCTTTTAGTTTTTCGATTTCGCTTGAATGCATAAATTTTACTTTTGTATAACGCAATGCTGTGTCGCTTTGTATGTACGATATCTGTCTATTATTTGCACCATTCCATTTAAATCCTGTTATCAAATTACTGAAAAATGGGTCTCTTTGTAATACTATTGTGCCTTCATCTCCGTCGCTATCTGAAAATGTAAAGTTACCTGTGTATGATAATGTTTTTGTTGATATATTGTAATATATTGAATAATTAGTAAATGTCATTCCATCGCCAATCCTCATAAAAAACACTGGCAAGCTTGAATTTCTTGGAAGTTGATTGTCTTTTACTATTTTTTCTATATACTGCAAGCTAATGCAAAATGGGTAATTAAACTCAACTACATCTTCTGTTTTTAATGTTTTTGGCAAATTTAAAATCGGAAAGTCATTGTTTACTAATGTTGGTGTTACATCTGTATTTACAATAGAACTATAAAATAGACGTGCATTTTTTATATTTATTACATTTGCGTAATCTGTACTTTCTATTTGTGGTTGTATTCCTAGTAAGCCATCCTCTGCTTTTGTGTTAGTTATTTTCTTTTTAATTTGTTTACTAAATAAATAATCTATTGAGTTTACATAGATGTTCTTTTGCATGTCAATAGTCCAAAAAATGTTACGTTTGTTGCCTAAATCGTTCATGCAATATTCGATTGTTTCCATTAAGTAATTAATTGTTATCTGTCCTGCATTTACATTCATTTCAGCTAGTGTATAGCCATCATTTATCAAAGGCTCTAAAATCAAAGGTATTAGCTCATTTACTTCGTATGTTCCTGCTACTGTGGTTGTACGAATTGTCGCTAATTTGAGCGGGCTTAATAATGTAATTGTTAATTCTCTATGCTCTTCACTCATTTGCATTTTGCCTAATTGTATCGTATCAACGTATCCAAAGAAAAGAACATTCCCTTGACTGAAAATGTCCTCTCCTTCAAAACATTCCTTTATTTGTACCTCTTGATACTTTAATGGCATATCTGCTAATGAGTAACCTGTAAAATCTATTGTTATATCATTAAATGTAACCTCACTATTATTTGATTTTGCCGTAAAATTATTTAGTATTGTAAATGCCTTATTATTATAAATTAATTTTTTCATTTATGCACCTGCCGTTCTTATCGTTCTTGATACTGCTGGAGCCACTAAACGTCCTACTCTGTCGCCATCCATTTCTACGGCTCCATTAACGTTTATGTTGGCCGTTAATACTTTGCTGTAATTCGCACTTGTACTTAAATTAGCACTTAATCGTTGCGTTTCAAAATCAACTGCTGTTCGCATATCTCTGTATACTTTTGAAATGTTGTCTTCAAAGCCTTCTCCAATTCCTAATGCAATGTTTTTTCCTACTTTGTCACGGAACAGTCTAGAAGGTGAATGTATTCCTAAGGCTCCCATTACAGTACCCAAAATATCGCTTGCAAATCCCGTAACTTTACCTACTAACCAGTCCCACGCACCACAGATTCCGTCCCAAATGCCTTGTACAATATTAGCTCCAATTTCTGCTACTTTGCTAATTCCATCCCATAATGCATTAAACAAAGCACCTATTATTTCAGGAACTTTACTAACCAAACGGGGAATTGCTCTTACTAACCCCTCAGCCAATTTTACTACTATTGTAATTCCGTGCTTCTAATATCTTTGGCAAATTTTGGATTATCGCACTAACCACTTTTTCAATTAAAACTGGGATTTGTTCAATCAATCTAGGCAGTGCATCAATTAACCCCTCCGTCAATTTAATTATCAGTTCAATGCCGAGCCTCTACAAGTTTGGGCAGATTTTCTGTGATAGCTGTAATTAATGCATCTATTATCTTTGGAATTGCTTCTATCAATTTTGGTAGTGCTTGTATCAAACCATCAATCAATTTTAATACCAAAGATATTCCGAGCCTCTACAAGTTTGGGCAAATTGTTTATTATCGCTGTAATTAATTTCTCTATTATAACTGGAATTTTTTCAATCAATCTAGGCAAGGCTTGGATTAGTCCGTCTGCTAAACCGCAATAAAAGCTGAAGTCCCGCATCAATAAACGCATCAATGTTGTCTAAAAATGCTTCAGCTATTTGCACAATTGCATCTACCATTGCAGGTATCAATGTTGGTAATGTTTCGCTTATTCCTCTTACTAATTCAATTATAATTTGTGTTCCCGCAGTAACAAGTTTTGGAGTGTATTTGACTATCATATTAGCAAAGCTATTAATTAATTGCACGGCTCCATCTATCAATGTAGGCAAATTTTCTAAAATTCCATCTAAAATGCTACTTGTTACTTTTTCACCTAAACTTACTAATTTAGGTAATGATTGCGTTAAATTTCTAATTATTTCTGGAACTGCTTCACTTGCAACTCTTGAAATGTTTTCAAATGCAATTTCTGCTGTTTTTGCAACATCTGAAAGACTATTAGAACCACTTAAAAAATTTGACCATGAAGCTTTTAACGCATTAAGTGAACCTGTTAGTGTGGTTTCTGTTTCTGCTAAAGTATTTCCTAGCAATCCCATATCAGCAACACCTTTTTCTAGCATTTGTGAAATCGCTTGTTGATATTCTGCTACTGGAACATCATTTAATTTTTGATATTCTTTTGATAAAAAACCAGATGCTTGAGCTTGTTTTAAAAATCCATCTGTTGTTTGTGGTAATATTCCTGAAAACTGGTCTGCGATTGATAAATAACTTGTTGTGCTTCTAGTTATCATTTTATATTTTTCATTTAAGTTGTTTATATCAGCACCAGTTCCACTCGCATAATCTGCAATTGCTTGCAACCCTTTTTTAGCTGTATCGTAACCTTTTTCATCTCCCATTGATGAAGCAAATGTTGCACCCACAGAATTCATCATATCTAGATATTCTTTAGCACTTAAATTCATTGTTCGGTAGGCTTCATTTGCATCTTTTTCGATTTTAGAATAATCCATTTCGTCAAAGATTTTTTTTGCACCACCAACCGCTTGCTCCATTTCACCTCTAGCTTTCACACTAGCTGTTACCATTCCTGCGAATGCCGTTGTAACTGCTCCAATTGCTACTGTTGCTCCTTTTAATGCACCCGATGCAATACTGCCTATTTTACCTAGTCCGCTTTTTAGTCCATCTGTATCTAGTTTGGTGTCAATTGTTACTGAACCATCAGCCATTTTGTCTCCTTTCTGCAACTAAAAGGAAATTGATTTTTATAAAAATGCCATTGCAAAATCTTCCTCTTTTTGCTCTGGTGTTCTCATATCTGGTAATGCGTAGAGTTGTTTTAATTTTCTGTATCGTTTCTTTTCTTCTTTATCTTTTATTTGACTTAAATCAACTGCTCTATGCCCCATTATTTCTACAATTTTATTGTTTTTATTTAGCCCTTCAAACATAGCCTTGAATTTCCACCAATGAAGATATTCAATCGAATTTATGTCTACATTATACTGATACATAAATGCACTATATATTAGTTCATCATCATATTCATACGAATATATTTGTTTTGCTTTTGTTTGATTTGAAATATGTTTAGTTTTTAAGTCTTTCCCACATCTATAAAACCACAACATATCTTCAATTGCTTTTTGTATGTCTTTTGGAATTGTAGGATAATAGATATTTAATGCTAACCCAACTTTTGTTTGTTCGTCTATTTTAGGGTCTTGCATAAGAAGTTCGAAACGGATACTTTCTCTAAAATCATCTCTAATAATAAAACCACTCGGGGTTCTATCGCTTACTCTATCTAATAATAAATTCATTTTTATTTTTCCTGTTTTGGAAGATATTGATTATATAAGTTTTGTAAATCTTGTTGAGCATTATTCTTTTCATCTGCTATTTCTTGAAATACTTCAATATGTTCTTTTAAATTCTTTTTGCCCTTGAATATTTTCTTTGAAACCCCTTTTCCAAACACGTTGTCAATAAAATCCTCTACAATTTCGCATTCCATTTTTAGTGCTTGTGAATATGTAATTTCTTTTTGCTCTATTTTGCTTTTTTCAACAACTTTTTTTGCTTCATTTTCGAATTTCTCAACATTGTCTGCATCTAAAAAATCAAAATCAATTTCTATTCCTTTTATTTGCATTTTTTCTCCTTTCAAGAGTAGTTTTCGCCACCCTCTTATATACTTGCCTCTGTAAATGTAGCTGTTAGTCCGTCTGCTGATATTACAGCTGTTCCTTTTTGCATTGCTCCATTTGCGTGGAAATTTCCGCTATAAGAATATGAGTCTGTTTCAGTTCCGTCGCTATCTGGGTTTATATTATAAACTCTTAAATATGCTGTATTTGTAACTGTGTTAACTGTTAGAATTTCGCAAGTTTGGTCTAATAATTCATCATCGTGTACTGTTGCTACTTTCTCGTGTACTGCATTTCCTATTATTCTGTCGAAAGTATAAGGAATATTTGGTGAATATCCTGTTGTTGTCTCTCTTTCAAAATCTTCGTCTATATATCTTCTACTATATGTGCTTGCGTTTAGTTCTTTACCTCCAGAAGTAAAACCTTGCATTCTTGTAAATACTGGGTCTGCAGTTGTTCCTGTATTCATAAAATTTACTACTTTTGCTCTACTATAAATCTGTAATGCGTTTGGCATTTTGCTTTCCTCCTATAAAAAAATTTGCAGACTATAATTAGCCTGCATTGATTAATTTGTAATAAGTAAAATTCATTTGTATAATATACATTGCAGTTGTTTCTGTTTTTTGCAATACATAATTTGGGCTAGTACATTCTATTGAAAAAGCTCCATCAATATCAGGTAAATTGTCTAACATATTTTGCGTGTCAACCCACTCCATAAAATCTTCTCCAAATTGTGAATTAGTAAGATTATCAATAATTGCAGGACTTAAAGGCAATTGAATAGTAAAATCGAATGTTATTTGATATTTTCCACCTGTTCCATCAATGAACTTTTCAACTTGTGGTTGTGTTGGTGTTTTATCAATTGAATACGAATATACGTCTTCCTCTAAATAATCTACATTTATTTTATTGCCATCTAACAATGGGCAGGTTTCAATCCATTCTTTAATTAATTCCATTTTACTTGCCATTATTTGCCTCCATTTTTAATAAATCGTTCCACATCTTTCGCAACTTGTTTGCCTTTATCACGCATCATGCGTTTATCCCATTCCGCACCTCTTTTTGGAGCCCCGTTATATTTAAGCGGTTGGTTTGAAATTGTTCTTTTTACTCCTTTTGGTCTTGATGGGCCAACTGCCTTTTTGCCTTTATACACATAATGTGCATAATTGCTGATATACTTGATTTCGTGATTGCTTGGGTATGTTTTAAGCCTTTTTAAGTTGCCACTTTGCATTGGCACATACGGGTCGCATAATCTGTCTACTTCATCACGTAAAAATGCATTTACACGTCCATCTTTTTCTAGTCCATGGTCTTTTAGAATTTTATTTGTGCTGTTTATTTTAATTTTAAAGCTAAATCCCGTCATTGCTCGACCTCAATTTTAATGTGTTGCAGATTGCCTTTTCTATTGTCTTGCACACTTGTTACTCTATGCAATGTGTATTTCTGTGCTAACTCATTATAAGGCATATCTTCAATTTCACCTTCTATAACAAAGCTTTTTCCATTCAAAGTCCACGTTTTCTCTGCTAAAATACCATTTAGAATAAAATCCAATATTGTATTTGCATTTGCATTATACGAATATATTGCTTTTCCGCCGTCTTTTATTTCAGCAAATTCACACGGAATTGTTATAGAGCCTGCAGAGGTATTAATAAGTCCATTGTCTGTCATTCTTGTTGATACATGATGCCTAAAATACACTTTATTAATAACAAATCTGTCAAAGTTTTGCTCTTTTTTGTTGAATAAAAATAAAGTTATAGTCTGTTTGAAAAATCTATCATTCATATAATGCTATCCCCTTAAATAATAATGGTTTTCCATCTGTTCCAATTAGCCCATATAAATATTGCCTTAAAATTGAGTCAACTTCTGCATTAAAGTCTTTCTCAATTTCTTCTGTTGTTGAATAGCTTTCGCTCCAACCTTCAATGCTTTGAGATTTCAAATTTCCTGTTTCTTGAATTCTACTTATTTTGTTTTGTTCTAAATTAATTACAAGACAAGTGACATATTTGACCTGTTCTGGTATTGCACTTATGTTTATTCTGCCAAAAGTTTTTTTATTGATTAACGCACTTGCCTGTATATCTAAATTGTTAAAATTGTCAGGTATGCTTTCTGTACCTAACAATTCCTTGTATTCATTTTCTGTTATGTATTTTAGCATACCTTTTTACTCCTTTTATACACTTGCTGTGTCGTTTATATTAATTGTTACTGCAATTGCTTCGTTTGTTGTTCCAACATTTACTTCTCCAACTGCATCTCTTACCATATTTTCAGCTGTTACTCTATAAAGTCCACTAGAGTTTTTGTTTGCTTTAAATACTGCTTGTCCGCTTGCATTAGTATATTTTATTTCTCCGTTATAATTTATTTTTGCATCTTTTACTGCTGAACTATCTTGGTCAGATACTGTAAATGTAGCATTTACTCTTCCTTCTTCATATGAAGCAGGTAAAATTGCAGAGAATGGAAATCTGATTGATTCATCTTCTTGTAATGCATTTATTGGGTTTGGAATTTCCCAACCGATTCTCATCAATTAATGTTATCGTATTAGCTCTTTATCTAATACTTCAATATGTTTCCATATTGTTCAGACTATATCTTCATCCTCTCAATATTTGAGTAGGCGTTCGGCACTCGTGGATGTATTATATTCTCTTTCGAGTTTCAACATCTAGTCGTTGAGCCTTCTAAAACTTTTTAAGGTTTTAGCTTGGTTGCTGATTGCCATATCTTTCGACTTAGGGTTCCAGCAATTCACCGAATATCATTTTACTTCTGCTCACAATCTCTTGTGGGGTAGTCCTGAGAATTAGTTAAACTACACGAAGAGCGACCATGTCCTGTTGTGGCAAATTGTATGCAATTGCTCCTGTTGCAGGGTCTTGAATTACAGCTTGGTCTAATATCTTATATGTAATATCTTGTCTTATTGAATATACAGCTTGTGAGAAATCACCTACAATTAATTGAGCTAGTGTTTTGTCCCATGCTCCATTGTCTACATATGCTCTATTAAGTGCATCTATCTCAGTTCCTCTGATTGGTTGTCCTGCTGTGTCAAGCATCATTCTGAATTTGCCTTTTAAATCCATTCCACCTAAAACGCCATTTACATTATATCCGCTTTCTTCAACTTTAACCATTGCGTTGTTAATTGCACTGTATAATGTTTCATTTGCTCCTTGTGTAATCATTGCACCTGCGTTAAGTACAGATGTTAATAAGTCATCCCTAAATCCTCTTGGCTTGTCAAGTCCTGTGAATACTGCTTCGTCAAATTTCTTTGCTAATTCCTCTTCAACTCTTGGAGCTACTTCTCCCCAGATGTCATAGTCTGCATCATCTAATACATTCTCTGATATTGGAACTATTACAGCTAGCTCTTCAGCATTAATATATTTATTGTCCCATGCCATTCTAGTTGTTTTCTTTCTTGCTGTGTCACTTTCTTGCCAGTATGCAATTGGTAAAGCATCTAGTACTCTCATTTTAGTTTTGTTTGATGTCATATTTGGAAGTCTTCTAAACATTTGCATTGCTTTTGATTGCTTGATTGTACCTTCCATAATTTCTCTTATAGCTTGAACCTCGATTAGAGCTTCAGCATCTTGTCTTGTTATTTGTGCCATTTTTTAAATCCTCCTATAAATTAAATTAATTTCTTACTGAACGAATAATATTATTCATAATTTGATTTGTTGTTGTTTCAGTTCTTGCATTTCCTTCTAGTTTTGCACTAGTGCCAACTGTCTTTACAGCTTGCGTTGTATTTGTGTATTGCGTATTTTCTTTCAAGAACTTAATTAAATTCTCGCTAAAATCCCCATCTAAACCGCTTACTTCCGCTGTAACAAATTTCACAAACTCTTTTTTAACACCTGCATCTCTTACTGCATTTGCATTGTTTAGATTTGCAATTGTCTTTTCGGCTTGTTTTAGTTTTTCTTCTATTTCAGCTTGTTTTTGTTCTGCGGTCTTTTGGTTTTCTTTCCAAACTTTAAAAGCATCCATTTCTTCTTTTGGAGGTAATTTACTTCTCAATATGCTATTTACAGCTTTGTTGTATTCCTCCTCTGTTTGAAATGTTTTAAATGCTTTTCCCTCATCTGTATTTGAGTTGGCTTGAGTTCCAACATTAGTTTGTGCATTGTCTTGCACATTGTTGTCATTTACGTTTGTGTCGTTATCCATATTAAACCTCCCATTTTAAAGTCTGTCGACTACTTTCCCGTTTTCTTTTACGTCTATCCCGTTAAAAGACAACTAATCTAGTATTATCTTTTCTAAAACCTGTTTGTTCTAGAAAGTCATTTAATCTGTTATTTCTATTTCTTAATTTTATTTTTGCTTTTCGCATTTCTTCTTTTGTGTCTACTTCACTATTGTTTAGCCCTTTTAATCCTGCTATTTCTTTCTTGCTTTCTCTTATGTTGCGTTCTAATCTACGTTGTATCTGTGTTGCTTCATATTCGCTTATTTTAGCTCCGTTATATTCAACTTTTGCATTCCTCATTTTTCGCAATTCTTTGTTTGTATATGTCTTCGTAGAGCCTTTGTAGAATGGGTAAAATGTATGTCTGCAATTTATTCCACACAATCCCAGCATTGTTCCATATTCGCAAATATCGTATAATTGCTTTTCTGTATATACTTTACCTTGCCACTTTGCATGTTCTGGTCTCGCTCCTCCGTGTGCCGATACTTCATACATATTCCATCCTAACTCACGACCTCTTGCAAGTTGCAACTCTCCACTCATTTGACCAACTGATGTTAGTATGTTCATTCTAGTCGCACTTTCTATGCTCCTTTTAGCTCCACTTGGATATTGTACATATGCTCCTACTTTACTTATGCTTTTTACTACATCTGTTATTGCTTGTGAATAACTTTTTACACCTGTGCTAGTTTCTAAATATGCTCTATTTATTCCCTCTAAGAATTGTGTTTGCCCTGTACTTGCTGTCGTTCTTGTTAGTCTTAATAAATTTTCTTGCGTATCTATTGCACTTCTTTGCATAACTGCTTGCAATTCTGGTCCTATTTTTTTTGGTGTTAGTCCTGCTAATTTATATATTTCATCATCTTTTTTTATGCTCTTTATTCCTGCATCTTCAAATATTTTTTGTATTTCTTCTGCGTTTTTTTCGCTATATTCTGCTACCTTGTTTATTATATCTTCATACAAATAACCCATCTCTTGTAATATCATTGCATTATTATAAGCAATAGTATTAGCATAACCAACATTTGCGATTCTTTCTGCTATTTCTTGTATTATTTCAAGCTCTAAGTCTGCATATAATTGACCAGCTTGTCTTTCTAACATTTTAAAATCATTTTCGGTTAGCATTATACTTCTTCCTCATTTATATTAAATCCAAAAGCACTTGCAGTTGATTGCTTTTCGCTAGTTATTAATGTCAGTTCTTGTTCAGCTTGCTCTTTACTCATATTGCGAATGTTTTCTAAATAGTCTTGCTTACTTCTTAAACCTTGTGATACTTCTGTTTGGGCTCTTACTTGTTCTGCTCCTTTATCTTCAATTATGCTGTCGTCAAAATCAATTTTTATTTCGGGATTTTCTTCTTTAAAATTCATAGCAGTAAAATTGTTGCTAGCATATATTATCGCTTGAATAAAATCTATTAATGACATTTCTAATAATAATTCGTGTTTCTTTATTGTTCTAAACATATCGCTATTCGCACTAATTACTCCTGTTGCTGTTTGAATGTCTCCTTTGTCAAATTTATATCTTTCATTACCAAAGCCTACTTTCGAACTTAACACATTCAATTCACTATCTAAATCGCTTATCATTTTGTCTGTTCTTAAATCGTCATTGTCGCTCTGTATCATTTGTTCTTTGTTAAATCCTTTTGGCAATGTATATACAGATATATCGTTTACGTCAAATACTGGTGTTAGCTCTCCAGTTTCGTTATCTTTAAATGTTAGCATATCTTCACTTACGAATGTTCTTCTACGTCCTAATATTACTTCTAAATCTTTGCTATCGTATATGTCATCTATATTCATTAATGTATGTATTGCATTAGCAAATACAGATATTCCAAAAGGGCTTTCTGCATCTAAATTATTACATATATTAGGTTTTAATATTGTGAACCATTTCAAGTTACTTTTGGTGTCAAATTCTTCAATTATGTTTTCGTCTTCTACTGATTCTAATTGTTGATTTGTATATTTGAATTTATAATTCTTTATAATATAATTATTTTGTTCATTCAATATGTGCATTGATACAATAGCATATTGTTGTCCTTTTTCTGTTTTAATCGTTACAAATGCACATTCTGTTATTTCTCCATTATTCCAACTCAATGGATATACTTTAGACGCATCTACAAATTCAGCAAATAAATCTGAATTGCTTACATCTAATACCTCCCCATCTGTTTTCATTTTTTGAACTGACAATACTAATGCTCCAGTCCCTAATGCAAAACTTCTTTCAACTCCACGATTGATTAATAGCATTAATTTTAAATCTAATATGATTTTTTGTAACAACTCATTGTCTGTTTCATCTGACAATGTTATTTTCACCTTTTCATCAAATAGCAAATCAGCCCAATCTTCACACACCTTTTTTGCCATTTGCATGCTTCTTTTTTGTCTTTTTACTTTATGTCCTGGTCTGTTATAAATCCAATAATCATGGAATTTGGCTACTTTGCCTATATACCAACTTTCCCATATATCTATATTTTTTTCGTAGCCTTCTTTAACATCTATGCTGTAACCTTCATTTTCAAAAAATTGTTTTAAATTCATCTTTTACTCCTTATCAATTGCTCATAGAAGCTATTTATTGAGTATTCAAATGCATCTAATGAGTCAATGTCTGTTGTTCCGTCGTCAAGTCTTTCGTCCTGCACTTTTGGATTCCACATTGCCTCTTGAAATGCACTTATTATTCTTGCGTTTTTTCTTATTATCTTTAACCTTTTTTGTGCCATCAAACTCGAACTTAAAAATATTCTATCTTTTATTTTTCCTTTTGTGCAATCTTCCACTTTGACTGGTAGCCTTTGTCTTGCACATTCCTTTATAAGTCCCAAAGTTATTACGTTTCCTAATGCACCATAATCGCAAAACGCATATTGGCACATTCCATATCTATCATATACCTTTTTATAAAATTCAACAAATAAGGCATATAATTGCTCTGTATCGTACACCTCTGTAATATCCATTTCATCTAATACATATACCTGCTGGAATCCATAAGTAATTCCTGTTGCAATAAATTTAGTGTTAGAACTTCCAGCTCCATAATCTATGCCAATCGTTACTATTACTAATTGTTCATTTACTTTGTCTGCTAAAAACTCATTTGTATTATCTGCAAATAATCTATATATTATACCTTCCGCATTACAAGCATTCCCTAGTATGTATCTATCGTAATATATTGTTCCTTCATATTCAATGCATAATTGTCTTACATATTCCTTTGGTAAGAACGGATTGTCAAATATACTATATCTTTGTAAGTAAACATCTATATCTTTTCGGTTTATAAACTCTTCAAACCAATGATGTTTTCCTTGTGGGTTTCCTGCAAAATCACACATGCTATATTCAAACGAAAGTCTTGACTTTAGCAATTCAAACACTTCTTTGTTTATATCATAAACCTCGTCTATATATAAATATTTAACACGTGGTCCTCTAAAACGTCTAACACGTCCAACATTATCGGCTCCAATGCAATAAACTTTTTCTCCAAATATATACGCAATGTTCTGTGAATTTATATCAGTGATTACTTTATCCCCATAAATTTCTTGAAGCGGTTCTATTACATTTCTTCTTATTGTTTCTTTTGATACTCCAGTTATAAAATTAAGACCGTGGTTTTCCTTTTCTTTCTTCTATTCTATTTGGTATTATAAATAATGTATCAATATATGTCTTTCCACATTGTGTCGCTCCGAACCTTTCCGATTCCATCTATGATTTGCATTTCTTATATATTCAGCTTGCTTTTCACTCAATTCATATTTAGCTGTCATCTTCTACAGCCTTTCTAATAGATACTATTATCTCTTTTGCTTGTTTCATTTCCTCTGAATTATCTTCTTCTTCTTTATCTTTTTGTCCTAGATATTGTTT
>Ga0326512_10000532_pt1 | contig 33569 bp, 29 predicted proteins | sample 1_2617_0518_D_FD_203652 | JGI IMG/M metagenome (GOLD analysis project Ga0326512, IMG submission 203652) | Bovine rumen microbial communities from UC Davis, California, United States - 1_2617_0518 | ecosystem: Host-associated > Mammals > Digestive system > Stomach > Rumen | place: USA... | reverse complement strand
CTGCGAATTTTTTTGAACTGCTATCAATTTTTGTCTTTGCACTCATTACAAGAGTAAAGTAGTTATCTGTTCCTGCTGCAACTTCCTGGCCATCAGTAAAATCGCCAGCAGATGCTGCTGTAAGATCTTTAGACTCAAATACATAAGTTGAGCCTGCAGCCTTTACAGTCTTAGTACCAAGAAGACTTACCCAGTCAACTGGTGTGATACCAAAGACCATAAGAAAAGCCATAACTACAGCTAATACTCTTTTGCCCTTTTTCATATTCATTTAGGCTTTACCTCCTTATATTTTCCGTACTGCTACAAATTGTATTAGTACCCGAATTTGACATTATTATATAATTTTTTTCACAAAAAAGTCAATAATATAACTTGTGTATTATCACTCATCAGAGAGAAAAACTCATAGCTTTTTTGTATACTTTTCACAATATTATGTGACCTTTCTAAGCCCATATACAATATCTAGATTTTTTTATAATCTATACCCCCTTATTTCCCTCAAATAATCTGTATTTAAATTCAAAAACATAAATTAATTAGTAATACATTTTAGTCTTTTTTATTTTTTTCCTATAATTCACCCTTAAAGCATATTTTAAAACTCTATTTGAAAATTATCTTTTTATATTCATTTTTAAAATTGTATCGATGCTTATATGTATAAAAAAAGCGGATTTAAGAGCTTGACCTCCTAAATCCGCACAAAAGCTTAATTTTCTGCGCCTAATATTGTGTGCGCAACTGCCACTAGCACTCCGTAAAGCAGACCTGCAACCGGCCATACCATCCAGGTCATATGCCATGAATTTGTCGCAAAGGACCATGCCAAATATATGGCCGTAGCAATTAACCAATATATTTCTCCTATCCTTGCCATAGTTGGTGCAATTTTCTTTTTAGCTACCGTATAATCACCCTCCTGCAAAAGTACATCGCAGGCCTTAGTGATTGCAGATGAATTGATAAAAAGGTTTACAGCACAGGCAACCAAGATCAAAAGGATGCAGACACCAAGCACAACTATTCCGTCATTAAGCTCCATGGAACTAAATGTGATAAGTGGAATTGGACTTAAAATACAAAGAACAACACCTATGGCAATCTTTAAATTTCTCTTACCAACAGCTGCTTCTCTTGTTTCCCTAGCCATACCATCCACACCATACTCAGTCTCTATTTCAACTTTAGTCAGGTCCTTAAACTTCGCTTCTTTATAACCCATTGTAATAAAGAGAAATACCCCTCCTGCAACCATTATTAAGAGCCAGGCTATGCCAAATACAGCCACCAAATTTTCTGATAATGAAATAATTTTTTCATCTACTAAACCACTCAAAAGAATTAGAATAATTGGACTCAAAATACAAAGGTCAACGCCAAAAGCAATAAAAGGAACTAGCTCTTTTTTAGTCTTTATAAACTCTGCTGCCTCATCTAAGGATACCCTTCTAAGTTTCCTTTGCGACAAAGCCTCCTCTTTTAAATCGCTCGTCTTTATTTCTACTCCTTCTGACTCCTTATCATAATCATCTCTCAGAAGATAGTCAGTCGATACCCCAAAAACTTCTGACATCTTAATAATACGACTTATGTCAGGAACCGACTGAGCGCCCTCCCATTTTGATACTGATTGTCGAGAGACTTCTAAAATCTGGGCTAGTTCTTCTTGACTATATCCAAGTTTTTTCCTCTCTTCAATAATTTTGTCTGCTAGAATCATAATAAATCCTCCCTGTTTTAAAATATGTCCCTCAGGACGACTCAATCTTATTAAAATTTCAAGTTGCTAACAAGCAAGACTGCTTTGCAATTTGTTAACTAGCAGTTGCAAGTACATAAAAAGAAAGCTTCAAGGGAATTTTCCTTAAAGCTTTCTTATATATTTTCTTAATACTATTATCTTATGACAATAACCCTTGACTATTTTTTCTTAAAATGTCTGGATCAAATTACATCATTCCGCCCATACCTGCAGCGCCTGCTGGCATAGCTGGTACGTCTTCCTTAATAGTTCCAACTGCTGCTTCAGTTGTAAGAAGTGTTGAAGCTACTGAGCAAGCATTCTGAAGAGCGCTTCTTGTAACCTTAGCAGGATCAAGAATACCAGCCTTAACCATGTCTGTGTACTCTTCATTGTAAGCATCAAAACCATTGCCTGGCTCAAGCTCTCTTACCTTGTTTACGATAACAGATCCATCAAGACCAGCATTTGCAGCGATGTGGAAGAGTGGAGCCTCAAGAGCCTTAGCGATGATCTTAGCACCTGTCTTCTCATCGCCCTCAAGACTATCAGCAAACTCGATAACCTTCTTAGAAGCGTGGATGTAAGCTGAACCGCCGCCTGCGATTACGCCTTCTTCAACTGCAGCCTTTGTAGCAGCCAAAGCATCCTCCATACGAAGCTTAGCTTCCTTCATCTCTGGCTCTGTAGCAGCACCAACGCGGATTACTGCAACACCGCCTGAAAGCTTAGCAAGTCTCTCCTGAAGCTTTTCCTTATCGAAATCAGAGCTTGTCTCAGCAATCTGAGCCTTAATCTGAGCAAGTCTAGCCTCAATCTGATCCTTTGTTCCCTCGCCGTCTACGATAGTTGTGTTCTCCTTCTGAACCTTAACTGACTTAGCACGTCCGAGCATATCAAGTGTTGTATCCTTAAGTTCAAGACCGAGGTCTGAAGAGATAACCTGTCCACCTGTGAGGATTGCAATATCCTTAAGCATCTCTTTTCTTCTATCGCCATAGCCTGGAGCCTTAACACCAACAACGTTGAATGTTCCTCTGAGCTTGTTCACGATAAGAGTTGTGAGAGCCTCACCCTCAATATCCTCAGCGATGATAAGAAGAGCCTTGCCGCTCTGAACAATCTGCTCAAGAACTGGAAGGATTTCCTGAATATTTGAAATCTTCTTGTCTGTGATAAGGATGAATGGATCCTCAAGATTAGCTTCCATCTTATCCATATCTGTTGCCATATAAGCTGAAACATAACCTCTGTCGAACTGCATACCCTCAACAAGGTCAAGCTCTGTCAACATAGTCTTTGACTCTTCGATTGTAATTACGCCGTTGTTTGTAACCTTCTCCATAGCATCGGCAACCATCTGACCTACTGACTCATCAGCAGCTGAGATAGCAGCAACCTTAGCAATCTGGTCCTTACCATTAACCTTCTCGCTCATAGACTTAATTGCCTCAACAGCAACATCTGTAGCCTTCTTCATACCCTTTCTTAAAACGATTGGGTTAGCACCTGCAGCTAAGTTCTTGATACCTGCATTTACCATAGCCTGTGCAAGAACAGTAGCTGTTGTAGTACCGTCACCAGCTACATCATTAGTCTTAGTAGCTACTTCCTTAACTAACTGAGCGCCCATATTCTCAAATTTATCTTCAAGCTCGATTTCCTTAGCGATTGTAACACCATCATTAGTGATGAGTGGTGCACCGTAAGACTTATCAAGAACTACATTTCTTCCCTTAGGTCCAAGTGTCACTCTAACTGTGTCAGCGAGCTGATTAACACCCTTTTCAAGTGCCTTGGCAGCTTCAATACCGTACTTAATTTCCTTTGCCATTTTAATAGCCTCCTATATTTTTATAAACTTATATATTACTCAATGATTGCAAGAATATCAGACTGTCTTACGATGATATACTTCTCATCCTCAAGATTAACCTCTGTACCAGAGTACTTAGAGTAGATGATCTTGTCTCCAGCCTTAACCTGCATCTCAACTTCCTTGCCGTCAACCACTCCGCCAGGTCCTACTGCTACTACTTCTGCCTGTGATGGTTTCTCTTTATCCTGTCCAGGTAATACAATTCCTGATTTTGTTGTCTCTTCTGCCATAATTGCCTTAATTACGACTCTGTCACCCAAAGGTACTAACTTCATAAAAAAGCCTCCATTCTGCTGTAATCAGCATTTCATTCTTGTTAGCACTCAATATATTTGAGTGCTAACCACTAGACATTAATCTAACACTTATCTATTTCTTTGTCAACTAATTTTTCTTTTTTTTCAAATCTCTTCCATAGTAGAAAATGTACTGCTGAGCATAGCCCCCAAGCTGGCCATAGGTCTTCTTTCCATAGGCCTCAATCAGAGCATTTTTAGTCTCTTGACCATCAAAGTAAACCTCTTCCATAATCCTCTTTATCCATACATCTACAGGAAAGGCATCTCTGTGATCCAGTGAGAAGAGACTTATGCAGTTGGCCACCTTGTCTCCAATGCCCTTGACCTGCTTTAGGACCTGATTGCAAGAAAGAGAATCCATAGCCTTGAGCTGGTCCTCATCGAGGAGACCCTTGCCGTAGGAATCAAGAGCTGACAAGACATAGCCTGCCCTAAAGCCTGTTTTGCACTCTTTGAGCTCTTCTTCACTTATATCCTTCATCTCATCATAAGTAGGAAAGAGATAGCCGTGCTCCACTTCCTTGCCACGAAGGCGGCTAATGTTTCTGACACAGGCCTTAATCTGTGGAATTTGCTTATTCTGCGATAAAATAAAGGATATGAGAGTCTCAAAAAAGTCCTGTCTCAATATCCTCATGCCGTATAGGGCCTTGATTGAAACTTCCAGCTTAGGGTCCATGTTAAGCAAGTCCTTCTTTATTGCCTCATAGTCTCTGTCCAGGTCAAAATAAGGAATCCAAACTTCCTCCATAGTCTTCTTATCTGTATCAAAAAAGACTAAATCATGCCCTTCCTGCTTAATTCTCAAATCTCTTCCCTGGGCCAAAATCGCATAATCCTTATCAGCCAGCTCTATAAAGTTGAAACATTGGCCGCATTCTAAGGTCTGTTTTATATCAAAATCCTTTATTTGGGTCAAAAGCAGATTTTTGCCTTCCTCTACTAATCTCATATAAACCACCTTTAAAAAATCAGGGTGGATGCAAGCACCCACCCCTTAAATCTCTTATCAAGCAAGTATTCTACAAATTACTGCAAATTATCTCTACTTGCTTTGCATCTTTCAAGCAGATTAATTTTAAGTAAGACCTACCAGCACATTACTTCGTAACCGTCATCTGTAACTCTTACCATAATCTCCCACTGAGCTGAATCAGTGTCATCATCTGTGTAAATAGTCCAGTCATTTACGCTGTCCACATAGATGTCAGGTCTGCCGGCATTGATCATAGGCTCGATTGTAAATGTCATGCCTGGTGCCATAACCATTCCTGTTCCCTTTTTGATTACATAAGAAACAAAAGGATTTTCATGGAACTCAAGGCCTATACCGTGTCCTCCGACCTCTCTTACTACTGAATAGCCATTCTCCTTAGCATGGTCATTAATAGCCTGAGCCACGTCTCCGAGATGTCCCCAAGGCTTAACCTGGGCAAGTCCCAACTCTACGCACTCCTTAGCAACTCTGACCAGCTTCTGTCTCTCCTCAGAAACCTGACCTATGCAGTACATTCTTGAGGAATCAGAATAATAACCGTTAAGAATTGTTGAACAATCGACATTGATGATATCACCGTCAACAAGTGTAATCTCGCTCGATGGGATACCGTGGCATACCTCATTGTTGATTGAAGTACAGACGCTCTTAGGGAAACCCTCATAATTGAGAGGAGCTGGAATTCCGCCCATAGCTGTGGTCTGCTCATATACCATCTGATCAATCTCTTCAGTTGTCATACCAGCTTTGATATGCTCTCCAACATAGTCCAGAACAGCCACATTTATCTTTGAACTAGCTCTCATGCCCTCAAGCATTTCCTCATTCTTGATGATATTTCTAGGTGGCACCTGATGGAATTTCTTCTTAAAAATCTCAATCTTTCTGTCAAATGCCGCATGGCACTCTCCATAAGCTTTTCCACTCTTGCACCAACATGGCTCTTCTTTTCTTAACTTCTTCACTTGTCTATTTTCCTTTCATACATAAATCTATTGCTGTAATTCGTCCATTATAAGCGGAACAAATTGTTTCTTTCTAGACACCAGGCCCTCTAAATAAGCCTCACTACCACACACCTTTACAGAAAAGGCTTGTTCAATTATATCATCTGCGCCCTCTCCTGAACATAACACCCTTGAACATTCTTTCAAAACATTGGTAACCATGAAATAGAGTATATTTACCCTCAGGCTTGTAGAGGCAGCCGAGACATATTCTCTGCACTTTTCGAGTATGTCCTTGCTCTCAACTTCGCTCATGACATTGACCTGGCCCACACCAATTATTGTATCATTGATTGTAAAGCGCTTGAAATCGAGGGCCACTATCTCTTCAGGGCTCTTTGACGCAAGGTTGCTTCCAGCCTTAAACATAGCCCTGCCGTACTCTTCTATATTAATGTCAGCAAGCTCAGCCAGTTCATGGCAGGCATCTACATCAACATTGGTGCAGGTTGGCGATTTAAAAATCAGAGTGTCTGAAATTATTGCAGAGCATAAAAGTCCCGCAATCTTCTTATCAGGTACAAGCCCAGCTTCCTTATACATTCTGTAAACAATTGTTGCAGTGCAGCCCAAAGGCTCGTTTCTAAAGTAGACTGGTGAGATTGTCTCGAGTGAGCCAATTCTGTGATGGTCAATAATCTCTAAGATTGTAGCCGTCTCAATTCCATCTATAGCCTGTGTTTTCTCATTATGATCGACAAGTATAAGGTTTTTCTTATGAGGCTTCAAGACATTTCGCCTTGAAATCATGCCTATATACTTATTGTCCTCATCAATTATCGGGAAGTCTCTAAACCTGTACTTGGCCATGACAGGTTGAATATCCTCAACGAAATCATCCAATTTAAAAAGAACCAGGTTTTTAATATGTCTCAAAAAATACCTGATAGGCAGACTCTGATTGATCAAACGGGCAACTGTGTAGGTGTCAAATCTAGTCTCAATAATCATACAATTATTCTGACTCGCAAGCATCTTTATAGTCTTTCCAACCTTGGCACCCTCGCAAACTATAATTGCTCTCGCATTGAGCTCTATGGCACAGAGCTGGGCCTCATATCGATTGCCCAGTATAACCATATCCCCCTCCTTGATAGATAACTCCATCATATCGGGATTGGCCGTTGCAATCACAACATTGCCCTTGTCAAATACTGCTTGAGAATCACCCTCTATCAGCTGACCTTCAAGTGTCTCAATAATGTTCTTAAAGCTTGTTTTAGCCTTAGATAATATATCGCTGTCATATATGTCAAAATAAGATTTAGTGATATCGCTGACTGTGACAAGACCTAAGAGTTCCTGATTCTCAGTTACTGGCAAGGTCACAACATCATTGTAATTCATTATATTCCAAGCTTCTTTTACTGAGATTTCACAGTTCACTCCTTCTATCTTGTGAATCTCAATATCTCTAACCTGAGGCCTTACATCCTTGACATACCTAGGTTTTTCTATCCCCTGGCTCTCAAGCACAAATCTGGTTTCCTCGTTAAGGTGACCAGCTCTGATTGGCTCATACTTGTGTCCACTTATCTTACTTTTTAAATATGCATAACCTATGGCAGAGCAGACTGAATCCGTATCTGGATTCTTATGTCCCACCACATATCTGACAGCTCTATCCTGCATTTTCTTCTCCTCATTTTCAAGGCAAAGCCTTACATAAAACCAATATAAGGCTCTTAATTAAAGTATTATTATAGCGCTTTATAAGGCTAATAATATACTTAAATATGTCCTCTTGTACTACTTTCTACTATAAACTATACAAACCGCGAAAAGGAAGTCCTTTCCGCGGTTCTCTCTAAAGCTATTTACTTATCTTCTAAAAACAACTATTTCTGTTCTATCTGTGTATCCAAGTTGCTCAAACTTCTTTTGCATATCCTGGATAGCTCTCTTATAAACAAAGTAAGCATCATATGTCTTCTGGAAGTAGTCAAGAGCCTTCTTAACATCGCCCTCATCCTTAGCCTTCCATGACTCTGTAGCATACTTGTGTACCTCGTAGTGAGTCTGCTTTAATGTTGCAAACTCCTTAGAGTTGACAACTTCAGGCTCTGTCTGTCTGCCAAGCCAGAGACCAAGTTTACACTTATCATAGTTATTGAGCTGTGTAATCTTCAACTGCTCAAAGCCAACTGCATTGTTGTAAACTCTCCACATAAGGATAAAGTGGTCGATTTCAAAGATTCTGAGCCAATCCTGGACAGTAACCTCAGCAAAGCCTCTAACCATGTCGCTTCTAGCAGTATCAATGTAACGGCCAATCTTATAAACGTGAACACCCTGCTCCATGCAGTACTTGTTGAGTTCATCGTAAGAACCAGATATATTCTCAACCTGCTTTGAGAACTCCATAGTAACATTGGCCTGCTCATCCATATCTGTGAAGATTTCATCTACTGAATCTCTGATTGCAGTCATGGCACTTGTCATCTTCTCAACATCCTTGAGTGAAGTCTCAACCTTTGCATTACCTTCACCAAGCTTCTGAGTTGTGATATCCATTGTCTCAGCCAAGTCTCTAATATCAGTTCTAAGCTCTGCAACATAGTTTACAATGTCTTCAGCTGAGCTTGATGTATTGCTTGAGAGCTCTCTTACCTGGTCAGCTACAACTGCGAAGCCACGTCCTGCCTCACCAGCTCTTGCAGCCTCAATCGAAGCATTTAGGGCCAAGAGATTACTCTGACTGGCAACCTTCTTAACCATATCAACGATCTCGCTGATTCTGTCGATTTTCTCCTGGAACTCCTGAATTCTTTGGTTAATTCCAATGATTGTCTCAGATGACTCATTTACCACCTGGATACTGTCAGACATATTAGATGTGGACTTCTCAGCAACTACAAGCATATCGTGGGCATTGTCTCTTATCACACCCATAGATGATGTAATTGTGCTGATAGATGCTGCCATATTCTGGCTTGCAGCCTCCATCTGGGCAATTGAATCGCTCTGCGACTGCACCTGGTCAAGTGTCTGCTTAACATAAGAGTTATCGCCAATTGACTCCATAGCCTCGTTCATTCTCATAACAAAGTTGTTATTGGCCCTCTTAAATGCATGAATCATCTCATTGATTTTTTCGCCATGCTTAGGGTCTGCAAATTGGCTTGTATCGCAATCTGCGTAATTTCCGGATATAACCGCATCCATTGCAGCCATCATCAATTCATAATCGTTATTTTCTAACGATTCTACTTTCTTTCCTTTACCAAACATCATCAAGTCCTCCTTCGAAAATCCCGCCTTCAATATGGTAATTTTAGCACAGTAACAATCAAAATAAAATACGAAAATATCAATATCTTGCATTTTTTGATTTTTTCATCATCTTTATAAGCCTTTTATCTGCTTTATATCCAATCTCAGACCAGACAAAAGCTCCACTTGGATGAATTATACTTGCTTTTTTCTAATTCTTGCCAAAAGCAGGGATACGAGCTTGACATCCAAAAGATAGACCAGGCTTGCAATTATAAGCCAGATTATGGTCCTGATTCTCATATCAAAGGCCAGCGGGACCATGGCAAAGACCTTGCCAAAAAAGACTATGCTTATAGCCGCCAAAACTGACATTGCTATGCAGATAAGACTTCTGACATGATTTATAGGCATGCTAACCCTGACAAGTTCCATAAGTCCCACAATCAGCATACATATAGTAACCATGGTTGACAATTCGTCAAATGCTATGTCACCCCAATATATCATTGACATAGCCGCCACTATAAAGAAATCCGTCAAAGCAGCCGGCAGAGCATTCAAAAGACACCTATCTACAAAATTGCCCTCTATCCTCTTCTTGCAAGGCTGTATAGAGAGTAAAAATCCTGGAATACCTATTGTAAAGGCTCCAATCAAAGACATCTGAGTCGGATAGATTGGGTATCTGAGGACAAAAATAAGTGAGAATATAGCCATGAGTATTGAAAAGATGTTTTTCACAAGAAAGAGAGTGGCCGATCTTTGGATATTATTTACAACTCTTCTTCCCTCGAGGACCACATTAGGCATCTTGGCAAAATCAGAATCCAAAAGGACTATCTGGGCACAGTCCGATGCCACATCAGAGCCCGACTTGAAGGCTATACTACAATCGGCGCTTTTCATTGCAAGTACATCATTGACTCCATCACCGGTCATGGCCACCACATGGCCCTTAGCTTTCAATTCTTCAATAATTCGCTTTTTCTGTTTTGGACTAACTCTTCCAAAGACAGTTGTTTCCTCACATATTTGGCCAATTTTCTCGTCAGGTATATCTGTCATAGATACTCTCTTATCCGAGTCCTTAATTCCCGCCTTTTGGGCAACCATGCTGGCTGTTCTGTCATTGTCGCCAGATATAACCTTGATTGTGACTCCCTCTCTCTCAAAGTAGGCAAAGGTCTCTCTAGCCGCTTTTCTTATCTCATTGCCAAGAACCAGAAATCCCAGAATCTCCTTTTCCTGCTTCTTTTGACCCTGCCCACTAGCTTTGACAAAAGAAAGAATTCTAAAGCCCGAATCCATATAAGTCTTGAGCCTGTCCTCATACTCTGCATATGTATCAGGCATAAGAATTTCTGGCGCTCCAAGATAGAGCATCTGTCCAGAAGTGAGTTCGCAGGCGCTATACTTCTTTTCTGATGTAAAGGAATATACTTTTTTAATCTCTATATCCAGGCCATCTTTAGGCTTATTATCTTCTAAATCAAAGTAGGCTTTTATAGCCTGCATTGTTATATTATCCGCCTCAGAAGCACTTGAAAAGGCGTAAAGCATAGATCTAAATTCCGAAGATAGGCAGTCAGAATCGCCTTTCTCATTGCAGCCCAGATCAATCAAATCTCTAAGCTTCATCTCATTTTCAGTTATTGTGCCTGTTTTATCGACACAGAGCACATCAACTCTGGCTAGGTTCTCCACGCAGGCCAACTCGTGCACAAGAACTTTTCTCTTAGCTAGCCTTGTGACGCTCACAGCCAGGGCTATGCTGGTCAGAAGGTAGAGTCCCTCAGGTATCATGCCTACAAGAGCAGCCACCATTGAATTGACACCTGTTGTTAAATCGTGATGATTAAAGAAAATAGACTGAAGGAGCAAGCCTGCACCTATAGGCACTATCGCAAAGCCTATTATCTTTAAGAGCTTATCCAAGCTCCTTGTCAGCTGGGTTCTATTCTTTTCCCCGCTTGTCTTGGCTTCTCTTGCAAGGCTGGACACATAGGACTTTCTGCCAACCTCAGTCAATATGGCTTTACATGTTCCTGAAACCACAAAACTGCCCGAATAGAGCTTGTCTCCTGCCTTTTTTACAAGTTCATCAGGCTCACCAGTCAGAAGCGCTTCATTGGCCCTGACCTCCCCCTCAATAATGACAGCATCAGCACTAATCTGCTTTCCTGCCGAAAACTCGCACAAATCACCCTTGACAAGCCTTTCTGACTTGATTTCCTCCCTCTTACCAGACCTGATAACCATAGTCGTTGGGGCGTTGAGGAACTTAAGCCTGTCCAAAATTATTTTGGACTTGATTTCCTGAAAGATTCCGATAATTATATTCCAGATAATCACCGGCAAAAAAGTCATATTCATATATGACTTTACCATTATCAGAAGGGCGGCAAATATTGCGAAAACCAGGTTGAAGTAGGTAAAGAGGTTGTCCGTCACTATTCTAAATACGCTCTTAGACTTTCCACCCTCATACTCATTTCCAAAACCCATACGAAAACGCCTCGCCGCCTCATCGGCGTCGAGGCCACTCAACGTATCTGTTTCTGAAAATCCATCTTCAATTTTATTTAATATGTTTTTTAAGATTTTTTCCGACGCTAAGGTCTCCGTTTTCAACTTTTGTTTCATATTCGATCTTACCAAAAGTGCCTTTCCTTACATAGTAGAAAAGTCCTACCGCAAACACAAGTAATACAAAGAATGAAATCTCAATCTGAACAACTGACTTGTAATCATAAAGCTTAAAAGCCATTGTCACCAAAGCATATCCAACAAAAGTCACAACATTCCAATATGGCTCAAGTTCTTTTTTAACAACACCATAAGCTGGCTCTATAAGGATGATCTGGCTCAAATATACTACAAGTACTGACAAGCCCATTAGGAGCCAGAGAAAACTTGGCGATCTTGTGAGCTGGTCAAAGAGGAGGGCCATTGACTTGTAATCAGCCTCAGCCATACCATTGATAACGCCCTCAAGTCCGTCAACTCTGAAAGCAGTACACATAACATAATCAGAGATTGCTGTAAGGCCGTACATAAGACCATCACCAAGGCCTATACCGGCACCGACCATCATAATATCTCCATGCTGCTTATGTTTAGTTGTCACTATCTTTAAGGCCGCATATCTGGCTAAAACCATACCTGCTGCGAGCAGAAGTGTCTGCAAAACGACCAGCATTTGGGTATTGTTTTCAACTGCTATGTCAACACTTGGAACCACAGTAATAAAACCTGTGATAATCTGAACAGCCACGAAAACTACTCCATATGCCAAAAGGCCTATAAAGAGTGGGAGCATCGATGCATGCCACTTAGTCTTAAATATAATGATTGAAACTATAATAATTGAGAGTAGGATAATTCCTCCTGCCGCGAGCATTGTTTCTGTGTTCTGCGGTATTGTAAGACTTGAGTCTACTCCTAAATCCTGTAAATTCATATAAAACCTCTTTTTATGCTGCCTTATTTGGGCAGAAATTCTTTCTTTAAAACAAGCCACCGCATGAGGCTTAAACTGGACTAGCAGTTCAAACTTCAGGGTGGCCTATAAGCTTACTTGTATATAATATATCTTTTCATAAGTTTTGTATGTAAAAACACATTAATGCTTAAAGCTTGATTACTTTGCTAACATTACATTAGTTGCGTGTGGTCCGCGATCTCCGTCTTCAACATCGAATTCAACGTCAGCTCCATCCTCGAGTGACTTGAAACCTTCCATCTTGATACCTGAGAAATGTACGAAAATATCATTTCCTGCCTCATCACTGATGAAACCGTATCCCTTCTGATTATTGAACCACTTTACTTTACCCTTCATTAATACAGGTACCTCCAAAAATTACTGTGTCAGAAGTCCTAAAACTATTTAGTTTTCTGCCCTCACACAATTTGCATATTATCATTGCAAATGCCTAAAGTCAAGCCAATTTATATGCTTTCTTAAATTAATTTTTCTCATTATTTTATAATTCTAAATTTGATAAGAAAAGTATGCATTGCAGGCTCCTTCAGTGGAAACCATACAGGCTCCCTGTGGATGTACAGGGTTGCAAGCCTTACCAAAAAGAGGGCAATCTTTTGGTTCCATCAAACCCAGAAGAACTTTATCACAGGAACAAAGTGGATTTTTCTTATGATCTTCTATCAGGTCTTTACTGCCAAGATCTAAGTATGAATACTTATCCTTAAGGACCAAACCGGAATCCTTCACCAGACCTAAGCCTCTCCATGCAGCATCGCAGGGTTGAAAGTACTTTTCAATCAGGCTTAAAGCCTTAGGATTTCCCTTTTTCTCAACCAGACTGGCATAGTCATTGTAGACTCCTGCCCTGCCTGCCATCTTGCTCAGTATATATATGGCTTCAAGAATCAATTTAGGCTCAAAACCAGCTACAACAAAGGGAATGCCATATTTCTTTGAGATTTCCTCATAGGCCTGATAGCCACTGACAACTGCAACATGGCCAGGTGCAAGAAAGGCATTAACCCCGCTCTTTCTTTGACATATGGTCTCTATAACCTTTGGCATGGTCTTTATAGCAGATAAAATCTTGATATTATCAATTTTATTTTTTACAATCTCATCTATGAGCAAGGCATAGACTGGAGCCGTTGTCTCAAAGCCTACAGCAGCAAAGATAAAGCGCCTGTCTGGATTCTCTTTTGCCAAAGTGACAGCGTCCAAAGGCGAGTAGACAATCCTTATGTCAGCTCCCTCACCCTTGGCCATACTTAAGCTCTTGCTCGATCCTGGTATCCTAATCAAATCGCCAAATGTAAGCAGACTAGTATTTGCCTCTCTAGTCAGTTCAATAAGCCTATCTATGTAATCCGATCCGGTTACGCACACAGGGCACCCTGGTCCTGAGATAAGTCTGATCTTATCCGGCATCAAGTCATAAATGCCAGCCTTGGCTATAGCTCCAGTGTGACTGCCGCACACCTCCATAATATTCAATTGAGGGCCATCGTATGCCCTTATGCCGCTAACTATTTCTTCGACTTCCACAATTACACCATTTACTGTTTTTTAGCTGTTTTAGACTTGATCTTCTCAATCAGTTCTCGCTCCCTATCCTTAACCTTAGGCGATGCCATTCTTGAATTAAGGACAAATGCTCCGAAATGCATTGCATCTTCGCAATCATCACAAAGATATGCCAGCTCAGACACCAGATAATTCAGAGTTGCCTCCTCCATATCGCATATAGGTGGGAATTCAGTTGCAATTGCCTTCATAAAGCCCTGCAAGGCCTGAGTTCTATACAGAAGCTCATTGCGTCTGCATTCCTTGAAAGCTGTCATCTGTCTCACAGAAAGCTTCTTGAGATCATCTTCCTTTATACCAGAAAATTTCTCAAATTCTTCGTAGGAATCCTTAAAAGAGCTGTAGGAATTGTTTGGTTCATCCTCGGCTAAACAACCGAATTTGGCCTCGTCGGCATATTTGACGATTTCCTCATAAGCCCCTCTATAGAGCCATGAGAGTTTAAGACAGAGATAGGCTGATTCACTAATCTTACTCTGCTTCTTCATCTCAGTCAAAAGTGCCATCTTATATCTGACTATAGCATAGTCATAAGAGTAAGCCCCAGTATGAGGATTTTCTCCTGCAAACTTATCGGCAATCTCTGTTCTTAAGTTCTGAATCTGCCAAGGTGTAAGCCTGTCAAATACTCTGCCAACCGCAGCATAACCGCAATGTGGACACATGTTTACTTCATACTTTACATAGTCAACATTCTTATGTTTTGGTCTCAAATCCTCATCTGTCCCTATAAAACGATCTTTACCAGTTTTGACAGCCTTGGTACTAAAGGTAGAGTCACAAATTGGGCAGTGACATCTCTTGTCAAAAAGGTAGGTATTTTCTACCTCCAAGGCCTGAATTCTCTCATCATAGCCTGTCGTTTCACTGTCAGCCCCATCGTCAGATCCAGGATGTCCTGCGGCATCCCTGCTCAAGTCAGTCTGTCTAGCCTCCTTGGCGCCAATTAAACCATCATCTGCAATCAATACTGGTCCCCTGCCATCTTGATCATCAATCTTTACTTTTTGATTATCAGCTGATGCCATAAATCCTCCTTCCCCCAAAAAAGAGGAGTCCACCTAAACCCAAATCAAATTCAGATTAAGCAAACTCCTCTCCATAGAAATTAAATACACTATATAACTATTTTCTTATGCGTTTGGCAACTTAAAAGAGCTCTTAAGAGATACAATCCTGTTAAATACAGGCTTTCCATCCTCACTATCCTTCAAGTCCACACAGAAGTATCCATTTCTTACAAACTGGAACTTCTCTTCCTTCTTTGCTTCCATAAGAGCAGGCTCAACGATACACTCAGGAATAATTGTACGAGAATTAGGATTAACATTGATTGAGCCATCAACTTCATTATATACTCCCTTTTCCTCATCTACAATATTCTCATAAAGTCTAACTTCTGCCTTCTTCCCCATGCTTGCTGAAACCCAGTGAATTGTGCCCTTAACCTTACGCTCAGTGCAGTTTCCACCCCTTGTTGCTGGATCGTATGTGGCATGAATCTCTGTCACTTTGCCATTCTCATCTTTAACAAAACTTGTGCAAGTTACAAAGTAAGCATTCATAAGTCTTACCTCATTGCCTGGGAAGAGTCTGAAGTACTTCTTTGGAGGCTCCTCCATAAAGTCTTCTCTCTCAATATAGAGTTCCTTAGTGAAAGGAACTTTTCTAGAGCCCATTTCTGGATTCTCCTGATTGTTAGGAACATCCACATACTCTACCTGATTCTCATCATAATTGTCGATTATAAGCTTAACTGGATCAAGAACAGCCATCATACGACAAGCCTTTGGCTTTAAATCCTCACGAATACAGAACTCAAGCATAGGATACTCAACAACACCCTGGCTCTTTGTAACACCTACAAGCTCTACGAAGTTTTTGATTGACTCTGGAGTAAAACCACGTCTTCTCAAGGCTGCGATTGATACAAGTCTTGGATCGTCCCATCCGTCAACTATGCCATCTTCGACAAGCTTCTTGATATATCTCTTACCTGTAACCACGTTATTGAGATATAACTTAGCAAACTCAATCTGCTTTGGTGGATTCTCAAATTCAAGCTCATTTACAACCCAGTTGTAAAGAGGTCTGTGATCTTCAAACTCAAGTGTACATATAGAATGTGTCACGCCCTCGAGAGCATCCTCGATAGGGTGAGCGAAGTCATACATAGGATAGATGCACCACTTATCTTTCTGTCTGTGGTGGTACATATGAGCAACTCTGTAGATAACAGGGTCTCTCATATTAATGTTAGGAGAGGCCATATCTATCTTAGCTCTCAAAACCTTCTCTCCATCCTGATATTTGCCAGCTTTCATATTCTCGAAAAGTTCAAGGTTTTCCTCGACACTTCGATTTCTGTATGGGCTTTCCTTGCCAGGCTCTGTGAGTGTACCTCTGTACTCTCTGATTTCCTCAGCGCTCAAATCACAGACATAGGCCTTGCCCTTCTTGATTAAGGCTAGAGCAGCCTCATACATCTTATCAAAATAGTCAGATGCAAAGAGAACTTCTCCATGCCACTTAGCACCGAGCCACTCCACATCCTTTTGGATAGAATCTACGAATTCATCCTTCTCCTTGGTTGGATTTGTATCATCAAATCTCAAATTGAACTGTCCATTGTACTCACGAGACAGACCATAGTTAAGAAGAATAGACTTTGCATGTCCTATATGAAGGTATCCGTTTGGTTCTGGTGGGAATCTAGTTACCACCTTTTTTGTATGGCCCTCTCTAATATCTTCATCAATAATCTGTTCAATAAAATTCTTTGAAGAAGTTTCGTTCTCCATTTCCATCCTCCTGCTAGTTGATTAATCTATATCTATCATTTAATTGTATCACATATTAAGCAGAATGTCCTGAAGTTCATCCAACTCAAAGTGATAACTTGTATTACAGAAATGACAATTAACATCAATTGGCTTGCCATCTGCAACTATATTTCTCATCTCCTGCTTGCCAACACTTATAAGAGCCTTTGTAACCCTCTCCTTAGAGCAGTTGCAGTAAAACTCTGTCGGTGTCTTGTCAAGAATCTCAAGACCAAAATCATTTAAGATAAGTCCTAGAATCTGCTCAGGTGTCATTCCATCCTCGAGCATCTCAGTAACTGAGCTTATCTCCTTGATTTTCTTCTCAAGTCTGTCAATTGTCTGCTCAGTAGCGTCAGGCATAAGCTGAATAATAAAGCCACCCGCGTCAGCAACTGTGTTATCTTTGTTCATTCTCACGCCAAGGCCTACTGATGAAGGCACCTGTTCGCTGTTGGCAAAATAATAAGTGAGGTCATCACCAATCTCACTTGTAACAAGGATTGTATCTCCAACATATGGCTCTCTCATGCCTATATCCTTGATTACGCTCAATACTCCAAGGCCAAGTGCTCCTGCCACGTCAAGCTTGCCATTCTTAAGAGGAAGCATAACCTGTGGCTCTCCAACACAGCCCTTAACTCTACCCTTGCAATCACTGGTAACTGTCATACTCTTGATAGGACCGTCGCACTTAATTGTGATTGTGACAATATCCTTATCATTCTTCATCATGGTACCCATCATAGCTCCGCCAGTGAGCAGTCTTCCAAGTGCAACAGTTGCAATTGGACTCATATTGTGCTTACTTCTTGCTGTCTCACAAAGCTCTTTTGTCGTTGCGGCAAATGCTCTGATCTGGCCACCTGCTGCAATAGCTCTAACTATATAATCCGTCATATTTGCTAATATCAACCTCGAGTCTGTCTAAAAACTCGTTTTTCCTTTCCTTAAGTCCTTAAAAGCCTTCAATTTTTGAATATCTCTCAAGTCTCTTCTGATATGCTAATTTATGATTTTATCAGATATCTGTCTATTTTTCCACATATAGAACTATTTTTTAGATTTGTTTTATGATAAAATGTCCTTTAGCATTAGCTTTACTTTAAAGTATAAATTATAATCTATATAAAAGGCGGAATTATCCCTATGCGAATCTTTAAGCAGGGCGAAGAGAATACTGAAAAAGGGCCTAAAAAGCCAACTTTAGTCAAGAAGAAAAATCGCTTCTACTATCACCTTATTTTCGTTCTTATTTTTTCTATAATTTTTGACGCTTACTGCATCTACATATGTCGTTCAAACTCAGTCTTATCTATCTTTAAGGCAATCAATTTCACAGAAGTCAGCTCAAGTGACTCCTGCCTTGACAGAGGAGAGACGATTGTAAATTGCAGAGCTAAGAATCTATACTATAGCGGCTACAACTATGTAAAAGGCAAAAAAACTAAAGGCTACTACTACTACAGCCTGGATAACAAACACTGCCAGCTCTATCTGATCAGCAAAAAAGAATTCAAAGAAAGCTCCAATCCTCCGAAGGCCATTGCTGAGACCAATTTTACAGCCTGCATCAGCACTGATGACAGCAACCGCTATAAGCTAGTAAGCAATCTGGCAAGTGATCTAAATTGGGATTACAATGGTCTATCCGACTTTACAGATAATTCAATAGTCAGCCAGCTTGATTACAACATAAAATTCTACTCATTTATAATAATTGCCACTATCCTTGGTTTTATACTGACAATTACAAGTCTTTTTATGATCATTAAATATAACTTCCAAAGGTACGAGGGCTGAAACTAAATCAGCCTCTCTACCTTCTTAAAATCAAAAAAGTCACACCCGCTAGGGGTGTGACTTTTTTATATGCTTGGATTTTAAAAGGAATTGATAATTATCAACTCGATTTAAAAAAATGAGCAATTATATTTTTGCAATTTTAAATTTAAAATTACTTGTTGCGGATAGCCTTAACAGCCTCAACAGCCTCTTTAGCCATATCCTTAATCTTGTCGAACTCGCCAGCTTCAATCATAGAGCCCTTAACCATCCAAGAGCCACCACAACAGAAGATCTTATCGCACTCAAGGTAATCCTTGATGTTGTTAGCGTTAATTCCACCTGTAGGCATAATTCTTACGTTTGTGTAAGCTGCTGTCATAGCCTTGATCATCTTGAGACCACCTGCTGCTTCAGCTGGGAAGAACTTAACCTTATCAAGTCCTCTCTTAACAGCCTGAGCCATCTCTGATGGTGTAACAAGACCTGGACATACTTCAATATTCTTAGAAAGACAGTAATCAACGATTTCAGGATCGAAACCTGGAGCTACGATCATCTCAGCGCCAGCTGCAACAGCACGGTCAACCTGCTCTGTTGTAAGAACTGTACCAGCGATAAGAAGCATCTCTGGGTAAGCCTCCTTGATAAGCTTGATAGACTCTTCAGCTGCTGCTGTACGGAATGTAACCTCAGCTGCTGGAAGTCCGCCTTCTACAAGTGCCTTAGCAAGAGGTACTGCGTCCTTTGCATCGTTTAATACTACTACTGGGATTACTCCAAGTTCTTCCATCTTGTCTGTGATTTTACTCATCTCAACAAAACTCCTTTCGAATTTTAAATTTAAGATATGCAGTTTTTAGTCTGCAACTTTGTTAATTATATCGCTAATGAAAATAAAATTAAAGACTTTTTTTAATTATTTTTTCCACAGCATTTGTTTTTATTGTTCTAATTAAATCTTATTTTCCGTTGACAAATCGTTGACACTGTCAACATCATTATCTACATTCTTATCTTACAAATATTCCATATAAATATCTAATGTGTAATTTTTTACGAAATATTAAAATTTTCGTACTTTTAATATATTATTTATTTTCTAAATATTTATTCGCATCATCTTCTGAGATTTCCTTCATAGTTTCATTACAACATTTGATTCCACAATCACTACAAGTGCAATCTATTAATACTTTAACCATTGCTCCACATTTTTCACATCTTACGATTTTTTCCATATTATCACCTCCTAAAATATAATCAATATTTTTTTAATTTCTTATTGACATTTATTAGCTGGACTTTTTTATTAAATATATTATACTTTTTATTAAAAAACTACCCTAAAGCAACATCCAATATCATCATTATTACAAATCCTATTGCTAACCCAATTGTACTTATATTTGAGTGTTCTCCCGTTTGTGCAGAAGGGATTAATTCTTCTACAACAACATAAATCATAGCTCCTGCTGCAAATGATAAAAGATAAGGAAGAATTGGAACAACTAAACTTGTTAAAGCAATGGTTATAATTGCTCCTATAGGTTCTACAATCCCTGATAAAGTTCCATATAAAAATGCTTTTAATTTAGATGTTCCTTCACTTTTAAGCGGCATTGAAATTATTGCACCTTCTGGAAAGTTTTGAATTGCTATACCTATGGCAAGAGCAATTGCTCCTGCCATTGTTATTCCAGAATTTCCTGAAATAGCACCTGCAAATACAACACCAACTGCCATACCTTCTGGAATATTGTGTAAAGTTACTGCTAAAACCATCATTGTAGTTTTTTGTAATTTTGCTTTTAGTCCTTCTGGTTTATTACTATTTAAGTGTAAATGAGGAATTATACTATCTAATACCAACAAGAATAGTATTCCAAGTAAAAATCCAATCGTTGCAGGTATCCAGGATATAACATTTTGCTCTTTTGCCATATCTATTGAAGGTATAATTAAAGACCAAATAGATGCTGCAATCATTACTCCTGAAGCAAAACCTAATAATAATTTTTCAACTTTATTATTCATTTTATTCTTCATAAAGAAAACCATTGCCGAACCAAGTGTTGTTCCTAAAAACGGAATTAATAATCCCCATGTAACTTCCATATTACTCATTTCCTTTCAAACTTGATACCATATCTATTTTCTTAATTTTTCTTGCTAAAAGTTTATTTGTTAAATAAGATACTATAAATGTTCCAACTGCTGATATTATATATGTAAAAGGAGAAATCATTGCATTGAAATCATAAGTATCTCCTATTGCATTAACAAATATATAATCAGTCATAGTATATCCTAATGGTAATGAAACAGCAATAGCTACAATTGAAATCCATATATTTTGCTTTATAAAGATTTTCTTTATAGCTTTAGACTTAAATCCTAATACTTTTAATGTAGCAAATTGATAATTCTTTTCTGAAAAAGAAAGTACACCTAAATTGTAAATAATAACAACTGCAAGGACTGAAGAAACTCCTATTAATAATCCTATAAGCATATACATCATTCCTAGCATACTATTTATACCATCTTTTAAATTTTGTATTGTTTGAATTGTATTTACTCCATCAATTTCTTTTATATTTGATAAATCTTCATTAGTATAAACACTATCTGCCTTATATTCTTCACCAGTAGATTCATAAAATTCTTTTGTACAATTGAATTGTTGGCTCTGTGGATCTCTATTAAATCCTGTAATTTTTGTTTTATACCAATTATCTGAACCTATAACATGCCATTCTATTTCATCATCAATTTTTAATCCATAAATAGATGCCATTTTTTCTGTAATATATAATCCATCATCTTTCATTGTAAAAGGCTCTCTGTTATGATCTGTAACAACTAAAAGTCCTTCTGCATCGTTTATTGTAAGAGGTTTTACAACTATTTCATCATTGTGTTTAAACTCAACTCCAACAGTCTCACTTGTTTTTGAACCATATTTATTAATTATTTCATCATACTGACTATTAGTATAATCTGAAGCTAAACTTAATTTATATTCAAATTTGTTTATTACACTAAATTCCCAATCCATATATCCTTTTATTGAATCTGACATTCCAAATGCAGTAACAACAAGCATTGTGCAACCTGCAATTCCTACTAATGCCATTAATGTTCTTGCTTTTGAACGACCAATATCTCTCAAATTCCATTTCGTTGATAATGATAAATTATTAAAGAATTTCTTTGTTGTTATTCCATTTTCTCTTACTTTTACTTTTGGTCTTTCTATTCTTAAAACTTCTGCTGCTGGTTCTTTTAATACTTTTCTACAAGATAAGTAAGTAACAAGAGTTATAATTGCAATTATTGAAGCTGTAACATAGTAAACAAGAGGAATTGTTGTAATATTGTAATATGGTATTTCATAATATTCCATTTCCATTTCTAAAAATACTTTTCCTATTACAATATTGCCAAGTATAATGCCAAGTATTCCAGCAATAATTGCTATAAATAAGCCATAGCTTACATACATCCATGTAATTTTATATCTTTTTATTCCTAGTGCTTTTAATGTTCCTATTTGAGTTCTCTCTTTTTTTACAAATCTATTCATTGTTGTTACAACAGATAGTATTGCTATAAACACAAACAATCCAGAAAATACACCTGAATATGTTTCTCCTTCTTCTGCCTCTCTTTGATATCCTGAATAAGATAAATTATCTTCTCTAGTAGTAACAGTTATTATATCTTCAATATTATCTTTTATATCTTTCTTTACATCATCAATTTTATCTTCATTTTCAACATCTATAATTGCATATGGATAAATATATGAATCTTTTATATTAAAGCCTTTATCCATTGCTTCTATAAATTCTTGCTTATTGTTATCATAATCATCTACTAATTCTAATGCTTTAGCTAAATCAATTTTATCTATTCCATCAATACTATTAGTTATCATACTTGGAATAGAGTTATAGTCTGTTATTCCATAATCATTTAATTTATTTTTTAATTCTTTTAGATTGTCTATTGCATCTTTTATTTCATCTGATTTAAGTATTTTGTCATAAATATAATTTGATGGAAATTCATCAATTGATAAATATACAAAACCATAATCTGAATGTGTTGGGAAAATTGCAGTATCATCTTTTATAAAATATACATGATCAGGAACTTCAACTAACCCTATAACTTTTTCTTTAAAGTTACTTCCTTCAATAGAAAGTTCTAATTCATCTCCAACCTTGATGCCAAGATTCTTTGCTATATAGTAATCTAGCCATAATCCTTTTTTATCTTTTGAAAATTTTTCTCCTTCTAACAAATACATTTTATTTATTTCATTTGTTTCTATGAAATTACATTCTAATACTAAATCTGATATTTTTTCATTATTTAATGGATTTATGAATCTCTCTGAATCAATAACACTAGCATTTATTGTTATCATTCTTTCAGCATTTTTTACATTATCTAATTTCTTTATTTCTTCTAATTTCTCATCTGTTATATTTTTGGATGTAATCCATAAATCTTGTAAATTTTGATTTTCATAATATACTCTTGCACTTTCTGTCATACCATCCATGTAGCCATGAATACCTGCAAATGCAAATATTGCTAGGAAAGTCATTAAGAATATAGTTATGAATTGAGCTTTATTTTTAAGAATATCTCTTAATATCTTTTTATTTAATGTTCCCATATTCTTTTTCCTTTCTTACCATTTTATATCATCAATATTTTTAGGATTTTCATTTTTTACAACACTTTCAATTTTTCCATTTTTAACATTTATAACTGTATCTGCTATATCTGCTATTAAAACATTGTGAGTTACTATTATTACAGTATTCGCACCATTATTACCATCACATTGTTTTCTTAAAAGTTTTAATACTTCTACACCAGTTTTAGAATCTAATGCACCTGTTGGTTCATCACATAATAATAGTTTTGGATTTTTTGCTATTGCTCTTGCGATTGAAACTCTTTGTTGCTCTCCTCCTGATAATTGATTAGGAAACTTTCTGCTATGTTTTTCTAATCCTACTCCTTTTAATGCTTCTTCTGTGCTTATTGGATTCTTTACAATATCTTTAACTAGATCAACATTTTCCTTAACAGTTAGACTAGGTAAAATATTATAAAATTGGAATATAAATCCTACATTTTCTGCTCTGTAATCTGATAGTTTGTTTTCATTATATAATGAAATATTCTCTCCATCTATAATTACATTTCCACTTGTTGGAGTATCCATACCTCCCATTAGATTAAGTAATGTTGATTTTCCTGCACCTGAAGGTCCAAGAATAACAATCATTTCTCCTTTATTTAACGATAAGTCTATATTATCTAATGCTTTAAATTCATTTTCTCCTATCTTATAGACTTTACTAACATTTTTTAATTCTACTATTTTTTCCATAGTTCCTCCTTTATATGAAATTTATTTCATATTTCTATAATATTATAATCACAACATTTTTAATTGTCAATAGAATGTGAAATATTTTTCATATTTATTGACTTATTTCTTTTCTATGCTATAATATAAAGTATATAAAACTATTTAAGAGGTAACTTCTATGGCTGATAATATAGTAAGAGAACCCATACAAAAGCGTTCTATTGAAAAAAAGGAAAAAATAATTAAATATGGTTTTGATCTGATATGTGAAAAAGGATATTATAATACTAATACCGCAGAAATAGCAAAGGCTGCTGGTGTATCTACAGGTATTGTTTATAGTTATTTTAATGATAAACATGATATTTTATTAGAAGGTCTTAAACGATATGCAAATAGTATCTTTTACCCTAGTATAGACTTTATAAATGATATAGCTATTAACGAGCAAAATCTTAGTGATATTATTAAAAAAGTTATTTCTCAATGTGTAAAAAATCATAAATTGTCTCAATCAGCTCATGAAGAAATAACTGCTATGGCTCACTCTGATAAAGATGTTGCTCAATTTTTCCATAAAAACGAAATAGAGATGACTAATGTAATAGTTGAATTATTAAAAAAGAATGGTTTTAATTATAATGATATAGTAGAAAGAGCTCACATTGTTATCGGCTTAATTGATAACATCTGTCATGAAGTTGTATATCACAAACATAAAGACATTAATTATTATTCTATGACAGATATTGTTGTAAACGAAATAGTACATATACTAACAAAAACAGACTAGTTTTCTAGTCTGTTTTTAATAATTTTATATTCCGTTGACAATTCGTTGACAGTTGACAATTTTAAATTAATTTCAAAGTTTCAAATTCCCTTTTTATGCATTTTTACCGCAACAATTTTTGTATTTCTTCCCAGAACCACATGGACATGGTTCGTTACGGCCAATCTTCTTGCCCTTAACAACTGTACCAGAAAGCTTCTGTTTCTTGTAAAGCTGCTTTCTTGTCTCCTCATCAAGGATTGAATCCCACTGAGGAAGCTCATATAACCAATCAGCCTTGCAGCCAACCATGTTGTAGTAAAGCTTCTCTGGATCATAGTCAAGGCTTACTTCAGTATCCTCTTCCATCTCCTCTATAGGATTGGCAACCTTAAGGCTATCGTTGATACCATCAAGGAAACCAACCATGATAAGTGGCTCTACCTCAAACTTTTCAGCAAGGGCCTTAACAGTTCCCTTTACAGGCTCATTTGGATTGCTGAGTATCTTTTCGTAGATACCCTTCTCTAAATTAAAATATGTACCCCAAAAAGTACCAGCCTGCTTCTGGTCCATCTCTGTGTTGTAAGCAAGCTCTCTCCATGTTTCAAGTAAACTCATTTTATAAACTCCTTTAAATATATCCTCCAAGTCAGGCAGAAAGCCTTATATAGACCTGGGGATTGATTAAGTCAATGAAAGTTACTCTGATAAATTCTGAATCATAGCCCACATAGCTGCTGCTGAGTTGAAGTTCTCAGGGATAATATCAGCTGGTGAGATTTCAATATCAAATGTATCATTGAGTTCTCCAACCAATGAAACAATTGCAAATGAATCTAAATATCCATCATCAATCAATGTATCACATGTCTCGTAATCAACGTCTGGATTGATTTCCTCTAAAATATCAATTAATTCTTCCATAAATAACCTAACCTTCCTTAAGCAATATTATTCTTTTGAAGCTCTTTTCAAAGCTCCACAACTAAAATATAACATCTATTAAGCTAAGTCAAGCATATTTAGCCTAAACATTTGCCCTGCATATTTTTAAGCCTTATTTCAAAACTTTGCTTTTAGACTTCCTGTCTTGAATTAATCTCATAAGAATTCTTGAAATCTCTGTAGATTTCAAGGCCGCCTTCCTCGCTGTAAGCTGAAATCTTTGGCATCTTTCTGCTCAAGAACAAGTAAATTCCCTCAGTTACTGAGTAAGCTCCAATATTGTAAAAGACAATCATATCATCTTTTTTTGGAGCTGGAATTGGAAGATTCTTGACAAGAACGTCAGCAACTGTACAGAGTGATCCAACTATAGTGCAGCGCTCAAGGCTGATTCCGTCAAGGCTTAAATCTTCTGTAAAGTCAAGACCAGCCTTCTTAGCCTCTTTAGCCTTAGCCTCCTGGCCATCTCTTACTGCCAAGAGCTTGCGGCCATTATATACCTTACCTGAGCCGTCCACATAGTCATAGGCCGGAACCTTCATAGCGAGGGCCTGACCATAGTAGTTAACATGGTTGATACCGCCATCGGCAACACAGTACTTAATGCCTGCATTGGACTTGATATCAGCAATTGAAGTAACATAGATGCCAGAAAGAGCTGCTATGTATCTTCCCATCTCAAAAGTGAGATGGTACTTTTTCTTAAGTCCCTTTTCCTCTAATAGAGCGGCAAATTCCTTGAGAGAGTCATAATTATTCTCATAGGCAGCATCACCAAAATACTCTATTGAAAGACCTGGGCCATATTCAAGCTCCTTAGCCTCAAATGCGTACTTCTCCTTCAAGTCTTTGAGAATAGAATCAAGCCAGTCAAGCTCCTTGGCTATTATGTCCATCTTTTTCTTCTGAGTTCCTGAATAGCACTGAATTCCGATAATCTCAGTATATGGGTGCTTAGCCCTATCCTTAACTATGTCTTCTATAGTCTCTTGGTCCATGCCAAACTGGTTTCCACTTGTAACTCTGAGCAAAATTTCAACCTTCTTCTGTCGGCTGCTTGCCACATCATCAATCAAGGCATACTGATCAAGTGACTCAATAGTATAGATTCCCACACAGCCACAGTCGTCAAATGTGTGCTCTACATCTGCTCTCTCCTTGTTGACACCAGACAGAACTATGCTCTTCATATCTACCTTCTCGCGCTCGCAGATTGCAAACTCGCCAGGTGAACAAACCTCAAACTTAGTATCTAAGCCCTTCATAGCATCAACCAAGAAAGGATTTGCCTTCATGGCATAGGCTATATCTACATCATCTCCAAGGATTTGACGCATTGTCTGAATTCTATTTGCAAGGCCATCCTTATCCCAGATATAGAGGGGAGTTCCCTCTTTTTTAGCAATCTCAATAATCTTATCTATGCTAAGCATCTTATTCACCTTCCTTAGTTGCAAGATAGTCATCCATAAGCTTCTTTCTGTCAATCTTGCCATTCTTAGTAACTGGCATCTGATCCACATCAATAAACTCCTGAGGAATCATAAACTTAGGAAGCTTGAGAGACAATTCATGAGTAATTGTCTTCTTGTCTGAGCTTCCCTCAAAGAAGCCTAAAATCTTGTTGGCATCCTGATGGAAGATACAGCAAGCTCTGTTGATGCCATCTATAGCATTGATTGCCATCTCGATCTCGCCGAGCTCAATTCTATGGCCCATATGCTTAATCTGAAAATCTTTTCTAGATGAGAAGCACATCTCACCGTTTTCATTGTAGTATCCAAGGTCACCTGTTCTATATACAAGCTCATTGTAAGCCTTGTTTAATGGATTCTGAACAAAGGCCTGGTCTGTCTTCTCTCTATTGTTGAAGTAACCGAGTGTGACGCATGTTCCAGACACTACGATCTCACCAGTCTTTCCAGCCTGATTTTGCTCAATAAGCTTGTCATCATCATCAAGGAGCATAACTCTCTCATTAGGGAAGGCCTTGCCCATAGGAAGAACGTCATCAAGACCGAATTTTCTGTCAATAATATAATATGTGCAGTTACATGTTATCTCTGTTGGGCCATAAACATTTACAAACATAGCATTAGGGTAGGCCTCAATCCACTGATTAAGGTGCTTTATAGGCATAACCTCACCAGAGAAGATAACTTTTTTAATAGCTGAAGGAATCTTATATTCAAAGCCCTTTAATGTTGTAACTATGCAGAGAGCTGAAACCGCCCAAATAAGGCTTGTAACCTTGTTATCATCAAGATAATCAAGGAGCTTTGTTGGGAATGAGAAGAAAGTCTTAGGAATAATCTGTATAGTTGCTCCCACCTTGAGTGATGAGTAAATATCCTTAACCGATACATCAAAATCAAAAGGTGCCTGATTTCCAATAATATCCTGATCTGTGATATCAAATATCCGAGTAAAATTCTCAATAAAGTCAATTACTGATCTGTGACATACTATTACTCCCTTAGGTATTCCAGTTGAACCTGATGTAAAGATAGAGTAAAGAGGATCTATGTCAAGAGCCTGCTCTCTAATAGCTGCAAGCTTAGCTCTGTCTTCCTCTTTGATCTCATAGCCAAGAACCTCACTGGCGAGAAGAGCCTTTCCTTCAAATCCAAGCTTTTCCTGTCTCTTAACTGACTTGTCATCGACAACCATCATATCTGCGCCAAGAGTTTCAAGTATGTGATTAATTCTCTCAGCTGGCTGAGTTGGATCTAAACATACATAGAAGCAGCCTGCCTTCACAGCACCAAGGAAGATTGCGAGTGTCTCACAGCTCTTATCCATAAATACAGGGACAGCCTGTCTTGGACTTGTATATTTGATCAAAGCAGCTGCAACCTGGTCTGAAATCTGACTCAACTCAGTGTAAGTCATACTTGTTTTTGCATCGGCAACCGCCTTCTTATCTGGGAATTTACGAGTAGACTCTTCAAGGTACTCAATTACATTTGTTATCATGTCTCTTCCTCAACTTTCATAATATTTTGACATAAGTCTCTTGATATCCTATTATAAGTACATTCAAATCATTAACTAATAGGAGATTTATATGAAAAAAATCAAACGCGTACTGGCTCTTACAGCCGTAGTACTTTGGCTTGCTCTTATTATATTCACATTAATATGTGCAATAAGTTCTAATCCTGCACTAGCAGAAATCTTTCCAGGTCTTATATTCACAGTAATCATGCTCCCTATCATAGTATGGGCCATGATGCTGGTTTACAAATTTCTTTCTAAAAGGTCTGGCAGATAAGCCCCCTTTTCAGTCAAAAATCAATATAATTAATGCCCTGTCAATCATGACAGGGCATTTTTATCTCTTTAAACCATACCCTCAGGTTTTATTTAAAAAACTTTTCAGCTTCTGGTTTTCTTATTATAATATCATGTCTCTTAGGTCCATTAGAAACCATAGTTACAGGAACGCCAAGCTCTTCCTCAATTGCATCGATATAGTTTCTGCACTCAATTGGAAGCTGGTCATATTCCTTAATTCCTCTGATATCACACTTCCAACCTGGCATTAACTTAAATACTGGCTTAGCCTTCTTAAGCATTGGAGTAGTAGGGAAATCCTTAACTACCTTGCCATCGATTTCATAGCCTACGCACATTGGAACTTGGTCAAGATATCCAAGTACATCAAGTACTGTGAGAACAACCTGAGTAGTTCCCTGGGCTCTAACACCATATCTAGAAGCGACAGCATCGAACCAACCTACTCTTCTAGGTCTTCCTGTAGTAGCACCAAACTCGCCCTTATCTCCGCCTCTCTTACGAAGTTCATCTGCCTCATCGCCGAAGATCTCACTTACGAACTCACCGCTGCCTACTGCTGAAGAATAAGCCTTAACTACTGTCACAACGTCCTTAAGCTCGCTGGCTGGTACGCCTGCACCGATACAGCCAAAAGCTGCAAGTGTAGATGAAGATGTAACCATAGGATAGATACCGTGATCTGGATCCTTAAGTGAACCTAACTGACCCTCAAGAAGAACCTTCTTGCCTTCCTTAAGCGCATTGTTAAGGAATGTTGATGTATCAGCAACATAAGGAGCTATAGCCTCCTTATATTCCATAAGAGTTGCAAAAACCTCATCTGGATTAAGAGTTGGCTTGTGGTAAAGGTGCTCAAGCAATACATTCTTTAATGTACATACATTCTTAACCTTATCCATAAGATCATTCTCATCACCAAAGAGTTCGCAAACCTGGAAACCAATCTTTGCATACTTATCTGAATAGAATGGAGCAATACCTGATTTTGTAGAACCAAATGACTTACCTGCAAGTCTCTCCTCTTCATAAGAATCAAGATCAATGTGATAAGGCATTAAAAGCTGCGCTCTGTCTGACACGATAATATGTGGCATAGGTACATTCTGATCTGTGATAGCCTTCAACTCCTCAACAAACTTAGGTACATTGAAAGCTACACCATTACCTATAACACTTGTTATATGATTATAGAACACGCCCGATGGGAGCAGGTGTAAAGCAAATCTGCCATAATCATTGATGATTGTGTGGCCTGCGTTGCTTCCGCCCTGGAATCTGACTACTATATCTGACTTTTCAGCAATCATATCAGTGATTTTGCCTTTTCCTTCGTCACCCCAGTTTGCACCAACGATAGCTGTTACCATTTTATCCTCCGTTCCGCCACATTCGTGGCAATACAATCTGACATACTGTATTATAATAACACATATCCAACTTTGCAATCAATCCTAAATCTGATATAATTGTAACAAATGTGTCAAAACAGCCTAGACACGGCTTTTTGACTTTCATTAAATTTAAGAAAGGTAGGCTGACAGGTGAAAAAAGCGCGTCTTATAATATTATCTATATCAATCTTGGCTTTAATAGTTGTTCTCTACGCGTACGCCGATTCCACCGGCATGTTGCCCGTCAGCAAGAAAGTATCTGGCAGTAAAGCGTCCAATGTTGAGAACAGCCCCCAGTCTTCCAGCCAGGTGGTCAACCCCGCTCTTAAATCAGGCGGCATTGACTTTTCTAATATGAAGGCAAGTGTAGCCCTCAATGTTCCCTTTATAGATCAGAACCCAGAACTGCCAACAGGATGTGAGGTCACAGCTCTCGCCGAGTTGCTCCACTTCTACGGCTTTGAAATCGATAAGGAAGAGCTTGCAAAAAATTATCTTCCTATCAAACAAAACCCTGAAACCGGGGCCTTTATTGAATTTTATCTAGGATCCCCATGGGAAGTGAACGGCTCGGGTTGTTTCGCTCCAGCCATAAGCATATGTGCTAACTCCTTCTTAAAAGACCAGGGAAGTAAGCTTGTGGCTAGTTCCATAAGCTACTCTGATCCAGCAGCCATCTTCAATGAGCTAAGCCAAGGTCGCCCAGTTATAGTTTGGACTTCATACAATTATGCCGAGAGAGAGGTCACCTATAAGGATGTTCCCCTTCTTGACGGCAATTACTTCCCTTGGCCATCAAATGAGCACTGTGTAGTTCTCTGTGGCTACGACAGCAATAAGGGCACAGTTACATTCGCAGATCCGACCTACGGCATGGTTGAACACAGCATGGAAGACTTCGTCTACTTCTACCAAATGTACTTTTACCAGGCAGTAATTATTAAATAAGGCTTTAAAGAAGCATATTTAATAAGCTATTAAATATGGCTTTAAATAAACATGTTTAATAAGCTATTAAATATGCAATCAAAGAAGAAAAAAAGCTATCTCATATGACAGCAAGCATATAAGAAAAGGCTAAGAGAAGTAATTTACTTCTCTTAGCCTTTTTTCAACTAAAAATGCATCCTATTGATCAGCTTACTTATCTGCCAGATTATCATCATCTAAAGCATCCTCAGTAAGGCTCTCATCTTTAAAATCATCAGCTAAAATATTATCATCAAGTTCATCAGCATCAAAGATGTCCAAATTATCAGCTGCTTTTTCTTTAAAAATCTTTTCTGCAACCAATCTAGCCCTGACTAGCTTCTTATGATTCCTATAAGCTAAAAATGAGGCAAATCCTGCAATTATAAAGAAAATACCAGCCAAAGCCCAAGCTGTGATAAGGGCCATATTCTTTGAAGAAGACTCCACATCTGCTTTTGTTTCACTTTTTTCAGGGGCTTTTTCCAGAGTGCCACTTGCAAAATATCTCTGAATTGTCTTGTTTTCAAGGTCATATGTAAAAAGGCCCAAATGCCCCTTCGAATCAGCTCCATAGAAGATACAGTAGTCTTTATTCTTCTCATCCATAAAGACCTTCATATTAAGGCCATCAATGTCAAGGCTCGTCTCCTTCATGCCAGAAGGCACCTGACTAGCCCCCTCAAGGGGAAGAATTATAAATCTTATATCACCATAGATGAACAATCTGTAAGGAGCAAAAAGCTCATTTTTTTCATCATATACACAAAGGCCTGCCCATTCTCCGTCACTTCTCACAAGATAGGCAAGAGCCACATTTCCATTAAAGCCTTTAACAAGAGCGATTTCCTGTCCCTTATAAGTTCCTTTTTCTGCCGCAAAGCCGTCCGGTATATCAGGCTCAGAAATTTTTCTTGCAATCACATACTCAAGACCGTCAAGAGTAACTCTAGCGCTGGTGAAAGTCTGTGCCGCTTCAGTTTCGTTGGCCTTAACTCCTTTATATACATGCAGAGTGTATGTCTTTGAGCTTCCGCTCTCAGCCACAACCTTAATGCTAATTGTATTTTCGCCCATCTTTAGATTTCTATCGCTGACAGTGACACTGGCCTTGCTATCTGTAGCTATAGCTGACACTACAAGTCTGTCAACACTATCATTGACCTCAACATTGTAATCAAGCTGTTTCTCATTAAAGGCCGAAGAGAGCTGTCCAGGTGAGACTGAAAGACTCTTTAAAGTATTTACAGTCGAGTACTCCTTACCATCAGCGCCTGTAACAGACTCTGGCTTATTGCTTTCATCCTGCGACTGGTCAGCATTCGCATTATTTTCAGTCTTATCTGCTCCCTGATTGCTGTCAGGACCTGGCTGCTGATCAGAATCCGATGAAGGCTGATTGCTATCTTCAATCGGACTAACTGTCACATAGCCGTTAGATATGCCAGCGACCTGGCTCAAAACATCATTTCCTGTAGACATCTGAACTCTTGAAATGCTGATTGAAGTTGAGCCTACGCCCACACACTCAAAATTCAAGCTGTAAGACGAAGCTCCTGTATTTACTATATTTAAACTTCCATTTCCTCCGCCAACATCGCCGCTTCCGCCCTCATAGCTGATAACAGATGGATCGTAACCTATCAAAAAGCCTCCGGCAATTATTGTGTCATCGGATGATATGGATATATTGATAGTAATTGTGCTTCCTATCTGTCCGCTTGCACTTGATACATATATGCTGACCGGAGCTGCGCTGACTTTATTGTGCCATACACTTGTCCAGCTCAAGCTAAGAATAAGCATTGTGGCAAAAATAAAAGCTAAAAGCTTTTTGATTTTATTCTTTTTCATCATCTTTGATTAATCCTGTCAATTCCTAACAGATCCCTTCTTAGATAGATTAAGTCCATGATATCAATTCCATCAGCTCGGCTTATATCGGCAGCCTTAGCCCCATTTCCA
>Ga0326512_10000531_pt1 | contig 33586 bp, 25 predicted proteins | sample 1_2617_0518_D_FD_203652 | JGI IMG/M metagenome (GOLD analysis project Ga0326512, IMG submission 203652) | Bovine rumen microbial communities from UC Davis, California, United States - 1_2617_0518 | ecosystem: Host-associated > Mammals > Digestive system > Stomach > Rumen | place: USA... | reverse complement strand
ACATAGCAGCCTTCTGAAGGAAGCGTCTCATAACCGTTGTCGGCAAGAGCCTTCAGGATGTATTCCTTACCTTCAAGATAGGATGCGTTGAGTTCAGCCATGAGCTTGTCGTGATTGTCAACGATTGCCTCTACGAAGAGCAGACCTATTGAGTTTACTGTGTAGTGAGGCTTGTAGTTATCCATGTAACGGATGTTCTGCGCGTTGGAGATGATAGCGCCGACTCTCATTGAAGGAATGGAGAGCATTTTGGAGAATGTTCTCAGAACAACAACGTTGTCGTATTCCTTAACAAGATCTACTGATGTCTGATCGTAGAAATAGTAGTAAGCCTCATCGATGATGACCAAAGCATTGAATTCCTTAGCCTTCTCAACGATAGCCTTGATGTCTTCCTTAGCGTAAACGTTACCTACAGGCATGTTTGGGTTAACGAGGACTACGATGCTCGTATCCTCATTAATAGCGGCAAGAGTATTCTCAACCTTGTATGTGAAATCCTTCTCATACTGCATGTTGACGACTTTCATGCCGATCATCTCCGCGTATACTTCATACATTGCAAATGAAGGGGTTACGGTAATGATGTTCTTGCCGGGCTCACCGAATGTCTTGATGACGTAACCCATACCGACTGAGCTTCCAGCGGTAAGAGTAACATTCTCTTTCTCAAGGCCCAAAAGATGAGCATATTTTTCTGTAGGAATAGTCTCTTCAGGATATATGGCCAGGAACTGTGGGGTTACCTTCTTCATTACCGAGTCAAAAAGCCACTGCGGAACTCCGTCGGGATTCTCGTTCTGGTCAAGTCTAATATATGCGCCTCTTCCTTCCGGCTGCGGAACACGGTAAGTGTTCTTAATCTGTTCATCAACGTAGATCATTATCCACTACTCCTATTCTTATTTATTACTCAGAGTATTTTAACCTATTTCTTGTCTTTGTAAAATTGTCAGATGTGATAATGAAGATTTCATCCGTCCATCCCCGCAAAACTGATGGTTTTATGATTCGTGTTATAATTGTCTCATTACCGGCACGGAGCTTTATAATGTCAGACTGTCAAACCACAATTCAAACAAATAAAGACACTGTCTCAAAAAGGTGTAAGATCTTAGTTCTCTCTTTGACGGTTCTTATGTCTTTTTTTCAGGTCCGTGCCCTTGACCCGGATTTCTATTTCCTTTATTCCTTAGGTGATTATATTGTCCATCACGGATTTCCATTTACTGACGTGCTGTCTATGCACTCTTCTATGAAGATTGTAGTTCAGCAATGGCTGAGTTCGGTAATCTTCTACTACGTTTACAGTTTTTGCGGTAAATACGGTGTCATTGCTCTTATCTATATTTGCAATACAGCAGTCTGCTATATTACTTACCGCCTGATTGCCTTAATATCCAAGAATGATTTTGTTGCCTTATTGGCAACTGCCCTGATCAATTATTTCACTTTTGATTATTTCATGGTCACAAGGCCGCAGATATTCACTTACACCATCCTTTTAATTGAATTCTATCTGCTGGAAAAGCATGTTCAGACGAAAAAATCCAAATATCTGTATTTGCTTCCTGTTCTTTCTTTATTGTTGATAAATCTTCATGCCGCCATGTGGCTTATGATCCTTATCATTATGCTTCCTTATATCATCTCGGCTGTTCCCGTTCACATCGAATCGTTCAAAAGAGAAGCCAAAGGAGATCTGGTCACATTACTTGTAATTGCCGCATTAAGCGGGGTAGCCGGCTTATTAAACCCGTACGGAATAGACAGCATGCTGTATTTGTTCTCTTCTTACGGGCATCCTGAACTGGTAAACATCTCTGAAATGGAGCCGACAAGTCTGACGGGACTGGAAGGGAAAATATTCTTTATTTCAATTGCCGTTGTTTGTTTGATTCTTTGCTTTATCAAAAAGCGTATGCTTTCGATCCGCTTCTTTCTGATGTTTGCAGGCACCCTGCTTATAGGATTAATGCAATATAAGGGCATTCCATATTTTCTGATGTTCGGTATACCCGCTTTCACTTATATGCTTAGTGATACCAGCATAAAGGATCTGACAAAGCCGTTTAAAAAGATCATCACCAAAAGAGTTAAGATTCTGTTTTTTATCCTTTTGGGCATTTGCATACTCTATCTTTGCGAAAACAAATTCATTGTTACCCGCACATACGCACAGGAACGCGAAGCATACTTTTATTATCTGGGCGGAGCTGTCGATGTTCTGGACAGTTATGAAGAACCTAAAATTGTTTATGCCGGTTTTAATGACGGACAATATCTTGAATTCCGCGGATATCATCCGTATCTTGACGGAAGAGCCGAGATATTCATCGCATCCAACAATAAGCAGTATGATTATTTTACCGAATCGCTTTGTATAGTTTACGGCAAGTATTACTACAGAGACTTTGTCGATAAATACGGTTTCAATTACCTTATCGTAAACGAAGACTACGATAGCTATCTGTTCTTATCCCTGCTTTACGATGAAGACTTTGAACTAGTCTATTCAGAGTACGGTGTTAATCTGTTCGTAAGAAAATAAAAAACCGGTCCAGTTCAGTTTTGAACTGACCGGTAATAAATCTCACATTCTGGCAACGACTCTCTTGATCGGAATTCCCTGATCTGCAAATTTCTGTTCAAATTCAGTGCGGATATTATCTTTATCCCATTCGCTGTTGTGAAGATCTCTTGTAACGTCTTCTAAAGTAAAACCGGTTTCGGTAAACTCACCCAGTGAAAAGTCGAACAGATCATCATTATCTGTCTTGAATTCTATCGCTCCGCCCTGTTTCATCATGACCTTATACTTATTAAGAAAATCCCTGTAAGTCAAGCGTCTCTTGGGCTTATTCTGTCTTGTCCACGGATCCGAGAAATTAAGGAAGATGCGGTTGACTTCATCTTCGGCAAAATAATTCTCGATGATCCCCGCATCACCTCTGATAAAGAACAGATTGGGTATCTCAAGTTCATGCGCTTTTTCCACCGCAGCAAGAGTGACCGATGCCTCTCTTTCCATTGCGATATACAAAACCTCAGGATGCCTCAAAGCCATCTCCGTACAGAACTTACCCTTTCCGCATCCGATCTCAAGCCAGATCGGAACATCTTCAGGGAACCCGCATGCTTCACGCCATCTGCCGCGGTTTAACATCGGTGCATCAAACCATCGCTCGTGACATTTCTCCATGCGCGCAGGAATATTGCGCTTGCTTCTCATTCTAGCCATAAGATCAGATAAGCTTCTCCGTGAGATTTGCGCCGCCGATAACATGGAAATGAACATGCATTACAGTCTGGCCTGCACCTTCTCCACAGTTGTTGATCGTCCTGTAAGCACCGCTTACGCCCTTGATCTTTGCTACTTCAGCAATTGCTTTGGTGATCTCTGAACAATAAAGTTCACCTTCAGGATCTGAGGCAAGTTCATTGATATTATCGAAATGCTTCTTCGGAACAACAAGAACGTGAACCGGAGCTACGGGATTAATATCGTTGAAGCAGAGAACATGATCGTTCTCATAGACTTTTGTTGAAGGGATCTTTCCTGCAACTATATCGCAAAATAAACACATAAGCTTTCTCCTTTAAGCGTTAACCTGGGAAGCAAGGACTTCTTCAGCTTTGGCAAGAGCTTCAGCAAGCTTGGATACATCCTTGCCGCCTGCCTGAGCCATGTCGGGACGTCCGCCGCCGCCACCGCCTGCAACCTTTGCAGCTTCCTTGATGATATTTCCGCAGTGTGCACCCTTTTCGTTAGCGGACTTCGTAGCCATTGCTGTGAAAAGGAGTTTGTCTCCGCCGTTTGCGGCAAGGAAGACCACACCGCAGTCAAGCTTGTCGCGGATCTTGTCAGCAGTATCTCTCAATGCAGCAGCATCGGAAGCATCGCAGGAAGCGATAACAGCCTTAACACCTCCGATATCTTTAGCGCTTGAAACAGCACTGTCAGCAAAGGATCCTGCCTTTGCCTTCTCGATATCAGCGATCTCTTTTTCAAGCGTCTTGACCTCAGTGTGAAGCGCTTCGATTCTCTCAACGATCTTATCTTTGGGAGTCTTAAGCGCAGCAGCTGCTTCATCGATGAGGCTTCTGTCTGCCTTGCTCATCTCATAGCATCTTGCACCGGTAACAGCTTCGATTCTTCTGATACCTGCGGCGATACCGGATTCAGATACGATTCTGAACTGACCGATCTGGCTGCTGTTTGTAAGGTGTGTACCACCACAGAATTCAAGATCGAAAGGAGCATCAAAACCGCCGACTGCAACGACTCTTACCACTTCGCCATACTTCTCTCCGAAGATAGCAGTTGCACCGAGCTTCTTGGCATCCTCAATAGCAAGGACCTTTGTCTCAACAGGAAGAGCCTGAAGAACAACGTCATTTACCATCTCTTCAACCCTTGATATCTCATCGGCTGTCATTGCCTGTGAATTGTTAAAGTCGAATCTCAAACGGTCGTTGCCTACATAAGAACCTGCCTGCTCAACGTGATCTCCCAATACCTTCTGGAGAGCGGAAAGCAGGATGTGTGTAGCTGTGTGGTTTCTTGCAATGGCAAGTCTGTTCTTCTTATCAACTTCGATGCTGACTGTATCGCCTGCGGCAACTGTGCCCTTGAGAACTTTAAGCGTATGGAGATACTTGCCTGCAGCATCCTTATCCACTGAGATTACCTCAGCTTCAAAACCTGATGTGAAGATCTTACCTTCATCGTGGATCTGACCGCCCATCGTAGCATAAAGAACGGTCTTGTCCGTAACAACGATTATGTCATCGCCTTCTGAAGCACTGTCAACAACCTTGATGCCGTCTTCGTCAGACTTCAGGATATAGATAACCTTTGCATCACACTTAAGGTTATCGTAACCATCATATTCTGTAGCATTCGAATCCTTGGCTACTTCATCAGGGATCTCGTTAACGCTGAGAGCGAGATCTCCCTTGGCCTTGGTAGCAGCTCTTGCTGTTTCCTTCTGCTTCTCCATTGCAGTTTTGAAGCCTTCCTCATCGACCTTAAGTCCTTCTTCGGAAGCCATCTCGACAGTAAGTTCGATAGGAAATCCGAATGTATCGTAAAGATAGAATGCTGACTCTCCGTCGATCTCAGAAGAACCTGCTGCCTTCTTGTCATCAAGGATCTTCTTAAATTCCTTGATACCGTTCTCAAGTGTGCTCTCGAATCTTGCAATCTCCTTGTCGAGTTCATTAAGGATGAACTCACGGTTCTTTGTAAGAAGCGGATAGCTGTCATCGTAAACGCTGTCGATATAGATCTTTGCAAGACCCAGGATCTGCTCAGTTGTCATTCCGAGTGTTCTGGCATGTCTTACGGCACGTCTGATGAGACGTCTTAATACATAGCCTGCGCCTGCATTTGAAGGAACGAGCTTTGCTGCGTCACCAATGAGCATTACGCTTGTACGGATATGGTCAGCAAGGATTCTCATTGACCTTGTAAGCTTCTCGTCAGAATCGTACTTAACGCCTGAAGCCTTCTCGATATAAGCGATTGCCTCTGTGAAAAGGTCAGTCTTGTATACGTCCTTTGTGCCGTTGAGGAATGCAAGGATTCTCTCAAGACCCCAGCCTGTATCTACGTTCTTCTGCTTAAGGGGTGTGAGATGTCCGTCCTGGTGCTTCTCATACTGCATAAAAACGTCGTTGCCGATCTCGGTATACTTGCCGCAGCTGCATCCGGGACCGCAGTTCGGACCGCAGTCAGGTACATCGGCAATATAGAACATCTCACTGTCAGGACCGCAGGGACCATACTCCAATCCCCACCAGTTATCATCTGCACCGAGATAGTAAATATTCTCCGGCTTGAATCCGGAAGCAATTCTGAATTTAGCACCTTCCTCATCTCTCGGAGCATTCTCGTCACCTGCAAATACTGTTGCGGCAAGGTGATCATTGTCGAACCCGAACACCTGGGTAAGGAGTTCGTAACTCCACTTGCATCTTTCTTCCTTGAAGTAATCACCAAGGCTCCAGCTTCCCATCATCTCAAAGAATGTGACGTGACTTCTGTCACCTACTGAATCAATATCGTTTGTACGGACACAGCCCTGAACATTGCAAAGTCTTGTTCCCATAGGGTGCTTCTCGCCGAGGAGATAAGGCATCAGTGGCTGCATTCCGGCAACATTGAATAAAACGCCTGTTGAACCGTCAGATACCAGTGATACGGCACCTACGTCAACGTGACCCCTCTCAATATAAAATTCCTTCCAGGTCTTCCTGAGTTCTTTTGAAGTAAACTGTCTCATTAAGGTGATACTCCTATATAAAAATAAAACTTAGAAATTATAAATCGTTTAATATGTCTTTGCAATCAGAGGCTTTGTAATTTTGCCGCCCTGGCTGCCTTTCTGATGTACTCCCCGTACTCTTTGCAGATATCGTCGTTATGGATCTCGATTTCCACGCCTTCGAATGTAGTAAGCTCGAAAAGGTCAGTATATAAAGTCGGTGCATGACCCGTTTTCACATTGATCTTTAAGATGCCCTTATCAAGCTTGGTGTCATCTTCGATATGGATGTTATTGTCATTGTTTAACCTTGAAGAAAATGCACCGTATGCCTTAAGCACATCTTTCCTGGTATTTCCCTTTATAGTCAGCTGTACGAGAATGACTTTGTCTCCTGAATAAGCAGAAACCGAATTGTCGATAAATCTCTTCAGTTCCTGGCTCTTCAGTTTCTCACTTTCATAGTCGATATAAGGAGCATTGGAGACCTCCAAAACATTGGCAACACGGTCTAACCTGTATCTTCTGAGAGCCTTTGAAAGCTCCTGATCTCTCTTCAGGTCCTTTGCTGCGGAATTATCTATCGCGATAACGTAATAGCAGTTATTCTCCCAGTCAAGCGTAAGCGGAGAAATGATCCTCTCGTTCTTCTCGGTAAGCTCACTTCCCAACTGGTATCCGTAGATGATCTTCTTCGCTTCTTTCCGCTCAATGCCGTTTCTTATGTTGTTAAGCCAGGAGATCATACGTCTTGTTATTTTCTCATCGTGCGAATACAGAACTCTCCTGCCGGAGCTGCGTGTGAAATATGTGGGGAACATGTTGATGATCTTCTTGCAAAGCTCAGTATCAACAAATGCCGTTGTGCTTATGGCATCCACGATAAGTCTGGCTTCATCAGTCGTAATCTCGCCATCAAGTTCGTTTCTTCTGTATTTTTTTCCTTCGGTCGTTATCCATAAGTCACCTGACTTGACCTTATGGGTCTTGCCGATATATTCATTGATCTTGTTTATATCCGCGTAGATAGACTTGCGTTCAAAAGTGGTCCCCGTCTGCTCTTCCAGATATCCGATGAGATCGTTAACAGTGACATAACTGTTAGGATCAAATGCATTGACTCTGGTCTTGAAATAATCGTAAATAAACAGGATCTTGAGTTTCGATAATTCACTGTTAGCCATATTGGGACCTCCTGAAACAAATATGAAACAATAGTACCATTAAAGGTACTTTAAGTTAAGCTGAAATTCCCGTAAAACATTAATTCATTTTGAAAATGGCACAAATAGCCAAGAACATTTTTTCGAGGCATATTACAAAGACAAAAAAACACATATTTATCCCCAAAACAGTTCCCGACCGTGATAGAATGATAGGCACTTTATTGTTTCACAGGGGTAATTAGAGGTGAGAACTATCAGCGAGCTCGGCTTTGCGGTGCCGGACATTCTTCTTCCGCAGCAGGGAACAGATCTTAGGAAATGGGCAGTAATCGCCTGCGATCAGTACACATCAGAACCTGAGTATTGGGAAAACGTATCAAAGGAAGCCGGAGATGCTCCTTCAACCTTGAATCTCGTCCTTCCGGAAGTCTATCTCGGAACAGACAAAGAAACAGAAAAACTCGGTTCTATAGCAGATACGGCACGTAAATATCTTAATGAAGGCATACTTCAAAATATCGGAACCGGCTTTATCCTTACAGACAGGGCAACAGAGCTTCATCCTTCCAGACGCGGTCTTATGGCTGCCATCGATCTTGAAGGATACAGCTTCGAACCCGGCAACAAGAATATCTGCAGAGCGACAGAAGGAACTGTTTTGAGTAGGATTCCTCCGAGAGTCAGGATCAGAGCAAACTCCCCTCTTGAACTCCCGCATATCATGATCCTCATCGATGATCCCAAGGGTCTTACTATCGAAAAGGCTTTCGACATGGCCGAAAAGGAAGGCATAGCACCTCTGTACGATACAGATCTCATGCTCGGTTCAGGTCACATCAAGGGCACATTTATCCCTGACGGTTCTCCTATTGCAGAATCCATCATCAACGGCCTTTCAAAACTGAAGTCAGACAACAGTGACGGACTCCTGTTCCTCGTTGGTGACGGCAATCATTCACTGGCTTCCGCAAAGGCTCATTGGGAAAATATCAGAGAAACCCTTTCTGACGAAGCAAAGCAGACACATCCTGCAAGATATGCACTCGCAGAGATCGTCAATATTCACGATAAGGGTCTCGATTTCGAACCTATCCACAGAGTTGTATTCAATATCAGTAGCGATGAATTCATCGCGAAGGCAAAAGAATATTTTAAAGATTCAAATATCACAATTGATTCTGATGATGACAATAAGCAGAGCTTTGTTGTCGTATCAGAAGGACATTCTGATGTTAAGATCTCACTTGGCAATCCTCCGCACACATTATCTGTCGGATCTGTTCAGATGATGATCGATGCTTTGGGTCTCGAATGTGATTATATTCACGGAGAAGATTCCGTAAGAAAGCTCGCAACTTCAGGAAACACAGGAATCCTTGTTCCTGCAATAAGCAAGGATACTTTCTTCGGCACTGTCGAGAAAGAAGGTGTTTTCCCGAGAAAGACTTTCTCCATGGGAGAAGCTTTCGAAAAGAGATTCTATCTTGAGGCTAAGATAATCGAATGATGGATTCAGATAACGATATTCTGGACATAAGGAAAACTGTCTGCATAATCGGATCCGGTTTATCGGGTCTTACATGCGGCATGAAACTGGCTAAGGCCGGTTTTAAAGTAACCGTTGTTGAGGAGCTTGTATCTCCCGGCGGTCTCCTTACATATACCAGAATCGGAAGAGAATATCTGGAGCTTCTCCCACACCATCTCCGCAAGAGCGATAAGGCATTGCTTGCCCTGTCGAAAGAGATGGGTGTTGACGATAAGATCAACTGGTTTGACTCCACCTGGTCCGGAAAAGCATCACACCGCAAAGTCGGCTATTATGACGGCGGTTTTTCCTGTCTGATCACAAGCCTTATGCAGGCTATAACCGATAACGGCGGACAGATCTGTTATTCGACTACCGTGGCTGAAATATCCAGACTCGGAAGCGGTATGTACCGTACCAGCTGCATTCTCTCAAATTCGACAAGAGTCGTAATAGACAGTGAATATGTAATCTTTACCGGTTCGTGCAGAACATTCGTAAATGTGAGTCACGGTCTTCCTATTCCCATGGATGACAGGGATATCCTCATGAACGTTACTTACAGTGCGAAGATCACTGCCATGATGGTAATGAAGCACGAAGTATCACAGATGTTCTATCAGGTTCCTCCGAAAGATTCGGGACTGCCGTTCAAAGCGATAATCAATCATACCAGTGCTTTCGGACAAAGAAACTACGGCGGAGCTGTCGTATATCTCGTTGGTTCATGCTCTATCACAGATGCGCTCTGGATAGACTCGGATGCGAACATAATGACCAAGTATTTTGCAGGACTCAGGAAGCTCTATCCGTCTCTCCGTAAGTCTGATATAAAGTCATGGCGTCTTACCAAGACAAGATATGCACTGACATCGAAGTATCCTGAGATCGATCTTACCAATCCCTGCGAAAACCTTTTCGTATGTTCTACAGGACTTACGAAGTTTGCAACAAATGATACACCGGAAAATCATATGGATTCAGTTGTAAGTCTCGCAGGAAAGATAAGCTCTGAGATAATCAGATCTTACGAAGCATCTCTTGATAAAGTATCTGAAACAACTATAACTGGAATAAATCCGCAAAATGACATAAACACCATCGAAGGAGTTCTTTCATGAGCAGAAAAACTTCTGTTGTTGAATCTTCTCCACTGCGGTTTACATTTCTGCTGATTCCTTTTGTAGTTGCCTGTGCTCTCGGTTTTTTGACTATGGGCACCGGTGATACCTTTATGTGTTTTTGGTGGTCGGTTGTCCTCGTACTTTTCGGACTGGTAACACTTCCGCTGGCAACAAAACTCTGGGGCAGCTTCTCTTCAGGCGGATTTTTTCTCTCACAACCGATGGGACTTATTTTCACATGTCTTGTCCTGTGGACGTTAACCCATCTTAAACTCTGCAGGATAAATGTCATATGCATTATCCTTTCTGCCGTTATCGTCGGGCTTTGCTGCTATATCCCGAAATCTTTCAGGGAATCCTTTATCGAAAAAGCAAAAAGCAAAGGCTTTGTAGAGTCGATCGTAATAGAAGAAACCGCTTTCCTTATAGTCTTCTTTTTGATGTGCTATTTTAAGGGTTTTCTCCCGGACATTAATGGGCAGGAAAAATTCATGGACTATGGCTTCATCATGTCTATGCAGAGAAACGGAAGTCTCCCTGCAAACGATATGTGGCTGTCCGGAAATTCGATCAATTACTACTACTTCGGTCAGTACATATGGTCGGTAGTGATCAAGATATCCGGCATCCCTACCGGAGTCGGATACAATCTCGCTATGTGTTCTGCAACTGCGATTCCCTTTGCTATGAGTTTTTCCATCGGCAAATTCCTTATCGAAGCTGCAACACAGAGAGGCTTCAAGGACAACAAGATCATTAAGTATGTAGCGGGTTTTCTCACAGGGTGCGCTGTATCTTTATGGGGAAATTCACATTCATTCTATTACGATGAAAACAGCGTCGGTAACCATCTGCTGAAAGTATTCAGATCGATTGGGATAGATGTCGGAAGAACTGACAGATTCTTCTATCCCGACAGCACAAGATTCATCGGCTGGAACCCTGATCTTAAGGTTGATTACACCATAGAAGAATTCCCGTTCTATTCATACCTTGTAGGAGATCTTCATGCACATGTAATCTCGATGATCATTGTCCTTCTCATCTCTGCAATCGTTTTGTCTATGCTCTGCACAGTCGAACTTCCTACGAGAGCCGAGAGAAATGTTGTACATACACTTGATAATCTAAGCGGTGAGCGGAACAGACTTCTTCCCGAGCTTGAATCAACCGTAACGCTTCACCTTGTTTTATGTGCCGTTCTTTTGGGATGCGCGCAGATGACAAACTACTGGGATTTCCTGATCTACTTTGTATTCTGTTCTATGGGATCTCTGATCTTTAATATAATCCGATCTCCAAAGTTCACCAATATTGCAGGCGCACTTGTTTTCGTTGCCAATGTCGGCGGAATCCTTATCATCTATCTTGCCAAGGGAAGCAATCCGCCGGTACTCTTCGCACTTCAACTTCTTCTCATGATCTCGTCATTCCTTTTCTGTGTGGTAAGTCCTTCTGCACTTCCGAGAACATCTTTCCAGATGAGCTTTCTTTTTACTGTTGCAACACTTACCGCACTTCCCTTCAATATCAATTTCGACATGATCTCCAATTCGCTCGGAAAGGTCAAGAATCATTCTTCTCTCTTCCAGCTTTTCATCTTATACGGAACACACGTGATAATAAGCGTATTCTTCCTCGTTGTTGTCTTCGCTAATAAGAACTACAGATCTGCTTTCTCCAAGAAATCCAAGAAAAATCAGAATGCCCGTTTAACAAATGTTATAGGCGAAGAGAATAATTTTACCAATCCGGTTCAGGCTTTCTTCGGCAAGCGCAATCTGATAGATATCTACTGCTGCGGAATGACCGTTGTCGGAATCATGCTCCTTATTGCTCCGGAGATCTTCTATGTAAGAGATATCTACACCGGCGGTTATCTGCGTTCGAATACGATGTTTAAATTTGCTTTTGCAGCATTCATTATTCTCTCAACAACAATGATCTATTCAATAACAAGGCTTATCTTTTTCACTAACAAAAAGGGCCGCAATTCAATCGTATTCCTGGTAATTGCAATCGGTTTTGCGATCGATCTTCTCATTCCGGCTCATTATACAATGGTCTCTCTCAAACAGCGTTCCGGAGATCTCAAGCGCGAGAATTATAAGACACTTGACGGCACGGCTTATATTCAGAATTATACTAGCCGCTATATGAATGATACCTACACCGGAAATCTCATGCCTTATATGGCCTGCGTGGAGTGGTTTAACGGCAATGTTGAAGGAAGTCCCGTGATCTGCGAAGCATATGGCGACAGCTATACAGACAACTGCATTATCTCGGCATATACAGGTCTTCCTACGGTTTTCGGATGGCAGACTCATGAATGGCTCTGGAGATTCCACGGTATCGTAAACAAAGAAACGGATATCCTGGAATCAGATCCAGAAAGAGATGTCTGGAAGCTCTACATAACGCCAAGACATAACGATGTTGACATCCTGTATTTGAGCTCGTATGCACCTGATGTTCAGAGCATTATCAATAAATATCAGATTGAATATATTGTTATCGGTGATCTTGAGCGCTTCAGATACGGTCATGACAATTCCGCTGTCTTTGCCGAACTCGGAAATGTGGTCTTTAATTATGAAGACCTGACAGTTTATAAAGTAACGCCTGTTCAGGTTTACTGATCCTATACTCCGGGAAGTTCTTTGGCCGGATCGATCTTAACAGTATGAATATCCGATCCTTCACCTTCATCAAATGTTATTTCGCCGCATACAAGAGCTATCGGACACTTGATCCTGCTGCCGTATTTTCCGTCGCCTGCAAGCGGATGCTTTCTTGAACTGAACTGGGTCCTTATCTGATGAGTCCTTCCGGTATCAAGAACAGCCTCAACATAAGAAATATCCTTTTCGCTGTTATATGATAATACCTTATAATGCAGTCTTGCCTCTTTTACGCCTTTCCGCATGCGCTTAACAGGAAAAGTGCGGTTGCTTCTCGAATCGTGGAAAAGAAGATCTTCCATTATCCCTTCACTTTCATCTAACGCACCATGACAGACAAGATAGTATTTTTTACCTGTGATACGGATCCTTTTGCCTGAATCAGCAACTGCTATTATTCCCGGCACAGGCACATCAAGTCTTGAGAGTGCCGACATTCCGGACGGCGCGATCTTCTCGCTGTCTTCACCTCTTTGCTTATAGAGGATCTGATATCCTTCACCTTTTGCAAGAATCTTCGACATAGTGATCAACAGATAAAAACAGAAATGTTTTCGCGGCCTCCGTCAAGGAATACCTCAACGGTTCCGACATCTTCCAAAACACTGATATCAGGACACTCTCTGTATGCTTTATCAAATAAGGTGCGTCCTTCAAAAAATACTCTTAAACGTCCTGAAGCGTAACAGACAAAACGGCTTTCGGGAACCTGTCTGTTCCTGAGTTCCCCGTAAGGGATAAGACAGACTTCCCCTTTCCTTGATACAGTAACTTCTCTCGGACAACTGATAGCGGAAGAATTCATCTTCATTGAAAACATCCATGCCATCAGAACCACGTTGCCTTCCACATCTTCCATCGTAACAGGATTATAGAAATCATCACCTGTATCTACCGGTTTGAAAGGATCTTGCTCATCATCGAAAATGAACCTGTTGCCGTCAAAATCACCCGTTGCAAATAACACTTTGGTCGGAACATGCTTTTCGCTTTGGATTATAAAGACATATTTTCCGTCAACTTCCCTTATCTGCGGTGCTTCGATAACACTTCCGTATCTTCCGTCCGAAACGATCTCGTCTTTATATTTCCATTCTTTCAGATCATCTGATTCATACAGAAGGACTTTGGCCACACCGTTCTGTCCTGCCCCGACAAGCATGCGGAAGCCATTCCCGTATTTCATTACGAAAGGATCCCTGAACTTGGTCTCGCCTTCAAGATTAACCGTTAATACAGGATTGTTCTCACATTTTGTAAAATCAGTTCCGTTATCTGAATATGCAGCACAGACTGTCTCTTTACAGTCGCCGGAAAGACAGGTATAAAACAACCAGATCCTGCCGTCATGAAGGATTGCCGAACCGGAATTGCAGCTGAGTTCATTTTCAGGACTTATAGCAACAGGACACTCTTCCCATGAGATAAGATCTTCTGATACCGCATGTCCCCAATGCATTCTTCCGTATCGGGGAAGATCGGGATTTAACAGGAAAAACAGATGGTATTTTCCCTTAAAATACACAAGACCGCAGGGGTTCCCGAGCCATCCTTCTTTTCTGGAATAATGGTATTTCACAGGTGGTACCTCTGCGGTCTGAAATTCTGATTTAACTTATGTATCAGCCAAGTTCAAGGAGCGAAACGCGGAGAACGTCCTCAGCAGCGCTAAGCTCATCAATGATCTCCTGGGATACAGGCTGGTCGATAGCAACGAATGCCTGAGCGTGCGGATTGTCGGAACCGTCCTGGTTCTTTCTTCCCCAGTGCATGGAAGCAATATTGATATTGTGCTTTCCGAGGATTGTTGCGATCCTTCCGATAACGCCCGGAACGTCGTTGTTCTTAAGAGCGAGAACCGTGTTGGAAAGAGGGCAGTTCATCTCATAACCGAAGAAGGAAACGATAACCTCCGTATCAGGTCCGAATACCGTACCGTTGATCTTGAGTTCTCTTCCGTCCTCAGTGCAGAACTTAACATTAATAAGGTTGTTATATTTCTGAATGGATTCTGTCTTTGTCTCAACTACTTCGATACCGCACTCATCCATACACTCCTGTGCATTTACATAAGATACGTGATCGTTGCCCATACCTTCAAGAAGACCCATCATGAGTGAAAGTGTGATGATTCCTGTTCCGGAACTCTCAGCAAGCTCGCCTCTGTATCTTACTTCAACCTTCTTGATAGGTGTTGCTTCTGCCTGATAGTACATACGGCCGATCTTCTCAGCGAGAGAGCAGTAAGGCTTGATCTCTTCGATGCTGCCTGAGAACTGGGGCATGTTGATAGCTGCAACGAGTTCACCCTTCAAAGCGCCGTCGATAAGCTCAACGATGCCCTGACCAACCTTAGCAGTAGCTTCAACTGTTGAAGCACCAAGGTGAGGTGTGATGTAGCAATGAGGAGCGTGAAGGAGAACGTTGTCGAAATCCTGCTCGCCTGGTGCCTTGTTGTATGAAGGCTCCTTGTCGAAAACATCGATTGCAGCAGCTGCAACCTGTCCTTCAGCCAGTGCATCTGCAAGATCCTGCTCGTTAACAAGACCGCCTCTTGCGGCATTAACGATCCTGACACCTCTCTTGCACTTATAGAGCTGCTCCTTAGCGATCATGTTGTATGTCTCTTTTGTCTTAGGCGTATGAAGTGTAATGAGATCAGACTGAGCAAGGAGTTCATCAAGAGTCTGGCATCTTGTAACGCCGAGCTTATCAAACTTTTCCTGGGGAATATAAGGATCGTAAGCAATAGCATTCATGCCTACACCCTTGAGCTTTCTGGATACGATAGAACCGATACGGCCGAGACCAATGATACCTACTGTCTTGCCTTCGAGCTCAACACCTGTCCAGTTGCCGCGTCTGAAGTCGCCATGGTGTACGCCTTCGTTTGCTGTGCAAAGATTACGGAAGATGGAGAATGCGTGACCTACGGCAAGCTCACCTGCAGCCATGTTGTTAGCAGTAGGAGTATTAAGTGCGATAACGCCATGCTCTGTGCATGCCTTTACATCGATGTTATCGATTCCTGTTCCGGCTCTGCCGACAGCCTTAAGACAATCAGCGTTGTTAAGAAGGGTTTCATTGATCTTTGTTGCTGATCTTACGATGATGGCATCAAAGCCCTTGATGTACTGTTCGATCTCTTCCTGGGAATGACCAAGGTACTCTTCTACCTCGTATCCTCTGTCTCTTAAGTACTGAACGCTTTCTTCTGCAATGCTCTCGGTAATAAGAATCTTCATATTTATGTTCCCCCGTAAATTAATAACTAAATCTGATCAAGCTTTTGCTTTAAGTTCATCAATGGTCTGCTTGAGATCATTGAGATATTCTATAAGACCTTCTTCAGTGAGATCACCCATGTGAGCGATTCTGAATGTCTTATCCTTGAGCGGGCCGTAGCCGTTGCTCATGAGATAACCCTTCTCACCCATAGCCTTAATAAGATCTGAAGTGGGAATGCCTGTTGTGTTTGTTACGCATGTAACTGTAACGGAAAGATGGTCAGGATTGGAATAAAGTTCGCAATTCTCTCTTGCCCAGTCCTGAGCGATCTTTGCGAGCTTGCAATGCCTCTGATATCTGTTCTCAACGCCTTCTTCAAGGATCTTGTCGAGCTGGTAATCAAGAGCAAACATGTGTGACTCTGAAGGTGTTGAAGGATACTGATAAGGCTTTTCCTTAACGAACTTAACGAGTTCGAGATAATCGAAGTAAAGGCCTCTGTTCTCAACTGTCTCTGCCTTCCTGATAGCCTTATCTGATACGGAAGCGATAGCCATTCCCGGAGGCAGGCCTAAACACTTCTGTGTTGATGTGATACATACATCGATTCCGAGCTCATCTACAGGGATATAATCGCCTGCCATGGATGAAACTGCGTCAACGCATACGATAACATCGGGATATTTCTTATATACTTCAGCGAGCTTATCCATAGGATTGTGGATGCCTGTTGAAGTCTCATTCTGTGTGATAGTGATAAGGTCATACTTGCCTGTGGAGAGTGCTTCTTCAAGCATCTCAGGTGTTGTCGGCTGACCGAGTTCTGACTCGAAAAGATCTGCTGCAATGCCGTTTGATGTGCACATCTTGTGCCATCTCTTACCGAATGCACCGATAGAGAATACAGCAGCGCGTGTTTTTGTAAAGCTTCTTACCGCACCTTCCATAAGACCACTGCCTGATGACGTTGATAAAACGATCGTGTTGTTTGTCATCATTACCTTCTGGAGCTTTTCTGAGATTGACTGCTGAAGAGCGGACATATCCTTGGTTCTGTGTCCGATCATTGGAGTAGCCATCTTCTCCAGAACATCCTGGGAAACCTCGATAGGGCCAGGAATGAACAGTTTCTTATGCATGTTTAAACCCTCTTTTCGCACATTATTATTAGAGCAATAGCATTATATACTTGAATCTTACTTTTTTGTTACAAAAAGCGTTGACTAAATAGCCAAAAAACAAGCCGCCTGCCATGAAATACATAGCAGGCGGTCAAATTGCATTAAGTAATGATTTTCGCTTCCATCATGTGATGTGGATCGAACTTGTGATCTCACCCTGATTTGTCTCGGTAGTAGTCGGTTCCGCACCGGTTGAAGCTCCTGCGTTGAATGTGATCGGAATCTCACCGGTCAGTACGCCCGGAGGCGGCAGGAGGAGCTTGTCTCCGTTGTTAGGACCTGTATAAGTAGCAGGATCGAGCTTGTTGTATGTAATGATCGTAGCGATTCTCGGATCACTGCAGTTCTCGATATCGATGTTGTAAACCGTGTGGAATACGTCCCACCATGTTCTGTATCCGATATAGTCGGAGAATACGAAGTATCCGATAGGTGCAGAAGCATCGGGCAGAGTTGCCTGTGTTGACGGCATCGTTGTCTCGGTTGTCGTCTCTTCGGAAGAAAGTGAAGGTACTGTTTCCGTAGGCTTGGTCTTCTTGCTGCAGCCTCTTGCGATCAAAGCGATAACGATTACGATGCAGATCAAAAGGATTGCAAGGAAAGCGATGAACATATAACCGTTGCGGTTAAGCTTCATCTTCTTTCCGCCGCCGTTACCGCCCTTGCCGGAAGAAGCGCTTGTGCGCGGCGCACTGCCGGTAGGTCTGCCATTGTTATTCGGACCTGAACCTGAAGGTCTGTAAGAAGTCTGTCCGGGATTCGTATACTGTGCCTGCTGCTGCGAATCAGGCATTGCAGCCTGAGAATCGGCACCTGCAGGGTTATAACCATATCCCTGATCTCCGTTATAAGCCTGGCCACTCTCATCTACACCAAGGATGTTATTGAACCACTCATCATCAAGGGAGGCCGATGAAGAAGCTGATGCCTGAGGCTGGGAGTAATCTTCACCAAAACCTTCCTGTGACTGCTGTGACAGGTCTGTATAACCTTCTTGCTGATAGAAAGCGGACTGGGCATTAGTATCCTGATATCCGGATTCGGAATATTCATTGAATCCGCCCTGAGGAGCCTGATCATAACCCGGATTATATCCGCTGTTATCGTTGCCGTAACCGTCATATCCGCCATTATCCATAGGTACTCCTCCCTGCATATCTACAGTCTGTTCGCCATATGTACCAAAGCTGCTCTGATCGGCAGCAGAGAAAGACTCTGCACCGTAAGGCTGGTAAGGCGGGACTTCTGCTGCTCCCTGGGCTTCGCTTCCGGCATAATCACCGTAAATAGAAGCATTATCAAAAGGCTGTGAAACATTCTGTTCAGAACCGACTGCATTGACAGGATTATTGTAATTATCCGAGTCATAAAGAGGCATTTGAGGAATATCCTCTGCCTTTGCAGGTGCGGGTTCATCAGCTTCACTTACATAAACAGAGCTTCCGAACGGAAGAACTATATTATCGTCAGAAGGAACTTCGGATGTTTCCTGAGGAACTGCTTCTTCAACTGCCGGGACAGCTTCCGGCTCAACCTTTGCAGGTTCGGGCTTTTCTGTCTCAGGGAAATCGACATTAAGCTTATCCTCTTCCTTCAGTTCGGGCTTCTCTTCATTTATCTCGTACTCAGGTACAGGTATTGAAGAAACCTCTTCAGAGGGAACGGGTTCAGTCTTCGGCGCAAGCACATCCTCACCGAATACGATCGGCGGGGTATTCTTGAGTTCCTGTGCACTTGTATTGCCGTAAGGATCAAATGTATCCGCTGCATCAGCAGAAACATCGGAATCACCTGAATCAGCCTTAACCTCACCGGGTGCGAAAACGATCTCTTCAGGCTTGTTTACAACTGCAGGCGCGGGAGGTACCGCAACAGGAGTCTCGCCGATAACCGGAATAACCGGAGCTGCAGGTGCGGCGGGAATTACCGGGATGACCGGTTCTTCCTTAAGATCAGCAAAAGATGTCTCCTTTGCAACCGGCTGTTCCTTATCGGCAATTGCCTGAGATAAAACGCCTGAACCGGAAGACGTAAAGAAGATCGAGTTGATATCTGTCACAGGCTTCGTCGGAGAATCATCAGTCATATCAGGTGCAAACTCCGTTGTGGAGATAGTCTCCATAACAGGTGCCGCACTCTGAACAGGCTCTTCTGAAGGTGCAGCAGGAGTGGAATCAATGTTAAATACGAACGGGGAATCTGCAACAGCCGCTTCTTCAGCCTTTGCAACAGCTTCTGAATTGCTCTGAGCCGATTCCTTCATCTCGCCGAAGATCCTTCTCATTGCTTCTTCAGCGGAAACCTCTTCGGGTGTATCGTTATTGGCAGGAAATTCCGGTGCATCATCAGGAATCTTCTGGGCATCGGGCTGACCGGCCATATCACCAAACTGAACGCTTCCGTCAGCAGGTGCGCTTGGAGTTACGGGAACTGCTACGGGCTCTTCCGGAGTAAGATTAACAAAGCCTGCATCAGCAATAGCCTTTGCAGCTGCTCCTACTTCACCGCCTTCAACAGTGGATTCGAGAAGTTCATGGCTCTCACTCTCGTAATCCTTGTTCTTTTTCTTTTTGCCGAAGAGACCCTTCTTCTCTTCTTTGGTAACGCTCTCAACGAATGAGATGGAAATCTGCATAGGAGTGTTGGGCATTCTCGCAGAAGCCTGTGTGAGTATAAGACCTGCTGCATCACACTGATCTTCCGCATCAGTAAGGATCCTCAGGATCTCTCTCTGACCAAGTGCATCGTAGATGGATTTGTTGCAGAGAATGATGCAGTCATCAGGTGTAAGCGTAAAGAAATTTGACCAAAGAGCATTGGCAGTCTTGGATGAACAATAATACTGGAAATCACCGACTCTGTTGCCGTATGCATCGATGGGCTCCATAGGTATGCCGGCATCAGTGAGCGGGAAGAGTGTATCGTCTCTGTAAAGGAATGCGAGACCACCACCGATCGTAACGGCAAAAGCCTCGGAATCTCTTACGATTACACCGGTGAAATAAGGATCACGGCTCTCGTTCTCTATAAGCTTGGTTGTCCCGGCAACCTCAACTGCGGTTGACAGGAACTTCTCGATCATTGCATCGATTTCTTTATGTCCGTTCTTTACTTCGTTGCAAAGTCCGCGGAGCTGAGGTTCAAACGGCGGAATGGTTCCGGGTTCAAATCCTTCGATCGTAGGGTGTGTAAAAAGCGAAAAGAAAAAACCTCTCTCGTCTTTGTCGATAGTAATATCGGCCTGTCTGGTCTCTCTTTTACCGCAAAGTCTGCCGTCAAGATAGAATGCGTCTGTCAGCGTGCTGGAAGGGAAATAGCGCGCTGTGAGCGTGCTAGCAAGCCGTGTTAAGGTAGCCATGAAGCCCGTCCTCCGTATAAATATTCACGATAATTATAACACAAGGTTTTTTATCTCAATAACTTTTAATAAAAATTAATTAAACAGTAATTTTACGCAAAACACCGCAAAATAAAGCCCTGCGGGTAATTAACCCACAGGGCTGATTGGTGTTTTTTTGCGGCAATTGTTTAACCAAGCAATCTGTCAATGTTTTTGCTGATCATATCGAACGTTCCGGTAAGCGAATCAAGATATGCCGTGTGGATCTCTTTATCCGTTGCATTCGGATATTTCGCATGCGCATCATCCATGACTTTCTGCGTCCAGAGATAACCCATACCGTACTTTGCATAATATCCGGGATCGGTTACAAGAAGCGTATACAACTGTGAGAAGTCATCAGCAGTAACTGAAAATCCCCATGTTTCAAAGTAATTCACACAATCATCAAGTGACCAGTTCTCAACATGAATTCCATAATCAACTCTTGTGCTTGCAAGAAGGCCCATGACGGATTCGCCTCTGACGAGCTTCATGGCACTGGAATCTGCACCACCCTCAGAGAAATACTTCATAGAGTAATTCTCGACATAGGTAGCCCATCCTTCGTTGTATCCGGTCGATGATGTCAGATACATGTACGGATGTGCCGTATGAGCACGGGTATAAAGAGACTGGAACATGTGTCCCGGATATGCTTCGTGAGCAACTGTAACACCGAAGTCGTCATCAACACTGCTGTTGTTGACTATGATCAAATTTGCATCAAAGTTATCAAGGTGATATCCGAGATATGCCGCAGGCGAGAAGTTCTCCTCAAATACTTCAGGAACATCCATCAGATAGTATTCATGTGCGGGGATAGCCGGATAATCCGGTTTTACGGCATCAACAAGATAGTCCAGATTATCAGTAATACCGCCCTTTGAATATGCATGATTCATATATTCGTCGTACCAGTCAAATCCGCCGGTAGCAATTCCCATATATTCATCATATACAGACTGGAGAGTGGTATCGATAGCATTGATGCTTTCCTGAACCGTTGCGCCGCTGTTGGTAATGCGTCTTGTAAGCATTGCGTAGTAAGCATCACCGCCTCTGTATGCACAAAGACCGGCATCGACTCCTCCGGAACCCTTAAGTGCTCTCATGCGGCTTGCACATTCCTCAAATTCGGGGAACATATAATCCTTCATGGCTTTCTCGTGCTCGGTTATAAGTCTGTCCCTGTCATCAGAAGACAAGCCGTTAATACGGTCAAGTCTCTCTTCGAATGAAGCATAAAGAAAACAATCATCCTTTTGAGCAACAAGATTATCAAAAGACTTGGCAGCCTCTTCATAACTTGTATCAGAAGAGATAAATCCGTAACTTGCTCTCTCCTCCTCATATTCACACATCTGATCGAAATATCTGTCGAGATCCTTGACAAGAGCTATGTAATTCTCGGCATCCTCAACATTTTCAAATGAATAAACATCCAGGAGGAACAAAATATCAGACTGCGGGCCTACAAGGAAATTGAATATCATCGTGTAGTATTCAAATGCAGTATATGAATATGAGTAAATGCTTTCCTCACAGTCATAGACCATCTTCTCATAGCAAAGCAGGTCATCTCCGGAAAGCGAACCGGAATCGATCGTAAGCAGGAGATCGAGCTGTGACTGATAAAACTCCTTCTCGTCATCGTATTCATCGATGGAAATAAAATCACCCCATGTTACATCCTGAATATCGAATCCGAATTTTTCCGGATTCTCGAAAAGGATCTCAACATCTGCATAGCAGTCTATCTCATGATGAATGATCGTATTCTCTACATCAGACAGAATAGCTAAAGCATCATTTCCCTTAACTGTTCCGTTGGGATGTGATGGATGGACTTCATCAAAAGATGCTACGTGATCCGGATACGTAAGCAGATCTGATGTAGGAATATAACTGCCGTTGTTAGCGGGACCTGAAGTCGGATCGGTAGGATCTGTCGGATCCCATGTAGGATCTGTGTTATAAGTAGGATCCGTCTGACCGCCCTGAGGCTTTGAAGCTCCTCCTGATGACCTTCCACCGCCGGAATGACCAGATGATGATCCGGTTCCTGTGCAGCCTGCCAATGAAAGGATCAAAGCGGCACAACAGGTAAGTGCTGTAATCTTCACTGAGATTTTTTTCATAAAAACTCACTCCTTTATCCTTATTCCATAATCATTCTTCAATCGAATGAAGATGATATTGAATAATACCACGAAATTATTAGAAATGTTTAATCGGCAGTAATCGAAGACGTCAGATCATCGTCAGACAGATCCTCATTTCTGATCATTTCGACCTTTTCCCTGACAGCATCAAAATCGATCTCACCCTTTGAATCCCTTGGCAATGAAACAAAAAAAGATATCTCTGAAGGCCTCATGGACTCGTGAAGAGTCATATCACATTCGGCCTTTATCCTGTCTCTCAGATCCTCCATCTTTGCATTGTCGTAAAAGTACTCTTCTTCAGGAACCACAGCCGAGATAAGCATAGGTCCTTCCGGATTTTCAATAACAACCGAGCACACCTCTACAACGCCTTCGGTCATCTGAACTGCTTCATCAACCCTGTCCGGATAAACCGGATAACTGTTGATCCTTGCTTCCCTTGACTTATTGCCTACAAGATAGAACATCTTGTTGCCGTCCTGCTTCCCGATCATTCCCGTGAAATACCATATTCTACCGTCAGGAAGTTTTTTATAGTTTTTCTTTCCGATAAGGCTTTCGCCTTTGCCAAGACTTGCCGCAACAGGAGAACAGACCGCAATCTCACCTTCGGCACCTTCAGGAACATCCAGTCCTGTCGAACTGTCTGCTATCCTCATAATCACTCCCGGCAACGGGAAACCAAGCAATCTGTCACTTTGAAGGTCTGACGGTCCATACGCATATGCCAGCAGTTCATCGCAACAGGTAACGGAACAAACAGACAGTTTCCTTCCTGAGTTTTGCGCAATCTCAAACAGAGTTGCCTTCTGACTGCTTTTAAGAAGACCACCGCCTACAATTATCCTGTCCACTGATTTGAGAATATCCGACATCGGCCCGGCCTTGTTGATCGAAGCAACCGTGCCGCTGTAACCGATAAGAACATCCGGCCTGTATCTCTTTATTGCAAAAAAAAGTTTGTCGGTATCATACCATGTGAAAAGTAGCGCTGTCTGTCCACTGGAAAACACATTATGAATACCAACAACAAATCCGAGTGAAAAACAGCTCTCATTGAGACACAGCATCCTGGCAGGCTTACCAGTCAGATCCTCATTGGCCTTAAAGACCATTTCCGTAATATTGGCACAAAGATTTATGCTCTTTGAACTGAATGCCGCTGCTTTAACGTCTTCTTCAACCGAACTCGGAAACAAATACAGAGCCGGTCTTAAGTTATCCCTGTCAAAGCTTTCCTTTAGCTCTTCCGTACTCCCGGCAGGAAGCTCCAGAACATCTTTCCAAAACATCAGCCTGATGCCTTCCGGCACATTCTTCGGCTTGGGTTTATCGTATCCGGACAAAGGATAAAACGGGAATGAAAGCCTGTCCCTTCCGGATATCATGAATCTGTACATTCCGATAATTACGGTCCTGATTCCTGTATTCTTCAGTACAGATGAATAATTCAGATACTGATTGCAGCTCATTACACAGTATTTGGCATCTACCGAATTGGCAAACGACTCAAAGTGTTCGGTCGGAAGATTCGGTACAGCCAATGCGGCTGATGCCCCGATCTTATCCAGAGCATATACACTTATGATATTCATGGGGTTATGTCCCATGAGCAGTATTACTTTGTCACCCTTTCCCACGCCAAGATTTCTCCAAGCCGAAGAGACCTCATCGATCTTATCAAGAAGCGATTCATAAGTGAACTTCTTATATCCGTATTCGAGTGCTGTTCTGGTGGGATACTTGGAACTGATCCTTCTGATACGCATGTAAAGCGTGTCATTAGTATCCGTCTCGGGATTCGAGTACTTCTCGGGATAAAAAACGCTCCAAAGACTTTCCAAGTTCTTTCTCCGTGTTATTCAATGATCTGATTGGTTTTCAGGAATATGTTTATTATACACTCTTGAAAACCTGTCAAAAACTCTTAACATGGAGCGCACATTTTCAGACAATCTTTTGTGCATATGTACGATAACATTTTTGTTTCGCTCTTTATTCAGCGTGTTAAAATGTTCGCAGTTTTGAGTTAGAGGTGACAAACTATGGATATCAGACTTAACAACCATTTCCTTGATGTAAAAGAAACTTACCTTTTCTCCGATATCGCCAAAAGGGTAAAAAAATTTCAGGAAGAAAATCCTGACAGGGAGATCATAAGGATGGGAATAGGTGATGTTACGCTTCCGCTTCCCGGTTCTGTCACTTCCGCAATGGAAGGAGCCGTAAGAGAAATGGCAAACAAAGACACTTTCCACGGTTACCCTCCGGAATACGGATACGATTTCTTGAGAAATGCTATTGCTGCCCATTATAAAGAGATCGGTGCGCCCAATATCACTTCAGATGTTATTTATGTTTCAGACGGTGCCAAGAGCGATCTCGGAAATCTTCCTGATATTTTGGGAGACAATCCGGTTATCATTCCCGATCCTGTTTATCCCGTTTATGTTGATTCCAATCTCATGAACGGAAGAAAGATCTCATTTGTTGCAGGCTCCAAAGAGAATGACTTCCTTCCTCTTCCGCCTTCCGGTACGGATATAGAACCTTCGGTAATTTATATCTGCTCGCCCAACAACCCTACCGGTGCGGTTTACAGTTATGAGGGTCTCACAGCCTGGGTCAACTTCGCACTCAAGACAGGCTCACTCATTATTTTCGATGCGGCATATGAAGCATTCATAACAGAAGACAAACCTCACACAATATACGAGATACCCGGCGCTGACACATGTGCCGTTGAAGTATCCTCGTTCTCAAAGTTTGCAGGTTTTACCGGCGTAAGATGCGGATGGACAGTCGTTCCTGACGGCCTTGAAGTAAACGGAATTAAGCTTTCAAAATTCTGGTCAAGACGTCAGGCAACCAAATTCAACGGTGTCTCTTACGTTACGCAAAGAGGTGCTGCAGCTTCACTTTCCGGTCAGGGACTGGAAGACTGCAAAGCGAACATCGCTTATTACAGGAGAAACGCAGCTGCGCTTGCCGAAGTGTTCAAGGCAAAGGATATCTATTTTACGGGCGGAGTGAACTCCCCTTACATCTGGCTCAAATGCCCCTGCAATATGAGCGGTTGGGAATTCTTTGATTCCATCCTTAACAGATTCGGCATAGTCGGTACACCCGGTGAAGGATTCGGTGAGAACGGAAGCGGATTCTTCCGCCTTACTGCATTCGGTTCGTACGAGAACACTCTCAAAGCCTGCGAGTTTTTTAAGACTCTCTGATCTGAGACCGGTATCGTCAACCTGTCTGCCGGACTTTTGTCCCATTATTAGACGCGCGCCTGTGTTATTATTCAATTAATAAAGTACCGGACGGATAACACTATGGCTAAAAAGACTACATTTTTCTGTAAGGAATGCGGATATGAGACATCCGGCTGGATGGGCAAATGCCCCGGTTGCGGCATGTTCAACACTTTTGTTGAAGCACCTTCGGCCAAAGAACCGGCAAAGGCCAGGACCGATTCCCCTGCTCTTAACGCAAATCAGTATTCATGGACAGACTCTGCCGTCACAGTGCGTCTTAAGGATGCCGGCAAAGAGAGTTACAAAAGACATTCGACCGGTATGTCATGCCTCGACCAGCTTTTCGGCGGGGGCATTACGGAAGGTTCGGTTACACTCGTATCTGGTGAACCCGGCATCGGCAAATCCACGATCTTAATGCAGCTTGCCGATTCTTATCAGGCAGACGGTGAAGTTTTGTATATATCAGGCGAAGAGTCTCCTGCCCAGATCGGGATGCGCGCTTCAAGACTCAGGATCAAAAAGGATATTCTCATCTGCGGCGAGACAAGATTCGAATCTATTGCCGAACAGATCAAGACTCACAAGCCCTGCCTTGCTATAATCGACTCTATCCAGACTCTTTATTCTGAACAGGTTGCCGGAACACCCGGCGGTGTCGCGCAGATCCGTGAAGTCGCTGCAGGTCTTATCAGGATTGCCAAGACAAATAACATCACGATAATCATGGTCGGTCATGTTGCAAAGGACGGTTCTATCGCCGGTCCTAAGACTATCGAGCACATGGTAGATACCGTCTTGAGCTTTGAAGGCGACAGCACAGGCGGTTACAGGATAATCCGTTCAGCCAAGAACCGTTTCGGAAGAAGCAACGAGATCTGCTTCTTCGAAATGGGAGAGACAGGTCTCATCCCTGTTGACAGTTCCAAGGCTCTTCTCGTAGCCGGCAGGCCTCTTAACAGTCCCGGCTCTGTCCTTACTTCAACACTCGAAGGTAATGATGCCCTGACTATAGAAGTTCAGGCTCTTTGCACCCAGACCGTTTATTCCAATCCTCAAAGAATGACATCAGGTCCTGAAAGAGGACGTGTCCTTATGCTGCTTGCAGTATGTGAGAAGCTTCTTTCACTCGGCCTTACTACAATGGATTGTTTTGTGAACGTCATAGGCGGTCTTAAGGTGAGTGATCCCGCGACAGATCTTGCTGTCTGTATGGCAACGGTGTCCTCTGCAAGAGGTGTAAGTGTCAAGGCTAACACTCTGATACTCGGCGAGGTCGGTTTGTCAGGTGAGATACGTCCTGTCAGCAGGATCTTAAAAAGATGTCTTGCTGCAGCAAGGCTCGGTATTACAACAGTTGTACTTCCGGGCAGTTCAAAAGATGCACTCGAGAAGGAACTTGCCAATGTCTCCAAAGAAGCATTCGGCGGAAAACCGGTTCCTGAATTTATTTATGCAGATAATCTTAAAGAAGCTGCTGATATTCTTTTCTCATAACAATACAGGGAGGTGTCCTTATGAATCGTAATTGTTATTTTATTATTCCTGCTGCCGGCAGCGGAACAAGAATGGGCGCAGGTCAGCCAAAACTCATGCGGAATGTTGAAGGAAGCCCCGTTATATTAAGAACACTGAGAGCCATTGCGGATGTCTGCAGGAGCAGATATAAGAATCTTGAATTCATGATCATCCTTGTTACCACACCCGATCTTATGGGAACTCTTAAGGCAATGTGCACCGAGTATTTCTCAGATCTTGATATTGTTTATACCCTTGGCGGAAATACAAGAACTGAATCAGTCTCTCTCGGACTCAACATGATCTCCGATGCTATGGACAAGGACCTCGTTCTTGTTCATGACGGAGCACGCTGCCTTGTTACCTCAGAAGAGATCACATCCTGTATCGACGGGCTTTATGAGCATGATGTCTGTGCTGCTGCAGTTCCTGTAAAAAACACTTTGAAAGAAGTCGAGATTTCTTCTTCCGGCGAAGTTAAGGTTACCGGTACTCCCGACAGATCAAGATTCTACGAGATACTTACTCCTCAGGGATTCAAATATAAGGATATTAAGGATTGCTACAAAAAGGCAATCGATGAAGGCATAACAGCGACAGATGATACTGCACTTGCAGAGCTTTCAGGGTTGGATGTTTATCTTACAAAAGGAATGTATTCCAATCTCAAGATCACAACTCCGGAAGATATCGCAATTGCATCCGAGATCGTAAGGACAAGAGGAGACAGCGAGCCTTTCAGCGACTGACGGTCAGATCTCTTTTGCAAAAGTAAGGATTACGAATACCTGTATTCCCTCGCCTCTTCCAAACCCGGTCAGACCTTCACCGGTCGTTGCAGTAATACCAACAGAAGATATCGGAATATCAAGGATGCTGCTTATGGACTCTTTCATTGAAGGAATGTGAGGCATGAGCTTAGGACGGAGACACTCGACCGTTACAGAACAGTGAATGATCTTCCCGTCTTTAAGATACTCAAGAGCTTTTTTGAGATATACGGAACTGTCCTTGATACCTTTCTCAAGACATATCCTGTCTGCTTCTCCGCCAAGGATATTTACACCCGTAAATCCTGATATGGCATTCGTGATAGCATGGAAAACAACATCGCCGTCACTGTTTGCAACGATTGGTTTGTCAAAAGGAATATCTATTCCTCCGAGCTTAATGAAAGTATCACCACAAGGTTCTCCGAATCTGTGGCTGTCCTGTCCTATTGTGCTGACTGATACGATATTACCCATACTTGATCACCTAATTTAACCCGTAGCTTTTAAGCCATGATACCACATCGTTCATGGTCCAATAATCATACGATGTACTTCCGAACACCTGGTCCGGCTGACCTGCCCTTATCAGAACAAATTCCGGAACAGCATTAATATTGTACTTTTCCAAAAGTTCACGGTGCTCAATTGCATCCAGCATAATGACATTCAGCTTGCCGTCATAGAGTTGAGCAAGATCTTCAACAGAAGCTGTGATCTCCGCGCCTCTGGTGTCCATCGAACTGTAAAAATAGATCAGAAGAGTATTTCCCGAAACAAGAAGTCCGTTCAGATCTGTTATCTCACGGTACTGTATACCGTAAAAAGGATTGCCGCTGTCATCGACTTCATCTTCAACAGGCTCATAGACCATGCAGACAGCATTCTCACTGTATGAATAATCTCCGAGATAATCCATAAGCTTACTGCTGTTGCTGATGACCTTTCCCTTTGAAGTGCAGGAACAAAGGAATAAGGCCGGCAGTAATAATGAAGTCAATATCAACAGAAATTTCTGTTTCACTTTTCGATAAGTCCGATAATCATCTCGGTCGTGCCGGAAAGAAGATCCTCTGATACCTTCTCGGCATTACCTGAGTCAACAAGCTTAGTTACTTCGGGATCAAGAGGAAGCTTATCTGTTACCTTTGATCCGATCTCGGCAGCGGATTTCTCGATCGAGGAACCGTCGCCGTAAAGTCTGATCTCATCACCGCAGTGAGGACACTTGATATAGCTCATGTTCTCGACCATTCCGAGAACCGGCACCTTCATCATTGAAGCCATGTTACGTGCCTTGTTGACGATCATTGATACGAGATCCTGACTTGTTGCAACAAGAACGATACCGTCCAGAGGCATTGACTGGAACAATGTGAGCGGAACGTCACCTGTTCCAGGAGGCATGTCTATGAGAAGAACATCGAGTGTTTCCCAGTTTGTCTGGCCCCAGAACTGTTTAAGAAGTGAGCTGAGGACAGGTCCTCTCCAGATTACGGGTGCTTCTTTATTCTCAAGAACGAGATTTACGCTGACAGCCTTGATTCCCGTAGCTGTCTCGGCAGGAATAATTAGCTGGTCATCTGTAGCTCTGAGATTCTCTGTAAGACCAAAAGACTGAGGAATTGAAGGACCTGTGATATCAGCATCCATGATGCCGACCTTATAGCCTTTTCTCGCAAGCTGAACAGCGAGAACTGAAGTAACGAAAGATTTTCCTACTCCGCCCTTACCGCTTGCTACACCGATAACTGTCTTGATGGATGAACCTGCTGCGAGGGGATCTTTAGCAATACCGTTTGCAGAAGGGCATGTATCCTGGGATGTGCAGCCGCTCTTTGAAGGGCATGAATCACATGCTGATGACATAAAAATGCCTCCTTAGATTAAATAACTTGTTTATTATAAGAAATGAATAATCCTTTTTCAATTTTAACCGTGCTCATCAGAATCCGGGGTATCGTCATTGATATCGAATATCTCATCGTTCCCCTTCTCTGTTTTTCTCTGGATAAATCTCATGACTGCCGCGCCGGCATCACTCGACCTGACCATTACGACTCTGACAAGACGCTGCTCGTTTTTCTTAAAAGACCTGACAAGAGAACCCATTGCATTTGATGCCTGTTCCTTTGCAAGCCGGATACTCTCTTTCTCGACTTCGGTAAACTGATTTGCGAAAGCTTTTTCCTCAGCCCTGTGCTGTGCGGCAAGTTCCCTTTCCTGCTGCCGGTTCTGATCAATCAGTTTCCTGTATTGTTCATAGTGATTTCTTGTAGGCTCGCTTACGGTAACGATAGTATCAACCGCACCATAGATCTGGGAACCGATCATATCTGATACTGCCTTTGTACCCGTAACGACCTTCTCCATTGCTTCGAACTTTTTCTTGAAGCCTACGATAGTGACTATCGTTGTGATGATGTCGGCAACGAGAACCAACGTGAAGAATACCAGAATTCCGATCCTTATCGGGTAATTGATATGAGCAATAAGCCATTTGACTGCAGGATGCAGAACATAGATACCAAGAGAAGCAGCGATACCCCAATAAATAGTAAATCTCAGACAGATATAACCGCGGAAATTGAGCTTATAGTCAGTGTAGTCCCACCATCGCATATGGAAAACGTGATAGAGAATAATGCCTGCAATAAGTTCGACAACAGTACATGCGGCTGCCATTCCGAAAAAGATGATCATAAAATTATCCTTGAACGGTTCAAAGATCCAGATAGCAGCATAAAAGCCCAAACCGTATACAGGACACAAGGGACCTGCCAGGAATCCCCTGTTGATGAACTTACCTTCGGTGATGCCATAATAGATAACTTCAATAACCCAGCCTATAAAGCTGTATATGAAGAACATCATATATGAATCTAAAAACGGATATGGAAGTGTCATTCTTTTCTCGCCCTCATAACCCTGTAACCGCCGTCGATCGCCAGAGTCTCACAATTACCGAACAATTCCTTAAGCTTATCCATAGTCGAAGGCGCGCCCTGCTTACGCTGGAGCACAACATACAGATATCCACCGGGATTCAAAAGGTCATAAGACTGCTCGTAAAAACCGAACACCGTCTTCTTGCCTGCTCTGACAGGCGGATTCGTTGCGATGATATCAAAGTGTTCATCTCTTACCGCGAAAAGAATATCACTCGACATAAATCGGCAGTTGAGTCCGTTGTGCAGACAGTTCTCTCTTGCAAGAGCAACTGCCCTGGAATTGATATCAACACCTGTTACATCAAAAGCCATAAAGCAGGACTTAATAACTATACCGACAACTCCGCATCCGCATCCGAGATCGACAAAACGTTCCATTTTTGGACCTCTGGACTTAATATCATCTACGAGTGTTTCGATAAGAAGATTAGTTCCGAAATCAATATCCTTCCTCGAGAATACGGATGTGTCCGTGAAAAACTCAAAGTTTATACCATTCATTCTGTACGGAATAAGCTTCTTGTCGGAAGGTGTTGTCGGATTTGGATCAAAATACTGTGTCATGGTAATTTACTCTTTAAACCTGTTTTTTCTAGTACAGCAACCAGCGGTAAGCCCAGGACGATCAATACGACCGCTTCTCCGCCTGCTACTGTCAGCATAGTAAAAGCAACCGATTGCCAGGTTACCGTATCGAACAAAAGGAACGGAAGATAGCCGCCTACGATAAGACCGTTTGCAATGATAGGGGGAATTACTCCGAGCCACTTATTCTTCTTACCGATAAGATAAGAAAAGATACCGCCTAAAACAGTTGCCAATGTCCCGCCGATTATATCGACAGGACCTAAGCTTTCGGGATTGATAAGATTCGATATAAGGCATCCTAAAGACAGCCCTACGATAGTAGGTCCGGAGAAGATCGGAAAGACCGTCATAACTTCGGATATCCTGGCCTGAATCGGGCCGTATGATATCGGTGCCAAAAAGTATGTCAAAGCAGCGTATATCGCTGCAATAACGCCGTTGAAAACAACGAACTTAATGCGTCTTCTGTTTTTTGCCTGTATTGATTCCAGTTCTGTCATTATTACATCATCGAACGGATCGTATCGTTTATCTGAGCGATCCTTGTAGTTCTTGCCCAAGGCATTTCTGGTGCCTGAATAAGGCCCTTGGAAATAGCCTTAGCACAGCTTTCAAACTCGTAAACATATCCCTTCAGATAATCCTTATCAGCTTCCACCTCTTCTAAAAGGATATCGTCCTGGGAATATACAGCGATCTTGCGGTAGTTGTTGATGTTGGTAAGTTTGATCTTGCCTCTTTCACCAACGATAACACCGTCTTTGTCTGTATCGGCACACATCGTTACATAGAAGTTGCCGAGCATGCTTCCGTCTTCGGATTCCAAAGAATATGTGGTGTCACGGTCTATACCGGATGAGACCTTTCTTGCAAATACTCTGGATACCTTTATGTCATCGCCCATGAAAGACAGTGCAAAGTTAGTTGTATAAACACCAAGATCAAGATAGCTTCCGCCACCCAGAACAGGACTGTTGAGTCTCGGTACATTTGCAATATCGTAGCCAAGATTGGCAGAAACATATTTAACTGCACCGATCCTGCCCTTTTCGATCCATTCAAGAGTTTTCATATGAAGCGGCATATAGGATGTCCACATCGCTTCGGCAACGAAAATACCTCTGTTCTTAGCTTCGAAGAAAATACTGTCCGCTTCCGCTTTGCTCATGGCAAAAGGCTTCTCCACAAGGATATTCTTGTATTCCTTAACACACATGATCGCATGTTCGTAGTGGTATGTATTAGGTGTTGCAATATAAACCAGGTCTATTTCGTCAGATGCAGCTAGCTTCTCATAACCTGTGAAGACTTTGGCATCCGGGCAGTGAGTAGCGGCAAATTTCTTTGCCTTGTTTCTTTCTCTGGAAGCAACGCCTGCGATAATCACCTTTTTATTGCCTTTTAAACTGTCTGCTATTTTTGCCGCTATAGTTCCGCAGCCGAGAATACCGACTCTGAGCATATGTGAACCCCTTATTTTTAAATATTTTAAGCAACTCTCTAATTTTATTTAGCACAGTTCTTTGTGTCAATCTATGTTTTGAACAAGCCTTTCAGTATGGACAGTCTGCCCCGGTTGTTTTATCTTATTTCGAAAAGAAATCAGGTAAGAGGTCCTTCGTGACAACAAAAATCTTGGACAGGTTATCATCCCGCAAAAGAGGTATCGTATATCTCCTTTTATCGTCATTCTCGTTCGCGTGCATGGCGCTTTTTATAAATCTTGCCGGTGATATGCCTGTCTTCCAGAAAGCATTTTTCCGTAATCTCGTGGCAAT
>Ga0326512_10000530_pt1 | contig 33654 bp, 44 predicted proteins | sample 1_2617_0518_D_FD_203652 | JGI IMG/M metagenome (GOLD analysis project Ga0326512, IMG submission 203652) | Bovine rumen microbial communities from UC Davis, California, United States - 1_2617_0518 | ecosystem: Host-associated > Mammals > Digestive system > Stomach > Rumen | place: USA... | reverse complement strand
GCTCATTTACTTCGTCGAATTAAAGACTGACAGAGGACGGCTGTCGCCTATCCAGGTATGGCAACAGGACCGGCTGGATGCACTGGGCTGTCAGGTCAGGACGATCAGAGGGATGGACGAGGCCGCGGAGTTCATTGAGGAGGTACGAGAGGCAATGCAAGCATACAAAGAAGAGGAAGGAGGTGGTGCCAGATGAAGTTCATGCCGCACGATTATCAAAAGAGAGCGATGGAGCTCGTGATCAAGATCCCGAAGGTCGGGTTATTTTTAGACATGGGCTTGGGTTAGCAAAACCGTGATAACACTCACAGCGATCCAGGAGCTCATGTATGACCGGTTCGAGGTCACGAAGGTGCTGGTGATAGCACCGAAGAGAGTGGCCGAGGACACATGGACGAGGGAGCACGCCAAGTGGGACCACCTGAGGGAGCTGAGGATCTCCAAGGTGCTGGGAAATGAACAGCAGAGGATCCAGGCGCTAAAGCAGGACGCCGACATCTATGTGATCGGCAGGGACAACGTGATCTGGCTGATCAACTACTACCAGGGACTGAGGAAGGGGTGGCCGTTCGACATGATCGTGATCGATGAGCTCTCCAGCTTCAAGAACCCACAGGCGAAAAGGTTCCGGGCACTGAGGAAGGCCATGCCGTTCGTGAACAGGGTCGTCGGGCTTACCGGAACGCCATCGCCTAACAGCATGATGGACTTGTGGGCTGAGCTCTATCTGCTTGACCGGGGCGAACGCCTGGGGCCTACGCTTTCATCTTACCGGGAGAAATACTTCCGGCCCGGAGCCCGCAACGGCTACGTGATCTATAAGTGGGAGCCCTTCCGCAACGCACAGAAGGAGATCGAGGAAAAGATCAGCGACATCTGCATAAGCATGAGCGCTGCAGACTACCTGACACTGCCGAAGAGGATCGACAACGTGATCCCGGTGCACCTGACCGACAAGGAGATGGCTGCATACAAACAGATGGAACAGGAGCAGCTTCTCAAGATCGACGAGGAGGACATCGTGGCGCTGAACGCTGCCGCAGTCATGAACAAGCTCTTGCAGATAGCGAACGGGTCCGTCTATTCAGTGGACGGCGATGTGGTGAAGATCCACGACGAGAAGCTGGACGCACTGGAGGAGATCATCGACACCACCGGGGAGCCGGTGCTTGTGTTCTACAGCTACAAGCACGACCTTGAAGCAATAAGGTCAAGGATAAAAGGAGCGAGGATCCTGGAAGGGCCTGAGGATATAGCCGACTGGAATGACGGCAAGGTGCAGGTGCTTCTGGCACATCCGGCATCCGTGGGCTACGGCCTGAACCTCCAGGAAGGCGGCCACATCATCGTGTGGTACGGGCTGACCTGGAGCCTGGAGCTCTACCAGCAGGCAAACGCCAGACTATACAGACAGGGGCAGGACAAGCCGGTGATCATACACCACCTTGTTGCAGAGGGGACAGCTGACGAACAGGTCATGCACGCCTTACAGCACAAGGACATGAGCCAGGCGGCACTGCTTGAAGCATTAAAGGAGAGGAGGACAGCATGATGAGGCTATACATAAGCGGACCGATCACGGGGGTCTATAACTACAGGGCGAAGTTCAAGGAGGCGGAGCAGAGACTGAAATGGGCGGGATATGACAATCTGATCAACCCGGCAGAGATCTGTGAGGTGCTTCCGGCAGAGCATACGAGCTACGAGGAGTACATGAGGATGAGCCTGGAGCTCTTATCGATGGCGGACGCCGTTGTGCTTCTCCCGGGATGGGAGCAGTCAATCGGATGCAACAGGGAGCTGGGCTATGCCATAGGCAGGGACAAGATCGTCCTGGAATACGAGGAACTATTGAAGGGAGGCGGTCAAAATGGAGCTTGTTGAGACTTTTGACTATCTGATGCAGGTCAGGAAGAAGGACAACGCCATCAGGCGCATGACGATGAAATGCGAGGAGTTGAGGAGCTGCCTGCTTCCCGGTGCCATCAGATACGACAAGGACAGGGTGCAGTCATCCCCTGAGGACAAGGTCAGCGAGATCCTCTGCAAGGTGGTAGACCTGGAGGCGCAGATCGAGCAGTTCCAGCAGGAGAAGGCCATGCTGATCATCGAGATCGGTGACGCCATCGAGCTGCTGGAGGATGACAATGAGAAGACGGTGCTGACGGAGTTCTACATCGGAAGGGTGCCGATGTCACGGGTGGCCAACGATGTGAGCTACAGCATCCAGCACGCCTACAGACTGAGGAAGAGAGGCGTCCAGCATCTCGGGGAGGTGCTTCATGGATAACTTCAAGCTATACCACGGCGACTGTCTTGAAATGATCAAGAGCATAGAACCGGCAAGCATTGACCTCGTCCTGGCGGATCCTCCGTACTCTTCCGGAGGCACTCATGCAGGAGACAGGAAAGCGAGCACAACGGCCAAGTACACGGACAGCGACTTCAACGGAGCCGCAAAGCTCCCGCCTTTTTCCGGTGACAATATGGACCAGAGGAGCTTCACGGAGTTCATGCGATGGGTGTGCAGCGAGCTCAGGCAGAAAACAAAGGAGGGGGGGGATCCTGGAGATGTTTGTGGACTGGCGCAACCTTCCGGCCATGACCGACGCTGTGCAGATGGCCGGCTGGGTGTGGAGAGGGATCTGTGTCTGGGACAAGGGCATCAGCAGGAACCAGCCCGGACGCTTCCGAAACGACTGCGAGTATATCGTCTGGGCTTCCAATGGTGACATGCCGATCGACTGGAAAGCTGCCAAGGGCACCAAGGCAATGCCGGGAGTCTATCATGTGCCTATAGTGGCACCAAAGCAGAGGCAGCATCAGACGGAGAAGCCGGTGGAGCTTCTGGAGGGGCTTCTTGCGATAGCACCACCGGACGGCATAGTCCTGGATGCTTTCATGGGGTCAGGATCCACCGGAGTGGCCTGCATGAATACCGGCAGGAGGTTCGTCGGCATCGAGCTCAATGGCCAGTATTTTGAAACGGCGACCAGGAGGATCACCGAGGCACAGGAGAGAGTTCTGGAGGACTTCTGAGAAAAGATGAGAAGAATGAGAAAATAATTTATGTTATTATTATATTGTGAACGAAGAAAGAGCAGGCAGGGCGCCTGCTCTTTTGCATTAAATCCAACGAATAGCAAGGAGGTGAGACCGTGCCGAAGGCGAAGAACGCGAAGGCGGACGAGGCCCTTGCGCTCTATCGGCAGGGACTCAAACTTGTGGATATAGCACGACAGCTCGAACTGCCGGAGGGAACGGTCCGTCGATGGAAATGTACCTATGACTGGGACGGAAAGAAAAGCGAACGTTCGCAAAAGAAAAAAGCGAGCGCTCGGAAAAGAGGCGCACAGCCTGGAAACCATAACGCCAAAGGAGGACCGGCAAAGAACCAGCACGCGAGAAAGTTCGGCTTTTATAGCAAGTACCTCCCGGAGGAGACTCTGGAGATTTTTGACGATATAGAGAACGCTGACCCGCTGGATCTTCTCTGGGATCAGATCCGCTTCTCCTACACGGCCATCGTGAGGGCGCAGAAAATCGCCTATGTTAAAGACCAGGACGACAAGACCAGCGAGGTCACGATGGAGTCGTACGGCGAGAGCGGCTCATCCACTGCCTGGGATATACAGCAGGCATGGGACAAGCAGGCCAATTTCATGAAAGCCCAGGCGCAGGCCATGAGCGTGCTCAGGGGGCTAATAAAACAATATGATGAGATGCTGGGAGCAAGAGGCGAGAACGCATCCGAGGAACAGAAGCTGAGGCTCGAGCTTCTGAGGTCAAAGCTCGGAAATGACAACAACAGCATCAAAAAGGTGACTATTATCAATGACACAGGACAATGTGATCCGGATCAGTGACCTGATCATCCCGAAGTTTTGGGGCGTGTTCAATGATAAGCAGCACACCCACAAGATCCTGACCTCCGGAAGAGCCGGGACGAAGTCCTCGGAGGCAGCAATCGAGACAGTCTTCAAGATTGTGCAGGAGATGGACGGCTCCGCCGTGGTCATCCGTAAGCGGCACAACAAGCTGAGGAAGACAGTCTACAAAGAGATCAAGAGGGCGATCAAGAGGCTAGGCCTTGACGAGCGCCTTTTTAAGATTACGGTGAGCCCGATGGAGATCACCTTCCTGGAGAACGGGAACACGATCTACTTCACGGGGTCGGACAACATTGACGACACCAAGGGCATCATCGACGAGAGCAAGCCGATCAAGCTGGTCATGATCGACGAGGTCAATGAGTTCTTTGAGCAGGGCGAAGGTGAGGATGAGCTCCAGAACATTGAGGCGACCTTCATCAGAGGCAACGACGAAGGCTTCCAGATGCTCTACCTCTACAACCCACCGAAGAACCCGAACGCGCCGGTCGTTCAGTGGACTCATAAGATGGAGCAGCGACCTGACTGCATCCACGTCCATGTTGACTACAGAGACGTGCCCGCGGCATGGATCGGCAAGAAGCTCCTGGAGTCGGCTGAAATACTCCGGAAGATTGACGAGCGCCAGTGGCGATGGCTCTGGCTGGGTCAGTCGATCGGTGTGGACGAGCTGATCTATTACATGTTCAGCGACAAGAACGTGGCGAGATCCGAAGAGGAAGGCTACCAGATGATCGGCGTCGGTGTCGACTATGGCCAGCAGAACGCCACGACCTACCAGGCGGCCGGGCTCAACCTGTCAAGGAAGAAGCTCGAGGGCCTGGCTGAGTATTACCACAGCGGCAGGGAGTCAGGAAAGCAGAAGAGCCCGAGCCAGTACGCTGAGGACTTCGTGAGCTACGTGGACGAGCTGCATGAGCAGTACCACTGCAACACGTTCTACGTGTTCATTGACCCGTCTGCTGCCGGACTGGCTGAGGAGATAAAGAGAGCAATCAGGGGCTGCGGCTACACCGTACTGCTCCGGGATGCTCAGAACGATGTCGCCCTGGGTATCTCCAGAGTGCAGAAGCTCCTCACTTTTGAAATGCTGACCATTGACCCGGGGCAGGAAAACGCCCGGAGAGAGTTCGGGCTCTATGAATACGACAAGAAAAGCATCGAGAAGGGCATCGAGAAACCGGTCAAGATGGACGACCACTGCATGGACGCCATCCGCTACCTGGTGATGGGCTTCTGGTCAAAAATTAAACGCTACCTCCCGATCACTGAGAAGGAGGACGAATTGGAGGGCACTATCTCATGAATATATTTGAATACTTCAAGAAGAAGGGCATCGACACGCTCGACAGCTCTTTTTATAGCAAGATCGCACTCTGGGACAGCTGGTACAGGTCGAACGTGAAGAAGTTCCACCAGTACCGCGTCTACCATGGGGCCAACCATTACGAGCGCTGTGTTCGCAAGAGTCTCGGCATGGCCAAGAAGATCTGCGAGGACATCAGCGATCTGCTCCTCAACGAGAAGGTCAAGATCACGATCGAGAACCCGGAGACGGACGCCTTCGTGAAGAAGGTCCTGGAGGGCGCTAACTTCATCGTGCAGGGCAATGAGTACCAGGAGCGCAAGGCAGCCTGCGGCACCGTGGCCTATGTGCCATACCTCACCAACATAGTGGCGGATGAGACCGGGCGGGTGCTCTCTGCGGATGTAAAAATTGACTATGTTGTGGCGAAGAACATCTTCCCGACAGCCTGGGAGAACTCCAGGATCACGGAGGTCATCTTCGTGTTTGAGAAGACATACAAGCGCAAGAAGTACGCACAGTTCCAGCAGCACAAGCTGGAGCCCCTCGTCGGTGAAAACGGCGAAGACCTGGGCTACCAGTACGTGATCGAGAACAGTGTCGTCCTCTGCACATCCGGATCCGGCAGAGACCTGACTCCGGAAGAGTGGAACGAGATCCCGCACTTCGAGGGACTGGCTGCAAGGGTTGAGACCGGAAGCGACCAGCCTCAGTTCGTGATCGACAAGCTCAACATCGCCAACAATGTGGACGAGGATGACAGCAACCCGATGGGGATCAGTCTCTTCGCCAACAGCGTGGACGTGCTGGCCAAGACCGACCTGGAGTATGACAGCTATGCGAACGAGTTCACACTCGGCCGCAAGAGGATCTTCGTCGCTCCGGAGATGCTGACCGACGCCAACGGCGACAAGGTCTTCGATCCGGACGACAGTGTCTTCTATCAGCTGCCGGAGGACTACTTCAAGGACACCAAGGAAGCGATGCACGAGGTCAACATGAGCCTCAGGGTGCAGGAGCATGAGCAGGCCATCAACAACGACCTCAACCTTCTCTCATTCAAGTGCGGCTTCGGTACGCAATACTATCGTTTTGAGAAGGGAACCATCACGACGGCCACGCAGGTCATCAGTGAAAACTCTGACATGTACCGGACAATCAGGAAGCACGAGATCATCCTGGAGGATGTGCTCAAGGATCTGATCCACTGCATCATCCGCCTGGGAATGACTGCAAACGTGCCGGGGCTTGTCATGGAGACCGGCATCACCATCGACTTCGATGACTCTATCATCGAGGACAAGCAAACAGAAAGGCAGGAAGACCGCCAGGACGTGGCCATGGGAGTCATGAGCCCGACAGAGTACCGGGCGAAGTGGTACGGAGAGACCGAAGAGATCGCAGCGTCGAAGCTCCCGGACCAGTCAAGCGGGATCCTGATGTGATTATATGGACGAGAGCTATCACAGTACCCTGGCGGCAGGGGTCGAGAAAAAATACAGACAGCTCGAGAAGGAAATCATGGAGGACATCATCCGCCGCATAAAGAAGGCGGGGGAGATCACTGACACAGCGGACTGGCAGATCCAGAGGCTCATCATCCTGGGAAACAGCACCAAGGACATCGAGGACATCATCCTGAGAGCAGTGGACGGCAATGAGGCAGAAGTCCGCCGGCTCTATGATGAAGTGATCGAGAAGGAATACACCAGGAACCGGGAGCTCTATGAGCAGATCGGCAAGGAGTTCATCCCATACGAGGACAACCTGGAGCTCCAGCAGATCACCAACGCCCTGGTGCAGCAGTCAAACGACGACCTTTACAATATCACGAAGTCCATGGGCTTCATGATTGACATGGGACGAGGTGGGAAAGTCTTCACACCTCTGTCTGATGTGTACAACGGCTACCTGGACGAGGCCATCACAGGAATGGCCAACGGAGCCTATGACTACAACACACTGGTGCGCAAGCTCGTGAGCCAGATGACAAGCTCAGGGCTCCGCACAGACCACGCCTTCAGTGATGGGGGCCGTGATTATGGCATAGATTACGCAAGCGGCTGGCACAACCGCATCGATGTGGCTGCAAGAAGGGCACTGCTCACCGGCTTCGGTCAGCTGGCCAGCCAGGTCACAAGCATGAACGCCCAGAAGCTCGGCACTCAATACTTCGAGGTCACATGGCACGCCGGAGCTCGTCCGGAGCACCAGGAGTGGCAGGGCAAGGTCTACACCATGGAGCAGCTGACGACCAAGTGCGGACTGGGAACCGGTCCGGGGCTGTGCGGATGGAACTGCCGGCACACATACTACCCGTTCATCCCTGGGATCAGCGAGAGGCTCTACACAGACGAGTGGCTCGAACAGCAGAACGCCAGGGAGAACACTCCGGTCAAGTTCCGGGGCAGAGAGTACACCACCTACGAGGCCACCCAGAAGCAGAGGCAGATGGAGACGGCCATGAGAGCAAGGCGCGAACAGGTGGAACTCTTGCGTCAGGCCGGAGCCGATCAGGAAGACATCACAATCGCCCGCTGCAAGTATCAGGCACAGCTGGAGGAGTACAGACACTTCTCTGATGCGATGCACCTGCCGGAGCAGATGGAGCGAGTCTATACAGGAAGGACCAGGGGCAGGATCTCACCGAGCCCTCAGGTCTATGCACAATGGAAGGCCGAACAGTATCAGAAGGCAGTCAACCGGGCAAGAGAACGCCAGGAGAGACAGCGCCGGGAAGATATGAAAGCGGCAGAGGAGGGGAAGTTATGGTAGAGGTACATCTTGGACTCAACGACATAACGGTCAAGGGCCACGCTCCAAGACCGGAGGGAGTTGAGCCTGGTCAGAATATAGTCTGCGCTGCGGTCTCAGCTCTGACCCTCACCCTCATCGAGGGGCTTGAGGCAATCGCTGGCATGAGGATCGAGACAGTGGAAGAGGTCGGCGACGTCCGGATCCACTGGCTGAACCTTAACCCGACCGGCAAGGCGCTGATCGACACCTGGTACATCGGGATCAACCGCATCCAGGACAGCTACAAAAACACAATAACGATAATTTGAGCGTCCTCGTCCCGGGCGCTTTTATTATGGCCGACGGGCCTAAAACGGAAATGTTCACGCACATTAAAAACGGAGGAATTAAGACAATGAAGCACAACATCTTCAACTTACAGCTCTTTGACGACGGCGGTCAGGGCGGCTCTGGCTCCCAGGGTGGAAACACAGCCGGATCTGGCAACGGCGGCCAGGGTAACAACAACGCCGGGAGCAATAACACGGCGGGAGCTTACAGCTTCCAGCAGGCTGAGGAAATTGCGAACGCAAGAGCCCAGAGAGCCGAGAAGGCGGCCCTCGCGTCCTACTTCAAACAGCAGGGCATGAGCGAGGACGAAGTGGGGAAGGCAATCGCAGACTACAAAGCCAAGCAGGCAGCAAGCAAGCCCGACGTCGACAGCCTCACCAAGGAGCGCGACGATGCTCGTGCAGAATTGGAGGCCTTGAAGAACAGCAACGCACTCCGCAGCAAAGGAGTCCGTGAGGAGGACATCGACTACGTCATGTTCAAGATCAAGGGGCTCATGGAGCAGGATGACAAGCTCGACTTCGAGAAGGCTGTCACTAAGTACCTTAAAGACAACCCACGCTTCGTGGCAGGTGGTTCCGGCACCTACAAGGTGAGAACCGGGACAGATGGATCGAACCAGGGCGGCTCAGGCTCCCAGAGTGCGAACGACATCGTCAACAACGCCATCCGAAGAGCGGCGCGTCGCTAATACACAACTACATTTTACGGAGGTAAAAAGACAATGAGAAAGTATTTTAATTTACAGCTTTTTGACGATGATGCGACTGGCATCTTCCGCACAGACGCTGAAGCCCTCATCCCTGAGGAGCATGCGAAGGAGATCATCCAGGGAACTATCGAGCAGTCTTCCGCTCTTTCCCTCGGTCGTAAGCTCGCCAACATGACCAGCAAGCAGACCAAGCTCCCTGTGCTTGACTCTCTTCCTATCGCTTACTTCGTTGACGGCGATGCTGAGCAGAAGAAGACCACAAAGCAGGCATGGGACAAGAAGACCATCTACGCAGAGGAGATCGCGGTCATCGTTCCGATCCCTGAGGCAGTGCTCGACGACTCTGAGTACGACATCTGGGGAGAGGTTAAGCCTCGCGTGCAGGAAGCATTCGGCAAGGTGATCGATGAGGCCATCTTCTTCGGCACCGGCAAGCCTACCAACTGGAGACAGGGCCTTGTTCCTACAGCCGTTGCAGCTGGAGCAGTTGCAACTCTTGGAGCAAGCGACAAGCTCTACGACAAGATCCTCGACGAGGGTGGCGTTGTGGCTAAGGTCGAGGACTCTGGCTACTTCGTAACCGGCCACGTTGCTGACATCAGCATGAGAGCAAAGCTCCGCGGTCTCAAGGACTCCCAGGAGCGTCCTCTTTTCCTCAGCTCCATGCAGGCAGCTGGCAACTACACACTGGACGGCTCTGCGATGCACTTCCCTCGCAACGGTTCCTGGGACAAGTCCGAAGCCCTCATGGTTTCCGGTGACTTCTCTCAGTTAGTGTATAGCATCCGCCAGGACATCACCTTCAAGCTCTTTACTGAGGGCGTTGTTCAGAACACTGACGGCTCTATCGCATACAACCTCATGCAGAACGACATGGTTGCGCTTCGTGCAGTCATGAGACTTGGCTGGGAGATCCCTAACCCTGTCAATGCGCTCAAGACTAACAAGAACCAGCGCTTCCCGTTCGCAGTTTTGAAGGCTGGCGCGTAAGCCATGAGAGGAAGGTGAGCTGATGGGCTACGTCGATTATGAATATTACAGTCAGGCCTTCGGGAATACTATCCCGGAGGCTGACTTCTCCAAGGCCGAGACGAAGGCAGAGGCGGCCATCAGCTACCTCACCTACGTGAACGGCGACATCTTCGCAGTTGAGAACGAAAGGGTCAAGCTGGCCGTGTGCGCAGCTGCGGAGGTGGTTTACTTTAACGACAAACAGACCAGTGCGACAGGCGGCTCTGCTGCCGGCATTAAGAGCGAGAGCAACGACGGCTACTCTGTCACCTATGTGACAGAAGCACAGGACGGCCAGACGGCTGAGGAAGCACTTCGCAAGAAGATCGCCGAGGCTGTGAGGGTGTACCTGCTGCCGACGGGATGGCTCAGCAGAAGGGTCAAGATGGGAGGTGGCTGCTGTGATTGTGCAGAAGGTTGTGACAGTCTTTAATAAACGCCTGGGCGAAGGCCGGCGTGAGTTATTCTATCCGACCTGCATCAGCAGCGCGTCCTTCCTGGAGTCCCGAAGTTCAGGACATTCCACTGACGGAGCTCACTCTGAGAGTCTGACCTACAAGCTGCGGATCCCGATTGACGCAACCGTCCAGGATGGGCGGACCTACGTCGATGAGCATGCCTTCAAAGCGCTGCCCGTTGACGAAGTGGGAAGCCACTGGACGTTGCAAAAGGGGGACATCATCCTGGCATGTGAGACGGAACTGACCGAAGCCATCGATGCGACGGCAGTGAAAGCTCTGGCCAAGGATCTCCTGGCTGACGTCATAACGGTGAAGGAGTACGCGGACAACACGATCAGAGGCTCGCAAGCAGTGAAGCACTGGCGGATAGGGGGTGAGTAGATGGCATTCAAACCTATAACAAGCCCCAGGGGTGCGATCATCCAGGGCAGAAACGGCAAGGTCCAGCTTGTATGGAACGCCGGATGTGCTCCGAGATTGAACGAAGTGCTCAAAAAGAAGCAGGAGATCGTCGACAGTGAGGTCCTCCGGTTATGCGCTCCAATGGTTCCGAAAAGGACCGGAGCACTGGAGAGATCCGGAACGCTCGGCACGGTCATCGGCTCCGGCATGGTTCAGTATATCGCCCCGTATGCTCGGGCGCAGTATTACAACACCAGCGAGACGAGGAGCTACGACTCCCGACGCGGTGGCAGATGGTTCGAGCGCATGAAAGTGGCCAACAAGGCACAGATCCAGAAGCTCATAAACCAGTAAAGGAGGGAGGACATGGTCAAGTCTATCATCGAGGGCGTGGCTGCCTTTTTCCTGGACTGTCCGCTTCTGGCGGAGGGCGTGTTCAGAGTGGACGCCCTGGGGGATCAGCCTCAGGAGTACACAATCGAGACGGGCATCTTTGACCCGATCATCGAGCAGTACATCGACGGAAGCTCGGACAGGCGTTACCAGTTCAACTTTGGCAGCCGGGAATATTACAGCATGGACCGGATCCAGAACATCGCCAACAGTACCTTCTACGAAGACTTCGCTGACTGGGTGGAAGCCCAGGACGCAGCGGGGCACTTTCCGGAGCTTCCGGAAGGGATGCACCCGGAGAAGCTCAGAGTGCTGTCATCCGGTTATATGTTCGACGAGTCGATGCAGAACGCCCGGTATCAAATACAATTAGAACTCAATTATCACAAGGAGGCATAGCAATGAGAAAGTTCAATTTACAGCTTTTTGACGAAAGCCGTGCCGCTCTGCTCAGAAATGCGATCGCAGACTATCTCAAGGTCGGCGAGGGCAATGAGCTCATGGGCACAGGTTTCACAACTCTGGACGAGAGTCCCGGAGCTCAGTCTGACAACGAGACCTACATCAACGAGGTGACAGCGTCTGCAGACATCACAAGCTACGAGACCGAGTTCAGCTACGAGAGCAGACTGATCCCTTCCCAGAAGGCGATCTATGCACTCTACCTTGACGGACGCGATCACCACACTGGTGACGCAGCTCAGCACGAGTACATCCGTGTCGATCTGTTCAACCCTATCGGCACTCCTACGGATGAGCTGGCAGAGTACAAGGCCCGCAAGTTTACCGTGGCCAACGAAGTCAGCGACTTCTCCGGAGGCGGTGGTGAGAAGATCGCAGTGTCCGGAACTCTTCACGCAGTCGGCGATCCTATCCAGGGCAAGTTCGACACCGTGAACAAGGTCTTCACTGCCGGCACTTTCACCGGCAAGTATGACACAGAGCAGGGCTAAGCCCTACAACAAGCAAACACTGGCGACGTGCGCCTGATCAAAAGACAGGAGACGACCAGGACAGCGTCAGACAAACAGCACGGTCTGGCGCTGTCTTTTTATAGCGTGCTGACCAGAATGGAGGACAACAGAATATGGATCTTATTATTAACGGCGTAACACTTACAGGCGACCTCATGGATGCGGACTTCATGGACGTGTTTGAGGGTGCGATGCTCGAGATGCGTGACAAGGCTCAGGCAGCCAAGACGGCAGGCTATACCAGAGCATCAGACCACTATCGTGCACAGTGCGAGGTGACAAACGAGTGCCTCGACAAGATCTTCGGAGAAGGAACCTCGGAGAAGCTCTTCGGGGGACGCATGAACGTGATGGAGCACCTGGAAGCCATGGAGCAGGTAAACGAGTGGGCGATGACAGAGCGCAAGCGTCTGAACGACTTCACAAACAAGTACACCCAGCGCCAGCAGGCAGCGATCAGACAGCAGCAGGCCCAGCAGTTCGTCTCGGGTAAAGGCGGGCACAATAAGGGCAAGCATTGAACCTGCTGATTGACGGACTACCTGAGGAGGTCGAGATCTCCGGCCAGAAGGTCGGGATCAGCACCGACTTCCGCACCGGCATCCTTTTCGAGGAGGTGCTCCAGGACGACAGCCTGGATGATGCGGACAAGCTCCAGACAGCCCTCGAGCTCTACTACCCGAACATAGTCTTCGACTATGACGCGGTGGATGAGGCGGTTGATAGGCTGATCTGGTTCTACCGATGCGGCTCGGAACCAACCGAGACGAAGGAAGCCGAGGAAGGCAGCGGAGAAGATCCGCCCTACTCTTACGAATACGACGCCGACTATATCTACGCCGCGTTTTTGCAGGTCTATGGCATAGACCTGGCGCGTGCAACACTCCACTGGTGGCAGTTTCGAGCTCTTTTTCGATCACTTCCGGAGGAGACCCAGCTGGTCAAGATCATCGGCTACAGGACGATGAAGATCCCAGCGAAGGCTTCAAAGGAACAGCGGCAGCACTATGAACGGATGAAGCGCCTCTATGCGCTACCGGAAAGCGCTGACCGACAGAAGCTCGAGAGTGACCTCAACACCCTACTAATGAACGGAGGCAACCCAGCCTCTTTAGATTAAAACAGTGAGGTGACGGTCATGTCAGCAGATGGCACTCTTAAATTTGACACCAGCCTGGAAACTGATGGACTACAGTCAGGCATGGGGAAGGTCGGAAGCATCGCCCAGCAGGCGCTGGGCGTGTTCACCGGCCAGATGATGACGAGAGCGGTGGACGCTCTCACAAACCTGGGGAAGACAGCCCTCGAGAGTGTGGGCTCCCTTGAACAGAACGTCGGAGGCGTTGAGACGCTCTTCGGAGATGCTGCGGATGCAGTCATCGCTTCGGCGAACAGAGCCTACGAGACGGCCGGACTCTCGGCCAATGACTACATGAGCACGGTGACGAGCTTCTCGGCTTCCCTGCTCCAGTCACTCGGAGGAGATACAGCGAAAGCCGCAGAAGTGGCCGACATGGCGATCATCGACATGTCAGACAATGCGAACAAGATGGGAACCGACATGGGGGCCATCCAGAACGCATACCAGGGCTTCGCTAAACAGAACTATACAATGCTTGACAACTTGAAGCTGGGCTATGGCGGCACCAAGCAGGAGATGGAACGACTCCTGGCTGATGCTGAGAAGATCAGCGGCGTCAAGTATGACATCAACAACTTGAACGATGTGTACCAGGCGATCCACGTCATCCAGGGCGAGCTCGGGATCACTGGCACGACAGCAGCTGAGGCCTCGACAACTCTCGAGGGTTCCATGAACGCCGCAAAGGCAGCATGGGACAATTTTATGAACGGATCCGGAGATGCTGAACAGCTTGCGGATGCGTTTGGAACAGCTGCGGAGAACATAGTCAAAAACCTCAACGAGATCATCCCGAGACTGACGGAGACACTCCCGCAGGTCATCGGTGCGATAGCAGGACAGATCCCTTCGCTTGTGGCGACTTTAGTGCCTGCCGTTGTGAGCTCGGTGCAGTCGCTTCTGACGATGGCGGCCAATGCCGTGACGGAGTTCGACTTCGTTGCTGCGGCTCAGCAGGTGGTCAGCATGATCACCGACTTCATCAGCGGGGACTCCCTGGGGCAGTTTTTGACGTCAATCACGACCATCTTCACCGGTATAGTGAGTGGCATCTCTTCGATGCTTCCAACACTTCTGCCGGCACTTGTTGAGCTTATAGCCTACGTTGTGGAGAGCCTGATCGCTCAGCTTCCTGCAATTTTAGACTGTGCGCTTGATCTAATCATCGGGCTGGCTGAGGGGATCCTCGCTGCAATCCCGACCCTGATCGAGAGCCTTCCGGCTATAATCACCTCAATAGTTGAATTTTTGGTCGGTTCAATCCCGAAAATAATCGACGCAGGCATCACGCTCCTGTTAGCGCTTGTCGATGCTCTGCCGGTTATCATAGACGCACTTGTGGACGCTCTTCCGCAGATCATCACCGGCGTGGTGACTGCACTGGTGACAGCGGCCCCTCAGATCCTTGAAGCAGGCATCCGTCTCTTCATGGCACTGATCAAAGCCATCCCGACCATCGTGGTCAGCCTGGTGGAGGCCATCCCTGACATAATCGTGGCGATCGTCGAGGCTCTGGTGGACGCCGTGCCGATGATATTCGACGCAGCGAAGGAGATGTGGGGACAGCTCGAGAAAGCTATCCCTGAGCTCATAAGTGCCCTCGGTGAAGCCATCCCGAAGATCTTCACCGGAATAGTGAGCGCCATCGGAACCGGAGCGGTTGCTATATGGGACGCAGTGACCAGCTTGTGCTCGACACTGCTCTCGAACGTCAAGTCGTTCTTCACTACGATGATGACGAGCAACAGCGCCTTCCTCACGTCGGTGCTCACGAACCTGATCCAGTGGGGCCAGCAGATGCTGACAAACGCATCGACGGCCATCACTAACATGGTGAACAGCGTCACCACAATCATCTCGGAACTTCCGGGCAAGGTGTGGACGTATCTGGTCAATACAGTGACCAGGCTGATCCAGTGGGGTCAGCAGATGCTCAGCAATGCCAGCACAGCAATGAGCAACATGCTGAGCAAGATCAACAGCATAGTGCAGCAGCTTCCGGGCAAGGTATGGACGCACCTGGTCAATACCGTCACGAGACTGATCCAGTGGGGCCAGCAGATGCTCTCGAACGCTTCGACAGCCATGACCAACATGCTTTCGAAGATCAACAGCATCGTCTCAGAACTTCCTGGAAAAGTGTGGACGCATCTGGTCAATACCGTCACGAGACTGATCCAGTGGGGCCAGCAGATGGTGTCAAACGCATCGACGGCCATCAGCAACATGATCAGCAAGGTCACGAGCCTCCTGTCAGAGCTTCCGGGAAAAGTGTGGAACTATCTGAGCCAGGCAGCGGCCAAGGTCGTCAGCTGGGGCTCCGATCTCGCAAGCAAGGGTGCAGCAGCAGCGAAGCAGCTCTTCGACTCAGTCGTGAACGGCTTGAAGAGTCTGCCGGACAGCATCAAGGAGATCGGCAGCAACATCGTCCAGGGACTCTGGAACGGTATCAGCAGCGGCTGGGACTGGTTGAAGGAAAAGGTCAGCAACCTAGCCAAGAGCCTCCTGGATAGCGCGAAGGATGCGCTCGGCATCGAGTCGCCTTCCAAGGCGTTCCGCGATGAGGTCGGCAAGTTCATCATGCCAGGTGTCGGCGAAGGTGTGGAGAGATCCATGCCGAAGACGATCAAGAGCATGAAGGCAAACGCCAGCAAGCTCGTGAGCGCAATGCAGGCAGAAATGAACGCCTCAGTCGGTTCGCTGTCTAACCAGATGACCAGTACATCCGCAAGAGCGACAACCGGAACGGGCACGACGGTCTACTACGACCAGCACATCGAGCAGGACAACACCTACAACGTACCGGTGGCAACGCCTTCGGAAGTAAGCAGAACACAGCGAGAGGCTGCTCGGAATATATTCGGAGGTGTGAAATGACAATAAACACATTACACATTGAGCTGAGCTGCAACGGTAAAGTGTTAAGGATGGGACCCGGGGAGGACATCGACATCACAGCGGTGTCCGGCCTCGAGTCCTCTGATCTTGAGATAAGCACATCTGACAACGCCCTGGTAGACGGGGCGTCAGTCGATGGCAAGAAGATCAAACCGAGACCGATCCACATCGAAGCCAGCTTCAGAAGCAACAAAAACAACGCAGAGAACAGGGCGAAGGTGATCAAGTTCTTCAACCCGAAGTATACCGGCAAGGCTCTGATCACGAACCTGGGCGTCAGCCGCAACATCGAGTACGAGCTGGAGGGCTGGACGTTTCAAAAGCAGGCAAACCTCGACCAGAAGCTCAAGATCATGGCCGACCTGCTCTGTCCGGATCCGTACATGCTCAACGTCGACAACTTCGGCAAGAATATGGCCAACATCAGCCCGCTTTTTGCTTTTCCTTGGATGGTGCTGGGCTCCAGGATGACATCCGGGAAGCTGGACTACCCTCCGGAAGCCCGTGGGCTTCTCCTGGGCGGCATGACAATGGGCTACAGAACGCTGCACAAGGAGGTTGTGCTCTCCAATGATGGAGACGTTCCGACAGGTGTGCAGATCCAGTTCGTGGCCACCAGGGGACCGGTGACGAACCCGAAGATCACGAACACCGGGACGGGTCAGTATATGAGGGTCAAGGTGGCCATGCAGAAGGGCGACGTCCTCCTGATCGATACAAACGACAGGCACCAGACCATCACGCTCAACGGCGTCAACTATTACCAGCACATAGACCGTAAATCAGATCCTTTCGAGCTTGCGGTCGGTGACAATTATCTGGAGTATGACGCAGACGAGAACTACACCAACCTGGACGTCAATCTGTTCTACCGTCCGAAGTATCTGGGGGTGTAGCCTATGAATTTAATAATTTTAGACGAAAACTTCGACACGCTTGGCATCGTCAGCGTGTTCAATACATTGATATGGGATCGGCGCTATTATGCAGCCGGTCTTTTTGAATTATACACTCCCGCCGAGTATTTTGAGCTGATGAACACCGGGCGCTACTTGTACCGGAGCGACCGCACAGATCTCGGCGTTATCCGTGAGGTAAACTTCGCCAGGGACGCAAAGGGCGCAAGGACAGCCTACTGCAAGGGCTACTTCTCGGAGGAGCTGCTCAACAACAGGGTGCTCAATACACAGATAAACCTCACAGGTACACCGGAGTCCATCGGCCGCCAGCTTGTGCAGAAGTACCTGATCAGCCCGGGAGATGCGGGGCGGAAAATCCCGCAGATACAGCTCGGCACGGTCAAGGGCATAGGCACGAGCATCACGGTCACAGCTACCGGGGACAGCCTGGGCGACAAGCTCTTCGAGATCGAAAGAACTCAGGAGCAGAGTCATCGGCTTGTATATGACTATCTGACCAACAGCCTCACCTTCGAGGTGTGGCAGGGTAAGGACAGAACAGACAGCCAGGAGGTGAACAGCTGGGCGATCTTCTCGGACAAGTTCTACAACGTAAAGAACGCAGTCTACGACAGGGACGAGTCGGACTGCAAGAACTACGCCTACGTGGCCGGAGAAGGTGAAGGTGCTGCCAGGGTAGTGGTGGAGGTTGACATCAGAACAGATCCGAGCGACGAACGCCGGGAGCTTTATGTTGACGCCAGAGACCTGCAGAGCACTTACACAGATGAAGGTGGAACAGAGCACACCTACACAGCCGCGCAATACCGGGCACTGCTCCGGCAGCGTGGACTGGAGAAGCTCGCGGAGTATGAGAAGGTGGAGACCGTCAACAGTGACGTGGATCCGGATGCGAACCTCATCTATATGACGGACTTCGATCTGGGAGACCTCTGCACCTATCGCTACATGGACGTCGGCATCGAGACGACCAAGAGGATCACAGAGATCCAGGAAGTCTACGAAGGCAGCAAGCAGGCACTCAGCGTTGTCTTCGGCAATGACGTCATGACCAACATCGTCAAAATAATCAAAAGGGAGGCTTCATAATATGGCAATGAGATACGGCTATTTTGACTCCGAGATCACAGGAGTCGACTCCGAAGGCATGCCGATCTTCGACAGGGCAGAGACGTCGGAACTCTTCCGCCTGCTCTTTGCGAAGCTCTTGACCAACGGAGTGTTGGCCCAGCCAGGGGACTGCTTCCAGGTTGTAGCCGGTGACACCGGCCTGACCATCAAAGTGCGCCCCGGTTTCGGCCTGATCAATGGCGCCTTCGCCTATGACTCGGCGGATGCGACCTATGAGCTGGCAACAGCTCCCACACAGTACAGCAGGATCGACAGAGTCGTCCTTCGCTGCAATTACCTCGAGCGCAAGTGCGAGATCATCGTCAAGACCGGAACACCTGCTGCCACTCCGGTGGCTCCTGAGCTGCTACAGCCGGCAAGCGGTGACTACTATGAGCTGGGGCTGGCACTTGTGAAAATCAGCACCAACCAGGCAGTCATGACACAGAGCTCCATCACAGACACCAGGGCGGACAGCTCAGTCTGCGGATATATCACCCAGTTCATCGACAGCATTGACACGGAGGTCTTTTTCGCTCAGTTTGAAGCGTTTTATGCTGAATTTGTTGATAAGTCGAACGCAAGCTACGCCGAGTTCCTCGACATGGCTCAGCAGTCATACGACAGCTTCACGGCTACGATCGACAACTACATCGAGGGCCTGGAGACAAGGGGCGAGGCAAGCCTCACAGAGATCACTGAGAGCCTCAGAGAGTTCCAGAGGCAGAGCCAGAACGCTTTCAACGCATGGTTCGCAAGCGTCCAGGATCTTCTGGATGAGGACGTCGCGGGCAGACTGATCAACATCACAAACAACCACGAGGAGAGGCTGACCCTCACCGAGTACATGAACATCCACAACGACTACTTCGCGCCGCTGCTGGATGACGACGGACACGTGCTTCTGGACGACAATGACAACGCGATCATGGTCGACTGGAAATATAAATATGCTTAATCATTAAGGAGGTAAAAAGGCATGACAATCGACATCGAAAACGGGAGACGCTTTAACGAGGAACCACTCGCCGAAGCACTCAGCAACGGCCAGGACATCATCCTGGTGAGGTTTGCCGACGGCACCGGAGTCAAGGCAGTCCAGCTCAGTACGCTGGCGAAGTTCATCACCGGAGACCTGGCAGATCTTGACACAGAAGACAAGACAGGAGTGATCGCTGCGATCAATGAGGTCTTCGGACTGGCCAGCGACAACGCTGAAAACATCGAGACCATCAACGCAGTGATCGAAGCGCTCAGAACTGATGGAGCGACAAGATGCAACTCTGTCCCTACGATCAAGGACCTCGGCACCAGCTTCACGGCTGAGCAGTCTGAGGACATCAGGGCGGGCAAGTTCGACAAGGTGCGCACCGGTGGCTTCTGGACTATCAACGGCAGAAAATACTGGGCCGGCCATGCGGACTATCGTCTGCACTGCGGAGACACAGAGCTCACCACTCACCACATGCTCGTCTTCCCGGATAAATCATTCTATAACGGAGTGATGAACGACACAAACGTGACAACGGGCGGATATTACGGCAGCAAGATGAAGACCTCGGGACTGGCCAACGCACTGGCTACAGTCAAGGCTGACTTCGGTGCGGATCACGTCCTCGCTCACAGACAGCTACTCACGAACGCAGTGGCCAACGGTGCAGCATCCGGCTGGGCGTGGTACGACAGCCAGATCGACCTCATGAACGAGTCCATGGTCTACGGACACGAGGCATGGGGCTCCGCTCCTGGTTACGACACAGGCATCGACAAGAGTCAGCTCGCGCTCTTCCAGGCACGTCCTGATCTGATTACAAACAAAGAGAACTGGTGGCTCCGTGACGTCGTCTCTGCGTCGCTTTTCGCTTTTGTCCGCTCCAACGGTTCTGCGGACGCCTCCGGCGCCTCGATCTCTTTCGGCGTTCGCCCCGCTTTCCTGATCTATTGATCGAACATCCGCGGGGCCACCGCGCCCCGCGCATCAAGTAATCAAGGGAGCAGGTGAAACATGTCAGACATACCAAAGAGTGAGCGCTCTGAGTCTTCGCTGGAGACTCAGCACCTCGTCTATGCACTCAGGAGGAAGATCACGACGGAGCTGCTCACAAGTTTCGGGTACAGCGAGAAGAAGCTCGAAGAACACGTCAAGAGAGTCACGGCCTACATTAAGGACAAGGAAGAGCGAAAAGCTCGCCAGGAGATGCTCCTGGTGCTGATGCAGGACTTTTCCATGTGGCTGATCGAGGACGAGCGCGACGACATCGCTGACCTATGCAGAGAGATCAGCAGACACCTCCGGCAAGCCAACACCATCTGGCCGAACTACTACGCCGAATACATCGAGCGACGGCTGGAGCTTGACCGCGCGAGGGAGTGCTGCAACGCTCTCCAGGATGAGCTGCAATATATCGCCGAGCAGCTTCCCGCAGATAAAAACAGGTACATGGGGATCGTCCTCGACATCGAGGAGATCTACAACAAGATCGGAGCACTGAGGCAGTCGGACAACCGGTTCCTGGACGACATCCCGGACGTACCTGACGAAGTACGCCAAAGGCGAGAAAAGGAGAAAGCACGGAGCGCTAAGAAAAAGAGAAAACGAAGAAAAAGATAATACACTGGGGTGGCTCCTAAGCCAGCGTTCGTCTCTGCGACGAATTTCGCTAATGTCAACAACAACGGTAATGCGAACAACAACAGCGCCTCGAACTCTATCGGCGTTCGCCCCGATTTCACAACCGTGCACCGGACCCGATCCACGCACGGCAATGGGAAAGGAGGGGTCATCCCTTCCAGGCAAAGCCCTGGATAAATATGGCAATCATGACGTGCCCGGTTACGACCGATGACACTATCGCATGGTTTTTACTATTATGAACAGATTAACAGATGCAAACAAGCTCTACGACGGCGGCACCCATGCCATGGACGGCAGCAAGTTCAAGTACGGGACGCAGCTCTTTGAAATGAACCACCTGCTGGAGACTGCAAAGCTCCAGCGGGATCTACTGGCCGGCACATACGAGCCAGGACCGGGGCAGAAGTTCCCCATAAGTGAGCGAGGGCATCGGCGCTATATCACCAGTGCAAAGATGCGAGACAAAGCTCTCAACCATACGCTCTGCGATGAGGTTATAATGCCAGCAATATCGAAGTATGTGATCTATGACAACAGCTCCTCACAAAAGGGCCGAGGCGTAAGCCATCACAGGAAGCGCACAGAGGTCCATCTCCATCAGTATTTTATGGAGTACGGGACGAACGAGGGCTGGGGTCTTCTGATCGACTTCTCCGGATATTATCCGAACATGATGCACGATATTGACAAGGCGATCCTCTACGACGTGACCCGGCGCTCCGGTTATTTCACAGAGGAAGAGCTCACACTTGCGGAGCAGCTTGTCGACAAGATCTTCAAGTCGATGGAGCTGGACGTCTCCCGCTTCTCGGATGAAGAGATCGAGAGGATGTACCACTCAAAAGTTGATCCGGAGATAAATGTGGGCGTACCGAAGAGGCTGCTGACTGGCGAGAAGATGCTCAAAAAGGGCGTTGATATAGGCAACCAGCTCTCACAGGGCTCTGGGATAATACACGCCTATCCGGTAGACAACTACTGCAAGATCGTGGCAGGCTGCCACTATTATGCGAGATACACCGACGACATCCGGATATTTCACCCGAGCAAGGACTTCCTTCTGGGTGTCCTGGAGTCTGTCAGGATAATCTCGGCAAGGCTCGGCCTGATCATCAACGAAAAGAAGACGCGGCTCTTTAAGCTGAGCAAGCACTTCAAGCATCTGCAGGTTGACTACCAGCTGGCCAACACCGGCAAGGTGTACCGGAGGATCAGCTCGAAGAGCATGACAAGGGAACGCCGGAAGCTCAAAAAGTACAAGAAAAAGCTGGAAGAGGGCACAATGCCCTACGAAGACATCGAGAACGCTTTCAAGTCGTGGCTCGGTGGTCACTGGAAACTAATGACACGCAGGCAGATCGGCAACATGGCCGACCTATATTTTCAACTCTATGGAAGGAGACCAACATGGAAGAAAAAACATGGAAGATTACGCTGGCTGATGGAACACAGCTCGCAGATCTCAGCCTCAACGGCAACAACTACATCACAGGAGAGGAAGTCACAGAGGAAATGCTCTCGAACGACAACCTCGCAGTCGTAAGGATCGAGGATCCGGATGGAAACATCCAGGAGCAGAACAACCTCTCCCTCGTGCAGATCAAGAAGCACGGCAGCAAGTTCTGGTTCGTACTTCGCCAGCTCTCAGAGCAGGAGATCAGAGACAGCAAACTACAGGCCAACATCGAGTACATCGCAATGATGGCCGACATCGATCTGGAGGAGGTGTAAGACATGGCAAAAACAGCTACAGAACACAGCAAACACTTCGCAAGGGTAAGATCCTACTATATCAGAGGGCTCTGGAATGAGGCTCGCGTTCACAATGCAGTCACAAACCCGGTCAGCAATCCCTGGATCACTGCGGAGGAGTATGAGGAGATAACTGGCCAGCCATACGAAGCGGCCGAGGAATAGGAGGGCCGCACGTATGGAGACAATTATCTCTGGAATTATCAGCGCAGGCGCGGCAATCATCGTCTGCGTGATAACACAGACAACACAGGCCAGAAAAACGGAGGCGCTGCTTTCCTATAAACTGGACGAGCTGACCAAGCGCGTCGATAAGCACAACAATGTCATCGAGCGCACCTACAAGCTGGAGGAGATGGCAGCAGTCCATGAGGAACAGATCAAAGTGGCCAACCACCGCATCGATGACCTGGAAGAAGCCAACAAATAAGGAGGATAACATCATGAAGAAAATTGACTGGATCAGAAAACTCACAAGCAGAAAGTTCTGGCTCAGCGTGGCCAGCTTCGTCTCTTTGCTGATCGTCGCCCTGGGCGGATCTGAGAACACAGCGTCCCAGGTCGTGGCTCTGATCATGGCCGGCGCGACCGTTGTCGGTTATGTCATCGGCGAGGGACTCGCTGATGCAGGAAACAAAGAGGACAAAAGCGAGGAGGTGTAACGATGCAGAAGTTCGGGATCGATGTCTCCCACTGGCAGGGGGCTTTCAACTTCGCCCAGGCAAAAGCTGAGGGAGCGTTGTCTGCCATAATCAAAGCCGGAGGCGGAGACAGTGGACTATATAAGGACAGCAAGTTCGAGACCTTCTACAAGGCAGCGAAAGAGCAGGGGCTCCAGGTGGGCTCCTATTTTTATGGAAACGCCAAGACAACTGCAGAAGCAGTCAAGGAGGCGGAGCACTTCATCAAGCTGCTGGACGGGAAGCAGTTCGAGCTTCCGGTGTACTATGACGTGGAGGGCGCAATGCTCAGAACAGAAAAAACAGCCCTCACCGACATCGTGATCGCTTTCCTGGAGCGGATGAAAGCGGCGGGCTATCTGGCCGGAATTTACTCCTCAGAGAGCCCCTTCAACTCACAGCTGGAGGATGCAAGGCTGGCAGCGTACCCTCACTGGGTCGCTAAGTACAGCAAGACAGCCCCGAAGCTAAAAAGCGGCAACGAGGTCGGCATCTGGCAGTTTGGCGGCGAGAAGAACTTCCTCAGGGATAACAAGATCGCCGGCGTGGTATGCGACCAGGACTACCTCTACATTGATTATTTTGAGCAGATCAAGGCAGCAGGAGTCAACGGCTACAGCTCCGCAGCTCAGGCCGCTCCTGCACCTGCTCCGGCTCCTGCTGCATCAGTTCCGGACTTCCACCGGTATGGCGTCTACACCCTGAGGGTGGAGCTCAATGTCAGAACAGGCCCGGGAACCGGAAACAGGAAGAAGAAGCACAACGAGCTCACGGTTGACGGCCAGCGCCACGACAGAGATCATGATGGAGCACTGGAGCCCGGCACGAAGGTCACTTGTCTGGAAGTGGCCAGAGACGGTGCTGACATCTGGATCCGCTGCCCTTCCGGCTGGATCGCTGCGTATTATCAGGGCAAGGTGTACGTCTCATGATGGCCGTCGCCGTTCTTGTGATAGTTTTGGCCGCTCCTCTGATCGGTGGAGCAATAGCCGGAGCGATTGCGATCCACAGAGCAGGCGAAAACATGGAAGAATAAAGAGAAGCCCGTCAGCTTTATGCTGGCGGGCTTTTTCTTGATTTATAGGTCTATGTAAATTATAATAAAAGGCGGCAATATCAACGGGATGGAAGTGTTCGAGTACCAGCTCGACAAGTCCACTAAACGAGCCGTACTCGAACACTTCGAGGCGGCCGTTTTTTCTTGCATATTATAGTAAATGATCGCATGGTCGTTCCAAACATCGACCCGGGCGATGAAGGTGTCGACGAGCTTCTGGCGGAAGTCAGGATCCGAGACATCACCCTCCCGGAATGAATTGAGCCAGGAACGGATCACGCCCTCGGTCAGCTTCGGGGCTTTAAGCTCCAGGCGCTGGATCTCGAGGTCGATCTCTTCCTCCTCAGCTTCAAGTTCGGCCAACCTCTTGGCCAAGCCCTTGCCAGCACCTTCCTCGATCGCAGCGATTATATTTTTCTGTTTTTTCTTGTTTGCTTCCAGTCTTTTCCTATATGCGGCAGCCGGATCAGCTGCTTCGTCATGCTCCTGGATCTCCAGGATCCTCACTACAAGCTGGTCGATAACTTCACCGGTCAGCATCTTCTCAACCGTCGCATCGATGACGGCATCATCCAGCCGCTCCATCTGGATCGGTTTCAGTTCGCACTTTTTCCCTCTCTTTTTGTCTCCGCACTTGTAGTAGTGGTAGACCTTGCCGGCTTTTCCAGTTCCCGCCTCAGCGTTGAGCATGGCACCGCAATAGCCACAAAAACATTTACAGCTCAGCAGATAATTCACTTTTGCCCTCCCTGCCGCATTGTTGCGGCTCGTTTTGAAATGCTTCGAGGCTTCCAGGAAGGTCGCCTCGTCAATGATGGGCTCCACGTCAAGCGGGATCCCGGCCAGCTCCCAGTGTCCGGTGTACCGCTCGTTCCTCAGCATCCGGTAGATGGTGCCGGAGCTGACAGGCTTGCCCCTGCTGGTCAGTATGCCCCGATCATTAAAGAGCTGCTTGATCTCGGCAGTGGTGGCTCCTGCAATGTGGAGCCGGAACGCCTCACGGACTGCCTCGGCCTCTATGGGGTCAACTATGACGTGCCGGTCCTCGTCCCTTTTGTAGCCGATCGGCATGGTGCTGGAGCAATACTGTCCTTTTTTGGCCGTCTCCCTGATCCCTCTGAGAACCTTCTGGCGAAGGTCGGCGGAGTAATACTCGGCCAGCCCCTCCAGGACGCTCTCCAGGATAATGCCCTCCGGGCCATCCGGAACAGACTCCTCAGCATAGAGCAGGCGCACGCCTGCCTTTTTTAGTCTCATCTTATTGATCGCAATGTCCTGACGGTTCCGGCCAAAGCGGTCTATCTTCCAAACTATCACAGCATCAAAAAGACCAGCCTCAGCGTCACAGATCATGCGCTGGAACTCGTCGCGCCCTTCGACGCTCTTGCCGGAGATGTGCCTGTCAGCATACACATCGAGCAACCTGATCCCATTGCGCTCTGCATAGGCCGTACAGTCAGCAACCTGTCCCTCGATGGACTGGTCTGTCTGGCGTGGTCCTTCTGAATATCTTGCATATATCACACCGGTCAAACTTCCACACCTCCCAAGACTGCACGAACAGCAGCGCGGATCTCTTCGCTGGCCAGTCTGTACGCTTTCATGACAGCACGCTCCTCGTCGTTTAGCATCACATAGGTGGAGCTCATGCTTTCATCATCGGCGTGGGTTCCGGTGAGCCGTGTGACCTTCTGGGATGATCCTACTAAAAAATTAACATCGACGGAGAAAAAGTCTGCAATCTGCTCCAGAAGATCGAAGTCAGGGCGGCGCTCGCCGCGTTCGTACATGCTGACGGCGCTCTTTGAGATCCCGAGGCGCTTGGCCAGTTCGTCCTGAGTTAAGTCTGCCTGCAGTCTAAGTTCACGAAAATTTTTATTGAAGTCTGCCATGCTATATCCTCCCTTTTAGGCTTAAATACTGGGCTTTCATTATAGCATAAATATGTAATTTTATCTACACAAAAGTGTTGACAACGGTACACAATACGTGTATATTATAAGAGCACGGAACGTGCACAACGAAAAACACGAAGGAGGACGATAACATGACAAAGCAGGAGTTTGAAAGTGCTCTGCACGCATACAGAGAAATGAAGACAGCCATCAGCCCCAAAGACTACGCCCTGATTGAGAAGGTGTACACTTTCCATCCGGCAATCAGTGAAGTCAATGGCAAGGCTCAGGTGGCCATGCTCTACGCTGAGTTCGGGATCCGAGTGTTCAAGGACATGGAAGCAACAGCCGACAGAGCGATGATCCTGGAGCAGAGCATCCGCGCCAAGCGCAGCGAACTGGCGAAGGCTCTGGACGAATATGAAGAGCTGAGGCGTGGGGAGATATAAGGAGGTAGAACATGGAAAACAAGCAGCAAATTTGTGATTTATTAACCGAAGCGCTAAAGGCGACAAGAGACCAGGCTGATCTGATCCGGATCAGGTACGAAGAAATCGGGCCAGATCACCAGCAGGTGGTCCTGGACTATGAAGGGAACGGCCGCCGCTCGGTCAACGTGAGCCTCGACTCAGGCATTGCGATGATCAGGGACATCCTGATGGCGCTGCGATAGGGAAGGAGACCAAGGTGACAAATACAGAGCTATTAAAAGAATACATAGACAAGAGCGGGCTAAAACTTCAAAGCATAGCCGACAAGCTCTTCATATCTCGATACGCACTATGGCAGAAGATGACCAACAAGTCTGACTTCCGCCAGCGAGAGATCAAGTGCCTCTGCGAGCTTCTGAACATCTCTGCAGAGGACAAACTTAAAATTTTTTTGTCCTAAAAGTACACGAAACGTGCACTTTATACACAGTATAAACACAGTTATCCACAGGAGGACAAACCGATGAAGAACACACTGCAAGACCTAAACAACCACCTCTTCGAGCAGCTCGAACGGCTCAACGATGAAGACCTCAGCGACGAGGAGCTCGACAAGGAGCTGAAAAGGGCGGACGGCATGACCAAGATCGCCACCCAGATCATCGAGAACGGCGAGCTCGCATTCAAGACGATGGTCCATATGGACGAATACGGCTACAACAACAGCCACCAGAACATCCCGGCAATGCTGGAGAGCAGGGGGGGGACTAAGTGAAGAAGATCTGGAAATATCCCGACGAGATGCTGAGCTTCGTCCAGGAGCACGGACACGAGGGCACAATCGAAGACATGCGCCAACAGGTCAATGAGCGCTTCGGGCTGTCCCTGGATTATGGCCAGATGAAGAGCTACTTCTCAAACCATAAGATCCACAGCGCACCAAAGAAGGGACGCAAGGCAGGATGGGCCAGCAAATACCCGAAGGGCATGGAGGACTTCGTCCGGAGCATCGCCAAGGGCAAGAGCTCCCAGGAGCTGACGGATGCAGTCAATGAGAAGTACGGCGAGGGCACAATCACAGTGGCGCACATGAAAGCCTACAAGAAGAACCACGGGATCAACACCGGACTGACCGGACGCTTCGAGAAGGGACACGTCCCGCAGAATAAGGGCAAGAAGCTGACGCCGGAGCAATACGAGAAAGCGGCGCCGACCATGTTCAAAAAAGGACAGACGCCTCACAACGGAGGCACACCGGTCGGAGAGATAAGGCTGAGAAAGCCCAAGAAGAACAGACCGGGAGACCGTCCCTACTACTGGCAGAAGGTAGCACAGCCGAACGTGTGGCGGATGCGCCACGTGGTTGTCTGGGAGGAGCACAACGGCCCGGTGCCGGATGGCTGCATGATCACCTTCGCGGACAACAACAGCCTCAACTGTGACATCAGCAACCTGATCCTGGAGACAAAAGGACAGCACGCTATCAAAAACGCCAAGTACCTCCACTTCCCGAAGAGCTACGACATGGAGAGCGCCAGGGCGCTGAACCAGCTGGCAGACTTAAAAATGGCAACAACAAAGGCAAAGAAGAAAAGGAGGAAAAGATGCAGAAGTACAAAGGCCCAGACCTGACGATGCTGGCAATGGCAGCATACAAAGCAATCAAGAAGGGAGAAGACCATGAGACAGTACACCCTAAAAGAGAACATCACGAGCGCCCTGCTGGGTGTAGTGATCGCGCTCCTGCTGGCCATACTGCTACGGCCGCTCTATGAGAGAGAGCAGGAGGAAAGACGAAGGCTCGAGGCTGAGTGGGTGAGGGAGCAGATCGCAGCGGACAGAGCCTACGAGGCAGAAGTCCAGGCAGAAAAAGAGCGCTGGGCGGCCATGGATGAAGAGCAACGGCTTGAAGCCATAACGCTCGAGCAGATGCAGGAAGAAGAGGCGGAGCCGTTCAATGATCCGGACATCCCGGACGAGGTTGAGGAAGCTGCAAGGAAATGGGGCGAGGTCTACGACTTCTCGCCGGAATACCTGGAGGCGATCGCCTGGACGGAGAGCCGGTACAACCCGGAAGCCGTGAACGGCGGGTGCTACGGGCTGATGCAGGTCAGCACATACTGGCACGCCGACCGGATGGAGCGACTGGGCGCCACAGACATCTGGGACATCAATGACAACATGATGACCGCTGCAGACTACCTCAGAGAGCTCTGGGGACAGCATCAGGATCCCTACTGGGTGCTGATGACCTACAACGGAGACCTGGATGCTGATGCGTACCTCCGGGGAGAAGCTCCTCCCTCAGAGTATGCGCTGACGATCACGGAGCTCACGCTGGAGCTGAAGATGAAGCACGAAGGGGGTGAGGCCATTGAGCACTAAAAAATGAGCCCAGGCGTAAAGCCCGGACTCGATGAAGAACCACACACAAACATTATACCAAAATAAGGAGGACGTTATCAATGAAAATCACAGTTACTTTTGACAGCCTCGAAGAGTTCCAGGAGTGCATGAGACTCCCGGGCACAATCATCAAAGAGGGCACCTCAGGGCCTCAGACAGCCACTAAAAAGCCGGAGACGAAGAAGTCCACACCTAAGGCAGAAAAGTCCGAGGAAGAGCCTGCTGAGAAGCCTGAGGAGGTATCTGAGGAAACCGAGGCACCTGCCGAGGTGACAGAAGACTTCCGTGTTGAAGTAAGGAAGACGCTGGCAAAGCTCAACAAAAAAGTCGGCAAGAACATGGCCAGCGAACTGATCAAGGAGTTCGGAGTCGAAAAGCTCACAGAGGTCAGCCTCTCAGATCTGCCGGCTCTTATGGATAAAGCAAAGGAGGCGCTCAATGCCAAGTAAACACGCAAAGCTGTCTGCTTCCAGCTGCTTCCGCTGGTATAACTGCCCGGGCTCGGTCAAGCTGGCCGAGCAGTGCGCAGATCCCGGCTCCAGCTCCTACGCAGACGAGGGCACCCTGGCCCATTCGGTCGCAGAGCTAAAGCTCCGCATGATGACCGGAGAGGCCAGCCCTAAACAGTACGAGAAGGAGCTGGCGAAGCTCCAAAAAAGTGAATACTGGAGCGGCGAGATGGACGAAGCCACGACCTTCTACGCTGACACAGTCATCGAACACCTGGCAGCTGCCGGCGAGGATGCGGAGCTCATGATCGAGCAACAGTTCAGCCTGGCCAAGTGGGTGCCGGAAGGCTTCGGAACATCCGACGCAGTCGTGATCGGCGGCAACAAGATCGAGATCATCGACCTAAAGTATGGTAAGGGCATCCGCATCGATGCAGAGAACAATCTCCAGCTCAGACTCTACGCCCTGGGGACTGCAGACCTCTTCGGTGATCTGTATGAGTTCGACACAGTGGAGACGACCATCATCCAGCCAAGGCTTGACCACGTGAGCACCGACAGCATGTACCTTGACGACCTGATGCAGTGGGCTGAATTCGAGCTCAAACCGGTGGCACAGGAAGCCATGGACGGGTCAGACCGTACAGCATGCGGCGAGTGGTGCCGCTTCTGTCCTGCCAAGGCAATCTGCCGGAAGCGTGCAGAGTACAACCTGGAGCTGGCAAAGGATGACTTCAAGGCTCCGCCTCTTCTCACAGACGAGGAGATCGGTGAGGTGCTGAGGAGAGCCGAGGAGCTCCAGAAGTGGGTCAGCGACATCTCAGCCTATGCACTTGACCAGGCACTCGCCGGCAAGCACTACGACGGCTGGAAGCTGGTGGAAGGCAGAAGCATCCGCAAGTATGCGGACGACATCAAAGTGGCCGAGACGCTCAAAGCGGCCGGCTTCGACGAGGCGATGCTCTACGAGCGCAAGCTCTACGGCATCACGGCGATGGAAAAGATCGTCGGCAAGAAAAAGCTCACGGAGACCCTGGGCGATCTGCTGATCAAACCGGCAGGCAAGCCTGTCCTGGTTCCGGAGAGTGACAAAAGAGAAGCAATAAACACAGCAGAGTCAGCAAAGTCTGACTTCGACAACGTAAACAACGAGGACGCGGATGCGCTCCCGTTCAATTAAAGGAGGATTTTATCATGAGTACAAAAGTTATTACAGGCAAGGTTCGTTTCAGCTACGTCAACATCTTCAAGAGCAGGGCTTTCCAGGCAGGACAGGACGCCAAGTTTTCCATCTGCCTCCTGATCCCGAAGGAAGACAAGGCAACCATTAAGAAGATCAAGGCAGCCATCGAGGAGGCCATCCAGGAAGGCATCAGCTCCAAGTGGGGCGGAAAGAAGCCCGCAAACTTGAAGCTCCCTCTCCGTGACGGAGACGACGAGAGAGCAGACGAGGCTGAGGAGTATGTCGGCATGTACTTCCTCAATGCAAACAGCAACCAGAAGCCCGGCATCGTTGACAAGGACCTCAACGAGATCCTTGACCCGGACGAGGTCTACAGCGGCTGCTGGGGACGCGCTTCCCTCAACTTCTACGCCTTCAACTCTAACGGCAACAAGGGCGTGGGTGTCGGTCTCAACAACATCCAGAAGCTCAAGGATGACGAGAGACTCGGCGGAGCACGCGCATCGGCTGAGGACGACTTCGGCGGCGAAGACTTCGAGGACGACGAGGACGACGACTTCTAAAAGGAGGGGATGCAGATGCACAGAGTCATGGGTGTGGATATTGAGACATACAGCTCCGTGGATCTGGCCAAGGCGGGCGTCTACGCTTACACAGAGGCGCCCGACTTTGACATCCTGCTGATCGGCTACAAGTACGACGACGAGGAAGAGGTTCATGTGATCGACACAATGGAGATCGACAGAGACTTCGACGAGGAGCTCTATGAGTTCAAACAGTCGCTCACGGATCCGGACATCATCAAGACGGCGTTCAATGCAAACTTCGAGCGCACCTGTCTGGCCAAGTGGACGGTGGAAGCAATGCCTCCGGAGCAGTGGCGCTGCACCATGATCAAGGGCCTCACGCTGGGACTGCCCGGCAATCTGGCAGACGTCGGCAAAGCCCTGGGACTTCCGGAGGACAAACTGAAAGACCCACAAGGCAAGGCGCTGATCCAGTTCTTTTCCAAGCCGTGCAAGCCTACCAGGGCGAGCGGTATGAGGACAAGGAACCTCCCGGAACATGACCCGGAAAAGTGGAGACTGTTCAAAGGCTACAACCGCCAGGACGTCGTCACAGAGCAGGAGATCCTCGCAAAGTTATCAATATACGAAACAACCAGGGAAGAGCAGGAGCTCTGGAACCTGGACCAGAAAATGAACGACAACGGCGTGAAGCTCGACATCCCGATGGTTGAGAAGATCGTCGACTATGACACCAAAAGACGCCAGGAGCTGCAAGAGGAAGCCCAGGAGATCACAGGGCTCTCCAATCCGAACAGCCTGGCACAGCTCAAAGGCTGGCTGGATAAACAGGGCATGCCGATGACAAGCGTCACCAAGGACACCATCGCAGCAGCTCTGCAGCTCAAATACATCCCGGAGAACGTCCGCAGGATGCTTGAGATCAGGACAGCCCTCGGCAAGACAAGCGTGGCCAAGTACAGCGCAATGCTGACAGCCGTCTGCAAAGACCACCGCCTACGCGGGATCCTCCAGTTCTATGGAGCCAACAGGTCAGGCAGATGGGCGGGGCGCATCGTCCAGACGCACAACCTCGCAAAGAACACACTGCCGGATCTTGACCTTGCCAGGGAACTGGCAGCCGCCGGAGATTTTGACACACTGCAGACGCTTTTCGGAGAGACGGCCTTCGTCTTTTCGGAGCTGATCAGGACGGCGTTCATCCCATCAGATGGCTGCCGCTTCGTGGTGAGCGACTTCGCCGCCATTGAGGCCAGGGTCATCAGCTGGATAAGCAATGAAGACTGGCGCCTGGAAGCGTTCCGGGCGGGCAAGGACATCTACTGCGAGACAGCTTCCCAGATGTACCACGTGCCAGTAGTAAAGCACGGGGAGAACGGGCACCTCAGAGCCAAGGGCAAGGTGGCAGAGCTGGCCTGCGGATACCAGGGCGGAGTCGGAGCCATGAAGCGCATGGATAAAGAGGGCGCGATCCCAGAGGAGGAACTCCAGGCAGTAGTTGACCAGTGGAGAGCTGCCAACCCTAAGGTGGTGAAGCTCTGGAGGACCTGCGAGCTGGCAGCGAAGGCAGCCATCCAGGAGCACCGGACAGTCCGGATCGCTCACGGCATCGCTTTCAGCTACATCAACGGCAACCTCTTCATCAAACTGCCAAGCGGCCGGAAGCTCTGCTACTGGGACACCCGGCTGAAAATGGATCCGAGAGACGGCCGCGACCACATCGTTTACATGGGCGTCAATCAGGAGACAAAGCAGTGGGGCGAGACTGAGACCTACGGCGGCAAGCTGGTCGAGAACATCGTCCAGGCAACCGCAAGGGACTGTCTGGCCGTGGCCATGACGAGAGTCAGCGCCAAAGGCTACAACATAGTGATGCACGTGCATGACGAGATGATCGTGGACGTGCCAAGAGAAGACAAAGAAGCTCCGGAAGTGATCAACAGCATCATGGGAGAGCCCATAGACTGGGCGCCCGGCTTACCACTGAGGGGCGACACATACGAGACAGATTTTTATAAAAAAGACTAAGGAGGACACACAAATGGAAGCATACAGGGCAAAGGCGCCGCTTTTTGCAAAGAGAACAGTCGAGGAACTTGACGAGGAGATCCACGTCGGTGATCAGATCCAGGTGGGGAGGAAGTACACCGCAACCTGCCAGAAGATCTCGAAAGCCGGGGCGCTCTTCCTGCTTGATCAGTACCTTGACAAGGACATGCCGATGAACGGCGAGAACACCAACGAGGGCGGATATGAGAAGAGCGACCTGAGAGCCTGGCTTCAGACTGAAGAAGCTCTCAAACCGTTCAAAGCATACCGTGAAAGGATGGCCAA
>Ga0326512_10000529_pt1 | contig 33671 bp, 54 predicted proteins | sample 1_2617_0518_D_FD_203652 | JGI IMG/M metagenome (GOLD analysis project Ga0326512, IMG submission 203652) | Bovine rumen microbial communities from UC Davis, California, United States - 1_2617_0518 | ecosystem: Host-associated > Mammals > Digestive system > Stomach > Rumen | place: USA... | reverse complement strand
GGAGCTTGGTCGTGCGGCCAACAAGTATGTGTTTGGCCTCATGAACACGACGAACGTGACGCTCACGGCTAACTTCGACGTTGGCACCAAGTCTCAGCCTACGGCTCACAAGCTGTACGAGGTTGCGGCTACGAACGACCTCCCCATCGAGGATACGGTCGTGGTTCTCGACCCTGAGAACTTCGCCGACCTGCTCGGCATCACGGACTTCGCGATGTACGGTGGCCGCGAGGGTGTTGTCTTCGGCAACATTCCGCGCCTCTTCTCGTTCGCTGGCGTTGTGATGTCGCAGTTCATCCCCGAGGGCTTCAACGGCCTGCTCGTGCCTAAGAAGGCTGTCGGAATGTGTTCTCGTTATCTGGCCCCGCTTCCAGGAGCCTATGTCGATACCTGGAAGGCAACTGACCAGGACAGCGGCCTGACAACAGGCTGGCGCGTCTATCAGTCGCTCGATACAGGAAAGCGTAACCTCTGCGGCGAACTTTTGTTCGGAGCCAAGCTGATTATGCCTAACAAGATTGTTGGACTTAAAAACACTTAATCGTCTCTCTGAAAAGAGAGAACGCGAAAGAACCCGTGGTGAGAGCCACGGGTTCTTTTTTTTTTAGTGCTTCACGGCGGTGTAGAGCGCTTTCTCGATGGGCCAGTGAAGTTTGGTGATTCTCGACTTGAAGGTGTGATATCTGAGGACTTCCTTGTTCGCGTATGCGTCGTAGAAATCCGCAATGGGGACTCCTCGGACCTTGACTGTGTTGGTTTTGTTTCGTTGGTTCCGAGAACGTGTCACAAACCTGCAATTTTTGGGAGAATATGGGCCATCGTTATCAATTCTATCGATTTGCAAACCTGGCTTCCATCCGTTCGCGAGGCACCAGTTCTCGAATGGCTTAAAATGTCTCCACTCAGGACACACGGTTATGCCACGTTCTGCGTAGTGCGCGAGCTGCTTGGCGGAGGCTCCCTTGTGATGTCCACAGCGCATCATCATCGCCTCCCAGACCTTCTCCAGCGGATGCCTTCTACGGTAGGCTCTCATGTATTCGGTGTATTTGGCGCTCATATCAGACCCTCCTCGTTGACGGGCTTGATGGCTAGGAAGATGTCCGAACTGTGAGCTCCGTTGTCGCTCTTCCACGTCCAGTAGACGATGTCCACAGGGTCGCCCTTTTTGAGAGAGGCCACATCCAACTCGTTCGCGTCGAATATTTTTCGTGAATTGTTGAACGAGCGAGGAACTCCATTCGCCTCGATGTACACCGTTATGCGCGGCTTGCCTTTGATTGTCCGCTCTTCGATGGCCACGAGACTGCCTCTTACCTTCTCGAACTTAGTTCCGTTTGCGCTCATCGTCCTGTAAAGATATCGAATGAGCGACATTCTGCTCTGAGAGATTTTTGTGATTTCCATCTTGACTCCTCTTGGTTTGGTTATGAATATTATACGTACACCGCTACGAACGATTTTCACAACGTGAATTTTGCGTCTGCATTACGCGCGCACGCGCGCGGTAGAGAACCCTCTGGATAATCCTTTCCGAAAAGAGAACGAATCCCTTTCCCAAAGAGACATCCTCTAAAGAATATAAAGAAAGGTCCCCTTAGAGAAAGGCCCCTTCCCTTTATCGGTCAAAAACCCATTCGGGAGAACACCTCCAGAGGCCGCGCTGAGCTGACGCTCGCCCTCGCTACGCTTCGGGCGACAGCGCGGCGAAGACAAAAGGGCCTTTCGGCCATGACGTGGAACAAAAATGGATTCCCAGGAGAGGGCGTCTCCTAGAATGCGCGAGAAGGGGCACTGGAAGCCCCACAATCGATTCTTTTGGTTCGGACGATAGATTTATCGTCTTTCGTTCCGAGCGATTCTAGGGCCTTCTATCGAGCGATTTGACTATGGTGCTCCGTTTGCATGTTTTCCGTCTCACGTTTTCCGTCTTGGGTGTGCGTCTTTTTCGGTCCAGACGTATAATATTCATTGAAGGCACGTACCTGTTTTTGGTTATTCATTCTGTTCATCATCTCCATCTTGATGCCTTGGTTGCAGGTACGTGCCTTCACTTTTTCACAGCCCCATGGTTGTAATAGAAGCAATTCTGGCTCTAACCCAGAGAGTCCCTGTGCAAGTCAGGGTGGGGCAGCCAATCCTGTGACAGGTCAAGTGTTGACTCGTTCAAGTCTTAACTCAGGAAGGACAAATCCTTATGTAAATCGGTTTCTTGACGAGTCAACACCGAGCTCATCGCGAAGATAAATGCGGCCGAGTGGTCGCGCTTCACGGTGAGCTTTTCTTTTTTTCTTGCGTATTAGTTTTCGTATAATATTCACATAAGCCAAGAGGAGTAAAACAGATGAAACCAGAAACCAAAGACCAGATGCTGGAAAACATGATGCTCATCATCGAGCAGAGAATCGGGTTCGAGAGAGCCCTCCGCGCACAGGACACAATCCAAATCCAACTCAAGAACGAAATCTGGAGGAAAATGCGCAACGGAGAGAAGCTTTCCGTTATGGAAAACGCCATCCTAGACCGCAACCTCAGAAAGGTCCTGGGGAAGGATACTATGAACGTCCTCCGCGAGACTGCACGCATGTTCTACGAGGAGGAAGCCTGATGGAACAGCCAGACGAGAAGTACACGCTCCCAGCAGAGTCCGAACTTATCCTCGACCCAGAGTACGTTCAGGAGCAGATATCCAATTACATCGACCACATCGCAGAGGAGCTCAGCGGAAAATGAAAAGGGCAACGACCAAACTGCAGCCGTTCGACCAGGTCCTTAAACTCTGGTTTGGACCACGGAACTCCCCCATCCTGAAGGGAGACGACGGAAGATGTGGAACCTACAGTGACTGCTTCGGCATCGACATAGCCGACGACCTGGAGGGAATCGACCTCCTCGCGGCGATAGTCCACGAGTCCACACACTGCGTCGAAATGCTCGAGGACGCCGTCGGAGAGCTAGGGAGAGAGACGAGAGCGTACCTTACGGAATACATCGTCAAATGGGTAATTTCCAAAATCGGTCCGAAAGTGAGCTGAAATGTACAAAAGCAACAAACCTAAGTTTAGTCCTTCCGCGGCAATCGCGATGATTGAATCTGGAATGCGCGTCACGGAGGTGGCAAATCTCTTCGAGAAGACTCCCGCAGTGATTTGGCGCGTCTGGTACGACCACCGCTCGTGTCTGACGCCCATGCAGGAGAAGACGAAAATGTTGGAGACCTATGTCAGAGTATCAGGAGGCTAAGATAAAATGTCAAGACTGAAGAACCAGTTCACAGTCATAGTGGAACCTTCCGTCGAGAAGGACATCATGCGGTCAATCCGAGATGGGAGTGCAACGTTCAGGCAGCTCGGCGAGAAGTACGGGCTCACCAAGGGCCAGGTCCAGTTAATCTGGGACCGAACCAAGAAGCAAGGCGAGAAGGCTCACAGGAGGCCAAATGGCGCCTGATACTACAGTTCCACTCCACTTCTTCCGCGATGAGGACCCTATGGACAGGTATTCCTTTGAGGTTAACCGCTCCATATCGGGTCCCTTCTATGATGTGGTGGGACGGGACTACATCCTCGGACAATGGGCCTCGTTCAGAATCGACGAAGAAGTCCTGCACAGTTCACCTGGGTTTGACGGATACCACTTTGCTCTCCAGCAGGTCGCCCGCCAGCTGGACAGAAAAAGGGATGATGTCGTTCATGTCCTATACACCGCCACGCTCAAATGTCTCCTCGACTATTCGTCAAGGTGCAAGGCGTGGGAATTGCTTAAGCTCATCGGACTTCAGGAGAATTTGAGAGGCATGTCTCCCTTCGGCCCATACGACCACTACGGGGTCTCCGCCGAGAGGGACGACGCCTTCCACTTCATCGAGGAAAATCTAGATGGCCTGTCATGCTATGAGGAGTTTGCCATGAAGATACAGCTCCGCGGGTACAAGCCGTTCTACACCCAGGAAGACTTCCAAATCGTCACGGAGGCTATACGTCTCATCAAGCAGATTTATCCGTTCTAGGCACATGCGGAGAAGCGAGGGTTTTTTCGTTGAGGGACGACAGAAGGTATATTTTATCGTCTGAAGTGTTTGAAATGAGAAAAGTGCCACGTAGCTTACGATTTTACGTATGGAAAACCATTCTGGAGGGAGATGCTCGCTAAAATGGAAACCGAACAAAACAAACAAAAGGTTTTAACACCAGTCAAGGCCATTCGAGCCAAGTGCCTAGACTGCTGCTGCGACCAGGTCAGAGAGGTGAAACTCTGCCCTGCCGTTGAATGTCCGTTGTGGCCGTACCGACTTGGACACAGACCTAAAAACGAGGAAACGCAAAATGAACAATGATTTTCCCTTCACGACCCCACATGGAAGATACAATATCGACGTGAACCACTCCTTCGGGCGCGAGTCGACCGAACTCGTGGCGAGAGACCCCATCCTGGGGACATGGAGGAGGCTCGTCGTGCGCGAGGAGGACTTGAATTACCTTGAAACCTATGACATGTCAGCTTACGAATTCGTGCTTAGACGGCTGGAGGCCGAGATGGACAGGCAACGGGACCTAGTAACGGCGCCGCTTTTGAATGCTCTTATCGGACAGCTTCTCGACTTCCAGTCTCGTTGTACGGCATATCGCCTTCTGAAGCTTCTAGGCTGCGAGGAGCGCGTGAGGGGCATGAGCCCATGGTCATTTTACGACCATTATACCTACAACGAGGAACGTGACAAAGCTTGTGAATTTGTCGCAGAGCACCCAGAGATTGAAAATTTCGCTGAATTCTGCATAAGAATTCAACTTATAGGCGATAAGCCATTCTACAACGAAAAGCAATTCCAAACTGTTCACGAAGCCGTAACGCAGCTCAAGCTCTACGAAGAGCGGCTCACGTTACGAACATACGCATCGCGAACATACGCATCGCCCATAGACATCTGACACGAGGGAAGAAAATATGAATACGAGAGCCACAATAGTCATAATAGCAAAAAACGAGCAGTCTCTTAAGGAATGGTGCAGATATCACCTAGATTGCGCAAAGTTCGACAGGATAGTTCTATTCGACGACGGAGGCAATCCCACCATAGACGACGACAGAGTGGAGGTCTACAAAGTCGAGGACGTCCTCCAGAAGTTCACTCACCCGCTCCCCATACCTAGGCAGATGGCGTGCTACTACTGGTACTGTCGTGCCATATCCGACCACGACGACTACGCGCTCTTCATCGACGCGGACGAGGTCTGGGCTGGAAACAAGACCGTAAAGGAGTTCCTCGACGAGCATAAGGAGGAGGTGTGCGACTACGCGTTCCCATGGGTATTCGCCACGTCAGAAGAAGAGGCAGGCGTACCGAAGGACAAGACGATAGAGCGCTTCCTCCACAGGAAAAAGTTCACGGACAAACATATAAAGTCCATGCTTTTCATGCCGCAGCACCGCTACAGGGAGCTTCTTTTCCCGTGTCCGCATTGCGCGGAGGACATGAACGCAAGGCAGCTCTGCCCCTGGTACGACCCATTTGGGAAGATGGGACAGGGGCCATATCTTGAAAAAAGATACGAAGTCGACGGAAGTTTTCCATTTATACTCCACTTCTGGAGCAAAAGCCGCGAGGAGTTCGAAGCTAAAATCAGGCGTGGCAGACCAGACTGCCCGCCAGACAGTCCATTTCAATACGAGAGAATCAAAGACGAGATGGAACAGCTATGGCTCGAGCGTTCAGTCGGAGATGTCTTCGACGCGTCCACGGCCGCGAAGCTCAAGCAGCTCGAGACAAACTAGATGAAAACGACCTTCACTAGCATAACTCAAAAATAATCACACATCGGAGATAAAAATGAGAGATAGGCAAATCACAGACAACCTGAAGTTCGCAGGAATACCCGCTCCAGAACAGATAGAGGACTACTTCTTCGACGACGAAGAGCACTAGAACGTAGACCAGCTGGAATTCTTCCTCGCCCATCACGCCGCAGGGGAGTGGCTTCTCAAGCACGAGATACCAGAGCTACCTCCAGTCCTGGACAATCTAGGCATACAGCGCACGAATCCAGAAGACGTCAGGATGCATCAGGCCATAGAAGCGCTAATAGTCGAGAGAGACCTAAGACAGCACATACACCGCTCCAAGGCCGAGCTGGCCTACGAGATACTCAAGGGGACACCATGCGCGACATAAACGCCACAGACGCGGCCATAGCGCTGATATACAGGAACACGCAGTCCACGCTCAAGACTGCGGAACTTCTCCACAGATGCCAGCCTACGATATACTGGAGACTCGTGAACAACACCAACGAACTCGTATCAGATGTCAAGGGACCTCTAGTCGGAAGCTGCCACGGGAGACACTACGGAGAGGTCCTAAAGGCCGAGAAGGACGGGGAAGAGCTCTTCTTCAAGACGGTCAAAGAGGCGGCGGAAAAATTAAACTGCTCGACACAGCAGATATACATGGCCACGAGCAAGAGGCCAGGGGTGAAGACCGTGAAGGGATACACCGTCAGCTTCGTCGTCGAAACAGACCCACAAACCAATGAACCAGGCTAAAAGCGAGGGCGAAGACTATAATTCCAAGCAAAAGCAACATTGTAGAGAACACTCCCCAGAACGCGCGAGTGAACAAAGCTTCTCCCCATTTACACCACCAGCATGAGAAAATCATCTTCACACCTCCTTGAACTTGCTCTTGATGAACTCCACAACCCGCCTGTCCTTCAGAAGGGCCTCTTGCATAGGACAAATCTTCTGCAACTGCCAATCTTCGAACTTGACCTGCGCACGCCGAAGAATTTCATCTTCATCGTCGATTCTTTCTCGTCTCGAGACCTTTACTTCTATTCCCGAGGCCTTCATCTCCTTGTCGATAAACTCGCAGAGGAGGTCGTACCTGTCCTCTTGGTGCCACAGAAGGCACTCCGCCATGCAGAACGTGATGAAGCAGGAGATTTCCTGCATCGTCCTTTCCTCAGGTGGAAGCTCTGCCCAGAAGTCTCCCAGCTGGGAAGAGGCGCAGCACATGGCGTCTTCGATGTCTTCGTCCGTGAACTCAGTCATGGATTTCCTCCTTCTTGTCACAGAACCTCCCATTAGGCCGCCTTCTTTTCCATACGCTCGTACATAGCAAGGACGGCAAGCTCGTTCTTCGCCTGCTTACGGACTTCAAGGACGATGTACTTCTCAAGCTCGTTCCATACGTCCTCGTCCCACGCAAACGCGTCTGCTTCGTCGGCGGGCACATCGTTTTTACGCAGATAGCGACGCAGGTCACTCCAGTTCATCTCAGCGAGGACAAACCCGAGGTCTTCCACCGAGCCAAGGCAAGTAGCCATAGCCTCCAGCATGTCTTCTTCAGCGCCCACCGTGTAGTCGCAGTTAAGGTAGGTTCCGTCAACCCATTCGCGGGCGAGTTTCATCAGCTTCGTATTCATCATCATTCCTTTTGTTTTTGGTTTTGGTTTAAGCTCAGCCCATCGTGGGCCTTGCACATTACACTATACGCAAATTCAGCTCTCTGTCAAGTTAAATCGAGTTTTTTCTTCAAAAATCCTCTGGAGGAGTCGAGCTTCTTTCCTCTCTCATGCTAATATTATACGTAATAATATCATCAAGAAGGGTTTTTTCGGAAAAAAATTCAACTTTTTTTAGAACGCTCCTTTGCTTTTTGCACTACCCATTATACCAAAATCCAGGCCGAAGTCAAGTAAAATGGGAGAACTTTTTCAAACTTTTTTTCAGGCCGAGGAACGTGGCGAGGCCGAAGGCCGAGCCCTCTCTTTTTTTCTTTTCACCAAGCGCCCCCTCTCTGCGACACTTCTAAGAAAAATGTCGCAAACTAAGAAATGAAAAATTAGATATACATATTTATATTCAAATAAATAAAGGACAGATATGCGAACGATACGGAAAAAACGAGACAAACAAAAGGTGTTGAACCCGTACTTCGATAACGACAAATTCGACTACCTCTGGCGCAAATTCACGCAGGACGGAGACAAGGAGGCGGGGGAGCTTGCGGCGAAGATGCTCTACGACCTACACCACGGGATATGCCACCACCGATGCTTTCAGTATTACACGGACGACTTCTGGGACGACATGACGCAGGTGAGCCTCTACAAGATAATGAAGAACGGCCTGAAGACGTACAATCCCGACAAGGGAACGTGGTATTCGTACCTATGCAGGATTATTTTCCAGAACTTCTTCGTATACTGCAAGGACTACTACAAGAAGAAGAACCGCCATCAGGAGTACGTCCGTCAGACACTCTACGAGCACACGGCCACGGGACGGCTCGACATGGAGAGCTACATCAAGCGCTTTCAGACCTACCAGATGCAGAAGGAGGTCGATGAACTTATAAACGGAGACTACGAAGACTACTAGGAGGAATCAAAATGAAAATATTACAGAAAATTGCACGGCTTTTTCTACCTTCGGCGGAAACCATAGCAGGCTACGCCGCCGAGAGAATAGCCGAGACCATCAACACTTCGGGCAAGGAGGAGCTTATATCCCGCTACGCGAAGGCCGCGGAGTACCTTTCCACAGCCCAGAAGATGCTTGAAGACGGAAAGCTGTCCGCGGAGGAGACCGAGACGGTGAAGGTCATGCTCGTGCCTACGGTGAAGAAACTGCTGGAGCTGATATGAAACGTATGAAGCTGCTTACGATAATCCTGTCCCTCGGAATAACCCTCGGCTGTGGAAGCATGGCTCGGTACACTGAAGGACAGCACCTCGGCCTGGGAATCTACATCCCAGTGGAGGGCGAGATGGTGGGACTGAACGTGGCGGACTACCTGTCGGGCATAGCCGTCCGCTGTCCGTCGAACCAGACGATGACCGTGACGAGGGAGTTCAACTCGAGCAACACGTACTTCGGCGTCGTTCACATCAACGAAAAGACTTAGACAAGGATAACAACCGAGCGATGAACCTTCCAAAGGACAAATACTGCGTCCAGTCGCACGTTTATTCGGAAAAGGAACGTGAAAACTGGAACCGCCTGATGAAGAACCCGATGGACGTGGCGAAGGCCATAGACAAGAGCGGCGGCCTTCGGGCCGCCGTCTGCGCCGAGCTGTCCTGCACGCCAGTTCAGCTCGCGTAGTGTCTCGACTGCCATCCCGACCTGCGGGAAAGACTTCAGAAGACCCGTCAGATGCTTCTCGACGTGGCGGAGACCTGCCTGATAGACCTGCTCGGAGCGAGAAACGACCAGACAAGGCTCAAGGCGGCCGAGCTAATAGTCAAGAACTTCGGCGAGGATGGGAACTGGATAAAGAACACGCCGTCATAGCCGACCGTTGCGCAGCAGATAGTCCTCGGGGACAAGGAGAAGGACATCAAGCTCGCGACCCTCTTCGGAGGAGCCGTGCAGACGGAGACCACCGAGGACAAGTCGAAATCCAAATGAAAAGCCTGACCGACATTCTTCTTCCGTACCAGCAAACCTTCTTCTTCGCGCCGTAGAGGAGAAAATACCTTCTCGCGTCGAGACAGACGGGGAAGAGCCTTCTGTGTTCGTTCATCGCGGCGCAGAAGTGTCTCCAGAGGGAAAACGGCCTGTCGTTGGTCATATCCACGGGTTAGAGGGCGGCTCAGGAAATCATACGTAAATGCGAGCTAGTGGCTCAGGCCACCCGAATACTCACGGACGGAAAGCTCGACTATACCTGCTCGGCAGACACGCTCAAGTTCTCGAACGGTTCGAGGATATGCTCGCTCCCTGCGGGAAATGTGGCAGGACTACGAGGCTACACCGCCCAATGCGTCATCTGCGACGAGTGCAACTTCATCCCAAACCTGAAGGACGTGCTTCAGGCCATAGCTCCGACCCTCACAAGATGTCCCGACGCGAGCCTCATCTTCGCTTCGACTCCCTCTGGGAAGAACAGCTACGGATGGAACGTGTACAACGAAGCTCTGGACGACGATTCTTTCTACGTACAGACAACAACCATCCACGACGCGCTCCGAGGAGGACTCAACATAGACATAGACGCCCTCCACGAGCTATGCCCCGACCCAGACGTCTTCAGACAGGAGTACGAATGCGAGTGGTCTAAGGAGCTCGACTCCTTCCTTCCGCTCGAAGCGCTGGACTTCGTGGACGAAGTTCCATCGGGCGGAGAGCGCTGGCTCGGGTTCGACATCGCACGGGTCAAGGACAACTCGGTCATCCTCATCCTGAAGAAAGTTCAAGATGTTTTCTACGTTGAAGACGTGATAGTTCTACGTAAGACGGAATACGAGAAGCAGCTCGAAGTCCTCGCCTCCGTCTGGAAGAAGTACACCCCTCGCGGCGGTTACCTCGACTCGAACGGCCTCGGAGGGCCAATCGCGGAGTTCGCGCAGAAGAAGATAGACTTCCGCCTGAAGGGGTTCACCCAGACGGCCACGTCCAAGCCGAGGATATACGAGGACGTGAGAGCGCAGGCGTTCGGCCACAAGCTGAAGATTCCAGAGAGGTTCCGCGAGGTTCTCGTCCCAGACGTGCTCGGATGCACGAGAGTCGTGACGGAGGACGGAAAGGTCAGGTTCACCTCCCGCAGGGGAGACGCGGGACACGGAGACGCGCTCAACGCCCTCTGCCTGAGTCTCGCGTGCGCGCGTGACAATCCCGTGAACGTCTCCGCTCCAGTTCCGTTCGGATGCACTTCTCTCTTCGGAGCGCCTCGCAGGCAGTTCATCGGAGTATAAATAACTTTGACATGAACAAGCCTGAAAATATTCTTGCGTCGGTTCAGAACTACGTAGTCGAAAAACTTCTCTCGGACGAGACTTTGTCTGGAGAGACTATTCTTGCCGAGAACAGACGCGACATTGAAAGCGAAATCAAGACCGCCCTCGGAAAGCAGGGAAGGGTGACGGTCGTGATGACTCCAGCCGCCACGTATCAGGGAAGCTTCGAGGACAAGTCGCTCACCTGGCAGATTGACGAGCTTGAAGTGGACGTCGTGGAGAACGTTCCGATTAGCCGAGGAAAGGGCAACGAGGGGAAGCCCACTGGACAGGACGTGGCTATGCGTGTCTTCGACGTGCTCTGTCCGCTCAGCGGCGACAACGAGGGGTAGTTCTCTCCAGTCTCGTACGCGCAGGGGGAAGACGCGTCTCTTCTCGTGAACAAGTGCGTTCTGAGATGCCTCGTCCACAAGACTTGATTCATAAATAGCATTTCGAGACCAGAGATGGTCTTTTCCTCATTCAGCAAAGTGTAAAAGGATTCAAATGAAACAGTATAACATCAATTTCGAGGCGTCAAAGCCTACACAGCAGACTTTCTACGTTCCGCCTTACTCTCAGTTCCAGATGGGCGTGAGAGTCGACAAGCTCGGCGTGAAGCAGAGCGACATCTCCGTATTGAAGGGAGACACGCTCCTCTCGTCCAGCGGAACCTACAACGATTTCTACGTGTACGACGTGAACTCTGGCGCTCCTGGCGCAGTCGCGTACACGGTCAAGATGCTCAGCTCGGAGCAGCCCTTCAACATCCTTCAGGTCGTGACCGAAAGCACGGTCTACGACAAGAACGTCGGAGGCGGCGGAGGCGGGGGCGGAGATTTCGACCCGACCAAGTACTACGAGAAGAGCGAGACGAGCTCGAACACGCAGCTCAACACCGCGTTTGGCGGCGTCTACAAAAAGACGGAGACCAGTTCGGCCACGGAGATTGGAACGGCTCTTGGAAACGTCTACACGAAGAGCGAGACAAGCTCCGCGACGGAGCTCCAGACGAAGTTCGGCGGAGTTGACCTGAGCGTCGCGACCCTCGACACGTCCGTCCAGGCGAACGCGGGAAACATATCCGAGATAAGCACAGTCCTAACAGGCGAGCCCGAGCAGGGAAACTACGGCCTCATAGGCACGGTCGACAACCTCACGGGCGACATGGGTATGCTCAGGGGCACGGTCGACAACATACAGATGGACATGTACACCATCAAGCCCGCGGTCCTAGCCGAAGATAGCATGGGTGGCTATCAAAGCAAGGTGGTCATCGACAACAACTGCTCCGCCGACTCGATGGGCAGCTGGACCACGGGCATCACGGCGCTCCAGCAGATTTCGCAGAGCGAATACGACGACTTGGTCTCCCAGATGGCTACCGATTCGCACACCCTTTACGTCGTGACGAACAGCATCTAATCCGAGGAGGCTTTGAACATGGGTCTCGCTCTGGGAAATGACGGAATACAGCAGCTGTACGTCGGGTCGGACGGAGTTCTCTCCGTCTGCCTCGGCGACGTGCTGATTTGGTCGCAGGGGGGACCAACCCCCCTGCCTGACTTTGCTTTGAAGTTCTCATCTCCTTCCAGCGGAACCTCCTTCTGGATTTCACCTGTGGGCTCCCCTTCCACGAGTCCCGCCTTCGAATACACGACTGACGGAGCCTCCTGGACGACCTACGCGCTCGGACAGACGGTCTCGATTCCTTAGAACGGCGCCGTGTACTTCAAGGCGACTGGCTTCAACCAGTCGATGTCTCAGAGCGGAAGCTCGTACTGGCAGCTTCAGTCTTCTGGCGACGTGAAGGTCGAAGGACAGCTCTACTCTCTCGTGGACCCGTCTGGAGATGAACGCCAGTTAGATTCGTACTACTTCACGAAGTTCCTCCAGTACAGCGGAAACGCCCAGCACCTCTCTGCGGAGATTTCCCTCTCTGGTCTGAAGACCGTTCCCGCGCACGGCATGGAGTCGTTTGCCGAGAACCTCAACGCGTCCCGTCTATCCGTGGACTTCTCGGACATAGTCTCCGTGGACACCTACGGAATGAACAACGCGTTCGCCTATTCGAGCATCTCTGGAGACATAGTCCTGACTTCGCTCGTCGCTGAGACGACATCCGCCCTTGCCCGCACGTTCTAGGACGCTCCGAACATCGACACCGTCTACATCGGAAACCAGAACTCGGAGATTTCAATCTACGTTCCTTCAGACCAGGGTTCGTTCGAGACCTTTTCTGGAAGCGGCGTGAAGCGAGCGGTCGTGGACTGCAGGGGCTTCTGGAAGAGCGAGCAGAGAGACGACGGACTCTACAGCATGTTCACGAACTGCAGCAGACTCACCTCAGCGGAGATTAACTGCAGGGAGCTCTCGGGCGGAGGCTATTATCTCAGGACTTGGTTCAAGGACAGCCCCCACCTCTCGGTGGTTTCCTTCCCGAACCTCTCCGTGCTGGACTCCAAAAGATGCTTCTACGAGACTTTCGAGGGATGCTCGTCTCTCGTGCACGTGGAGTTTCCAGAGCTTATTTCGGCCTACTGCTCACAGGGAACCGAGGAGGGCAACTTCTCGAAGTGCTTTTACGGATGCTCATCCCTCACTGGAGTCTTCTTCCCGAAGCTCACCGCGATGCAGAACACGGTCTTCAAGCCGACATGGCCGAGCTTCGACCCGTGGCATTACGGAATGTTCGACCAGTGCCCAGAGATAAAGACGGTTCTCTTCTCGGCAAGAGGTGCGAAGAGCATTTCCGCCACGTACGGATACTCCTCGAAGTGGGGAGCTCCGAACGACGGCGCCGACGTCTCGGTGCACTGGTGGGTCGGACAGAACGAAGTCGTCCCGTCACAGTACTTCATTGGAAGTCTCTCTGGCTACAGGCCAACTGGAACAGAGCTTCTCTCTGGAACGGAGAACATACATCGTCTCAGCTCTCAGGCGATGCAGAGATTCGCAGTCAAGTCCACGGTGTCTGCGCTCAACGGTCATCTCGACTTCAGCAATCTGCAGTACGTCGGAGACGCGGCTCTCATGTCCGCGTTCACTTCATGCGAAGGCATCTCCTCGATTACGATAGGCTCTCCCGACGTTCCCGACGACACGAGCGGAAGACAGCTGTATGGTCAGAACTATCAGGTATTCTCCTTCATGCCCGACCTTGAGGAGGTCTCTGTTGGTTTCAAGAGTCTTGATAACAACTGGACTCAAAGCAACAACACGGCGTGGCAGAAGCAGGGCAAGTGGTTCGCCGACTGCCCGAAGCTCAGGAAGGCCGTCTTCACGGAACTGGACCACCTCTCCGCAAGACACCAGACGAACAGGAACTACACGATAGACCCGCTCTTCGGATGGTTCGCCAGAAGTTCGGTTTCGTGCGTCGAGTTCCCCAAACTGAGCTGGATAAAGGCCCAGAGCGGGACACTCTCGTACATCTTCACTGGATGCAGCAGCCTGCTCTCGGTCGAATTCCCAGCTCTCTCCTCGGTGGAGGCGGGCTGGACTACGGACCAGCCTCTAGACTGCCTGGCTCACGGGGCTCCGAACCTGAGCCTGCTCTCGTTCCCATGTCTGTCTGTTATGACCAACTACGCTCTGAACGACATGCTTGTGGACGCGCCTGGAGTGACTACACTTCGATTCCCCGTGGGAATTTCGGCGACTCTTACGGCCCAGGAGCAGTGGAGCACGAAGTTCGGCTCTCCGAACAGCTCGACAATATCCGTGTGGTGCGGCGATGACCTGATTTATCCAGAGATTTCCGAACCTGAGCCCGACTACACGACGGACACGGACGGAGACGGACTTCCCGACTATGACGAGGTGAACACCTGGAACTCCGACCCGAACTCGACGGACACGGACGGAGACGGGTACGACGACTACTAGGAGGTTCAGAAAGGAACCGACCCTAACGACCCCTCCAGCTTTCCGCTAGACTCCGACGGCGACGGACTGACGGACGAGGAGGAGATGCACCTTGGTACAGACCCCGAGAATTTTGATTCTGACTCAGACGGCTACTCGGATGGCGACGAGGTCCAGTCTGGGACAGACCCCAACGACCCAGACAGCAACCCAGGAAACTCTAATCCTGGCGGAGAACCTTGAGGAGAAAATGACAAATGATTTACATTGGTGACACTCAGATTGCTGGAATGTACGTAGGGGCGGATGGAGTTCTTTCCGTCTGCCTCGGCGACAACCTCGTGTGGAGCGAGACCTCTCCAGGATAGATTTTCGCGTTGAGAGTGCAGAACAAGCGAGACGACGGCTACGAAAACATAGTCGGAATCGAGAAGAACGGCAACCCTCCTGCGATTTCACTCGAATACTCCCTGGACGAAGGCAATACCTGGACCCAGTGGGACATAAGCGAAGACATAAGACTGTCTGGCGACCCAACTCTTGCTGGGAACGGAGGCGTAGCCTACATCAGGGCCACCTCCGTGAATCCCCAGTTCAGCACGAGCGTGAACGACTATTACAGGTTCAAGCCAACAACATGGCTTTCTCGCTCTGGTCCAATCGCCTCCCTATACACGAAGAACAAGGAAGATGCGTCTGACATACCACAGTACGAATTCGTGAACATCATGAAAGACCTGGGTAGCGGAGGTGCATCCAACGTGGACGTCTCGCTCGAGGGCATCAAGAGAATCAGGGAATATTCGTTCGCGAGCGCATTCGCGAAGACCAGCGACTCCACCGCCAAATACACGGTCTCGCACCTCGAGAACGACCTCTCCATCGGGGACTACGGCCTTACCTAGGCATTTAAGCGCTCGAACTACGGAAGCGAGAACCTAAGTCTCTCGGGTCTCCACCTCTCAGGCGGAGCCTTCTCCTGGACATTCGAAGGAAACCCGAACCTGCGCTCGGTCAGACTCTCCGTGGAGGACGTCAAATATCCGCACAACAACGGCGGCACCATGGAAAGCATGTTCTCCTTCTGCTCCGCGCTGGAGGACGCCGAAATCTCCTGCAATCCTCAGGAGATGTCCTTCACCAACGGCTATGAGATGATTGGCATCTTCCAGAGCTGCCCGAACCTAAAGAGCGTGGTCGTCCGCGGATTGTCTAGCGTCGGAAACGGCACTGGAACATTACAGGCCGCATTCCAGAACTGCAACAGCATATCATCGGTCTCCTTCCCAGACCTCGTCAAACCGTATGGAACATACTGGTTCGGCGGCGAGTATGCGTTTCTCAATGCGTTCAATAGCGTCTCATCTATGAAGGAGCTCAGGTTTGGAGCGGGCTCTGAAGGAGACGTCACGCGACTGAATGGGTGGGGGTCCACATTCGGTATGGACTCATACGGTCGGGAGCACTGCTCCGTCTACTGCGGTCACCACATGATAAAGCCGTACGACGCCTGGGAGTGGCCAGACAATCCGCTCTCCACCTCGGCGCTCAGATTCGTCGGCGTAAACGACAACTCTTACGTACAGCTTACTGCCAATGGAACCCCCGACGTGACTCCCGCGCTCGAGGTCTCCAGAGACGCGCAGAACTGGGAACCGCTCGCCGTGAACACACAGTATCAGCTCTCCAGTCTTGGACAGCTCTGGGTCAGGGCCTCGCAGAAGAACGACGCGTTCAGCAAGGACGCCGCGAACTACTGGACCTTCGACATCAGCTCGACGCTCGTGGACGGCTCCATCGGAAGCCTAGTCGACCCCGACCCGCAGGCCGTAGTTTCGGTCGGAGACAATTATTTCATAAAGCTCCTCCAGAACGGAAAGGGCTCGAACTTCTATGACGTCTCGTTCGAGAACATCTCTGGCTACGGAAAGACCGCCGCTTCCGATATGTTCTCTCCGAACACACCAGCCAGCGACGGCTTCTCCGTGAAGTTCAGGTCAGAGGGAATAAGCACGGACACGGGGGCGTTCTCGGGCTTTGCATACAACATAGGAAGCGGTTCATGGAAGAGACAGAACGAATGGTCGCTTAACCACCTCTCCGTGAAAGGCTCAGATTTCCAGTACGCCTTCAAGAACATGAGAATCGGAACGCTCTCGGTGGGAGTGGACTACATAGACGCCAACAGCTCTTCGTCCTTCCGCGGGGCGTTCAGAGATTCCGAAATCGACAACATTCATATCTCGATTAACACTCCGACCTATCAGTTGGCGAACAGCGGCATGATGCCTGACATGTTCGATAACCTGAACTCAAGCAACAGCACGTCCGCCTCGATATGGGTCCACACGCCCCGTCTGCAGAACAAGCAGCTGGAATACTTCCCTGGAGAGAACGCGAAGGTCACGGCGCTTTACTTCGAAGACCTGGTCTCCGCGCAGGAGAGCGCGTTCTACAACATGCTCTCGAACAACAACTACCTCTCCGTCATAAGCTGCGACCGCGAGGAAGTCAGCTCGTATCTCACTGCGTCCTACGGATGGGACACGCTCTGGGGCGCTCCGAATCCCGACCGACTCTCCGTCTGGGCGGGAAGCATCTGCCTCCACAGCCCTCCTCCTCCGTGGTCTCCCGACACGTACATCTACAAGACGAGCGAAACTAAGGTGAACTTCCCGCTCTTCACGTTCGAGGGCAACAGCGGATATCCAGAATTCCGCGCGGAGCTCTGCGGCGATGCGTACGGCAACTGCTATTTCGGATGGTAGGGCGACGACAACGCAGACTACCGTTTCTTCAACGTCGGAACTACCTACTACATGGACGCGGGAGCAAACAGGACGAACAGTTCTGGACCGAACATCCAGAACAACTGGGGTCTCGTCTCGGCGTGGAACTGCGGATGGCAAATCAGCACCGAGACTGCTGGAACTGGATACCAAGATGGCACTCCTACAACGGACACCCTCTCTGGAGTCGTGCATCTGGGAGGTCCTGAAACCAACAGAAAGTTCGCCATAGGCCGCCTGAGCGTCCTCGAGAACGGAGCGCTCACGCACCTCTACGTGCCGATAAACGACACGACGAACGGAGCTGGCCTGAGCGACACCGTGGACGGAACGACGCACTTCCCAGTGACCCAGGGCGTGTGGGACTACGTGGAGACATAATATGGCGATTTCGATAGGAAGTGACTCTGTCTAGCAGATATACCTGGGCACGGACTCCGTGCTCAGCGTATGTCTTGGCTCGGAGCTCGTGTGGCAGGGAGGGACGACCCCCGCGGGCGAGCCCTACGCATTGAAGTTCACGAACCTCGACGACCAGGACACAGGCTTCTGGCTCAGGCCCTACGCCTCTCCCGCGGAGCTTCCCTCGCTGGAATACAGCCTGGACGGCTCCACCTGGACGGAGCTCACCGTCTCCGTTCCAGTCTCCGTTCCAGCGGGCGGGAGCGCGTACCTCAGGGCGAGCGTCTCGAACGATTAGATATCTCCGCCTTCTGGCTACGTGAACCTCCAGACGGATGGACCGATGAAGGTGGAGGGGCCTCTCTGGTCCCTCTGCAGGAACGACGGCTCGGACGCACCCCTCTCCGCGAGAGGCTTCGCCTGGCTCTTCACTGGCGACAACGGAAACTGCTTCAGCCAGTTTGACATCGACCTCTCTGGAATAACCAAAGTTCCTGACAGGGGACTGTACAGGACATTCATTAACCTCCCGAACCAGACTGGACGTGTCAGAGGATTCGAGAACATCACGGACGTCGGAGTCTCTGGTCTCGCCACAGTCATAGGCAACAACACGCTCTCCGTCGGCGAGGACGGACATCTCTCCTTCACGAAGCTCAGCTCTGTTGGAGACTCGGGCCTCAGATATGCGTTCATCAATGTTCGCTCGGTCAGCTCGACGGTCTTTCCAGAGCTGACCTACGCTCCAGACCGCTCATTTGAGGCAGCTTTCGACGAATGTCATAATCTCAGGACTGCGTCCTTCCCGAGCCTCTCCTGCGCTAACGGAACACGCGTCTTCATGAGGGCCTTCACCTCCTGCGACAGCCTTGAACAGGTCGACTTCCCGAATCTGACCGCTATTTCTGGCATTGGAACGGGCGCGTACATGTTCCAGGGGTGCACGGCGCTGACTTCCGTGAACATGCCAGAGCTGAAGCATATCGACGGCTCCGAGTACATGTTCCACGGATGCAACGGCATCACCTGCTGGGAGCCCAACAAGCTCAGCTCATGCACGAATCTCCACCACGGCTTCTACCAGAACACTGGAATAAGGCGCTTCTGGCCCAACAGACTGAAGCAGATGGGCAACTTCGGATACTGCTTCGCCCAATGCTACAATCTTTCGAGTATTTCCATGAACTCCATCGAGGAGACGACCGACGCGGTCGCCTGCAGAGGCATGTTCTCGCACTGCGGCTCTCTCTCGAGCGCCACCTTCGGAAAGCTCAAGAACATCGGAACAAGCGGCAGATATGGCGCGGAGTACATGTTCCACGCCTGCTCCAGCCTGACAAGCTTCAGGGCAAGCCAGCTCACCTCGATTTGCGGAGCCGAATACATGTTCATGGAGTGCTCGAGCCTCGTGGATGTCCACATGCCGAAGCTGGAGGAAATCTTCTACGCGAACCAGATGTTCAGATACTGCACGTCCATCTCGTCGATAAACCTCCCAAGCCTCGACTTCATCGCCATCCTTACGGCGAGCCACAAGGCCGCGGAGAGCATGTTCAGCTACTGCTCGGAGCTTCGCGAGGTCAATCTCTCCAATCTGCGCTTCATCCAGGGCGCGAAGGGAAGCGCTCAGTACCTCATGTACGGCTGTCCGAAGCTCAGCAGCGTGAACCTAGACTCGCTCGCCTACGTCTCACAGGAGGATGCGATGCGCTACGCATTCGCGAACTGCGACTCTCTCGGGGAAATCTCCTTCCCAGCTCTCTCCGCCCCGACGGGGAAGCGCGGAATGCAGCACATCTTCGAGAACGACTACAATCTCTCGGTGGTGGACTTCCCAGAGCTCACAGCCGCGAACATGACCCAGTTCGACCACGCCTTCGGAGACTGCTCCGCCCTGCTGAGCGTGAACCTCCCGAAGCTCAAGTCCGCGGGACAGCAGGCCTTCCAGAACGCGTTCAACAACTGCGTCAGCCTGGAGACTCTCTCCTTCCCAGAGCTCACCTCCCTCGGGGCGAGCTGCTTCGGAAACGCGACTTGGAGGGCGTTCGTCGGATGCGACTCCCTCACGAGTCTCCACTTCCGAGCGGACGCGCAGGCCCAGGTGGAGGCGTGCGACGGGTACGACGTGAACTTCGGGGCTCCGAGGGGGGACTTCCAGTTCATTTACGACCTATGACGGTTCCAATGAACATAAATAACTTTCTGAAACAACCGAACTCTTAAGAGGAATTCATAATGGCTACATTCATTTCTGCAGTGCCTTCCATGGGAGACGCGACACATCCCACAAACGCGGGAGAGCTCATCCGCGGCTCACAATGGGGAATTGACAGCACACTTTCTGGCTATATAATCCAGGACGTATCCATCCAGAAGAACGTCGTGACGGACGTCACACAGGACCAGAAGGGCGCCGAAGTCAGCGAACTCGACTACGACACCACCTGGAACGGCTCCATGACGGTCATCGGTGGAGACGGCGACGAGACGGCGACCATTCCTGGCATCTCCGTCGGAATGCTCGACTTCACCTGGGCTGGAACAAACTGGAAGGTCGACTCTGTGACATACAGAGGCAACTACGCCTCCAAGAAGATGTACGACATCACCTTCCACAGGACTAAGCACTTCCCCGCCTCCACATAAGCGGGCACAACGGGATGTTCTCCAGCTCCCGTCTGAAACAAACTAAAAATCCACGCCCCTGTCTGGAGACTCGGGCGTGGTGCTTTACGTTCACATGACAGCAGATAATCCAAAAATAGTCGTTGACGCGGTTCTCGACGAGGAAAAAACGTTCGGAAAAATCAAGCTTCAGCAGATAACCGTGTACAAATACTGCCTTCTCGAAAGGCTCAACTCGCCGTTCATCAATCCAGATGGGGAGTTCACCATCGACTCAATCGCTCCTACGGTTTTCGTGCTCTCGAAGAGCCGTGACGAGCTGAAGGAGTATGTCGGCGACCTGGACAAGCTAAAAGAGGCCGCGCTGGACTTTCTTGACGACAATCTCACGGTGTCTGATGTGCCTGACATAATGAAGACGGTCGTCAAGATGTTCGTCGACCTCAACAAAGCCGCTCCACAGAGCGACGCGGAAAAAAAATCAGAATGAGACGTCCTTCACGGACGACAAGTCCAATGGATTCATTCTCGCCGTGATGAACTTCGCGGCGGAGAGCTATGGCTGGAGCCGCGACTAGATAGTCGACTCCAGCCTTCTGTTTTTGCTGCTTCTGATGAACCAGCATGTCCTCCAGACGAAGAACGGCAAGGGAATTTCTCTCAAATCAATGGAGGAAATCGACAATCAGAAGAGCATTCCGTGGGACGAGCTCGTGAGAAGGAACCGCGAAAAGCTCATGCGCTCTGGTGTTTTGAGCATGTAAGCGCTAATAAATAGCTGTTGAATCATTTCAAGGAATAAGACATGGCTTCCGACTACGCAATCCGCCTGAAGGCGACTCTCGACACATCCGAAGTACAACGTGAAATACAGAAGCTGAAGAGCGTCCAGCGTGGAGGCTCTGGACGCGACGACTCCCGTCAGGGCGGAACTCCTGGCGGACCGACCAATCTCGGCAATCTCGGCTCTACGCTCACGAAGCTCAAGGGCTCTCTCGACTCTCTGAGGAAGAGCGTGGACTCGCTTGCGACACTTCAGAGGCAGAACTTCCAGGCCACGAGAAACCCCAGAACCGAGGCCTAGATGGCCATGCTGATGGGCGGACTGGGAGGAACGAGAGGTGGTTTTGCGTTCGGAAATTCAAACTCGGCAGCAGTGGCAGCTGAGCTTCGCGATGCTAGACTGGGTGGCATGATGTATGAAAACAGTGCTATCTCCCGCCAGGTCAGAAGAATGGGCCGTTAGTATGAAGGCTTGGGTCCGATTTTAGAAAGAAGGCGTAATCATATTTCTCTTCAGCAGAGGCAAAATCAGCGCTGGAGACAGCAACTGCAGCAACAGCAGCCGTTGGAAGGTGAAGAAGCCGACGAGCCGATACCTGAGCCAATGCAGCGTCCATGGAATCCTAATGTCCGAATGAGACGCGTCACCTGGGCAGAGGCGATGGGCGCGGAAGTGCGCTATCGCTTAGGCGTTACCGCTGGCGCCGTGGGTCGCATTCGTGGATGGGCTGGCCATAGATTGCGCGGAATGGGCGTCTGGGCTGTAAGGCAGTTTGCCCATCCTTTTCGTTCAGATGAAGAAGGAGGCAAAGGCTATTTCTATCGTTCACCTTGGGACTAGATGTCAGAAGATAAGAGAAGAATAGCCTAGAGAGCCGCGATGAGACGCTCCATGGGAATGTGGCTCGGAGGCATGTACTTCGGCGATTCGCTCTCGAATACTGGACGCGTCATTTCATAGAATTCCGACTTGGACAGCAGAGGCATGCAGTATTTGGGTCTTGGTCTTCAGGCTGGAGGAGCTGGAATAAACTCTGGAATGTAGATGGCCTCTCTCGCCGCGCACATGGGACTCGGCAGTGGAGCACAGGCTTTCTACGGAAGCTTCGCTGGCATCGCCTCGGCCGCAACCACGGTCGTGCAGCATTTCACCCAGCTCGCCCAGGCCGCCGCAGAGACCGCTGTCGCAATAGAGAAGAACAAGTTCGCAGTCAACGAGCAGGGACGTCAGCTGCAGAGACAGACCGTCTCTCTCGGCGCGGGCTATGAGGCTGGTGTAATATCCGAGACCGCCCGTAGCAGGTACACGAACTACGAATAGGACAACTTCGTCCTCAGTCAGACCGAGATGTACGACCGTAGACGTGGAGAGGCACTCGGAAGGCTCCGTCTCATGGAGGACCCGCTCAGATACGCTCAGAAGAGAAGAAACGCGGCTGAGTCCATGATTGGAGCTGGAAAGCTCAACACGGAGGGCGGAATCTTCGCTGCATACGACTCTTAGGAGATAAACCACATCCGCGAAGAGGCTGAGGAAGACGTGAAAATCTATCTCCAGCGCTACAAAGACATGCAAGACGAGTTCAGGCAGCTCGACAACCTCTTCCAGACCTGGAAGGGCGCCCTCGACGAAATCGAAAGGTCGAACATGGTCATACATGAGAACTTCATGTCTGACTACAACCAGTTCGAGGACGAGGAGATGTCGAGGGTCGCAGCGAACTTTGCCGCGATGCAGGAGGCCGAGGAGGTCACGGGACTCGGATGGTTTAGAAGAGGCCAGAGAAACGCTCTCCAGGGAATAGCGAACAACATACTGAATGACAGGAAAAACTCCCCGAGAAGCCAGTTCAACCAGCTGTCGGAGCTGCTTTCTTCGTACAGAAGCCAGAGGAACGAAGCTCTCAACAGCGCCTACTCCATCAACAAGCAGATTCTGGCTGGCGGACTCGACGAAATCGAGCTCGGAGAGCTGCAGAAGAGACGCAGCCAGGAGCAGGACAGGGCCAATCACCTCGGAGACCTCGCCCAGATTCTCGAAGCCGCCCTCCAGAAGATTGACACACACGTCATGAAGCCCGACATGTCAAACGTCCAGGGACTCGCCCAGTACGGAATGTTCTTCAACGAGAGGGACAACAGGTCGAGAATCTACGAGACCTATCTCCAGAAACAGGTGAATCTACAGACCGAGATACGCGACAAGCTCAATGAGGGCGTGGCGAACGAAGCGGTATACAATTGAGGAGTTATAATAGATGGCTATTTCAAATCACTATGAGTCCACTACAGCGGCAGTGAACGAGAACGGGGTTCTCGCGCTGTTCGTGCAGCAGATTTCGGACACCTCGCCGTCCTACGACAGCCAGGGCCACATGCGCTACAAGGCCGTGTTCAAGGGTCCCTACTCGAAGGCCAAGGATTTCAACGAGCTGGTGGGAAGACCGCTGACGGTGCTTGCATCCATGACGGATACGTTCGACCAGAACTTTTCGTTTCCAGTTCTGCCTGGCGATGGAGATTTCGTCTGGGTAATCGTCTCGACCAGAGTCGAGCAGGTCGAGGCTGGCGACCACTGCCTGATAGTAATGGACTGCGAAGCGCAGGACATAACGCAGATTTCACCTTCGGGTGGAGGTTGGGTATCGAATGGGGACGCTGACACCTGGCAGGTGCGTTGGGAGGCGTTCACCTGCGACCCGTACTACTTCTGCAAGAACAAACAGCATCAGGACCGCGTGGCTCCAGACAACGGCGTCGACGAAGACACCGTGCTAAGCGGAAACGCGGACAGAGAACATGTCGACATGTTCCTTCAGGCCAAGAGAAGGGGAGTGCTCAATGGCCACAGGTGGTATGAATCAGACGACGGCCAGGACTACTACCTGAACTACGCCGAGCAGCTTGTCGCAGACAAGAAGATTCAGGGCACGAACGCCCTGAAGCACAGACCCGTGCTCATACACACGACCGTCGAGGCGAAGCACTACCCCGATGTTTCGGGCTACATCAACGACCACGTCCAATACCGCGACATGGTGGGACTGTCGGTGGACTTCCTGGTGCCGTTCAACTCGCAGGAGCTGTCTTCGTGCCCCTACACTTTTCCCGACAAGTACCAGTGGATAAAGCAGGGCGACGACATCGTGGAGACGAGAAGCACTAATCCTCCGAAGGTGACGTTCCAGAGGGTTCAAACCTACTGGGGAGTCATTTCCGCCGACCAGAACTACTACACGACGAGAGAGTGGGACGGAAACCTCAACACGCTTTCGGTGTCAAGATGGCGTCCTCAGATGGTTTAATTTGGAGATATGTCCGATGATTGAACACGTAAGTCCAGGGCAAAAGATTAAGGCTGCGACAGTCAACCAGATTATCGACTCCACGCGTGTGGAGTCGCAGTCTCTTGACGTCCAGCAGACGAACAGCGGAACGCTGATAAACCTCCCTAACGAGTGGAGAATGGACAGCAACACCAGAAACAGGATTTTCTCGGTGAAGCAGGGCCAGCTCTCTGGATATCCCTACGCGGCGATAAACATGGGGACGAGCCTGCAGGAGTGCCTGAACGCGGTGAAGATTCACAACGGCACGAACGTCATGTCTCCCGTCTCGGCCCTGGTTGTGTACAGAAACAGCGCGCAGAGCCCAGACCAGAACCATCTGACTGGATACGTCCTCTCCTCGAACCAGTTCGGATGGGACAAGAAGATTGGAAGCACTGGCTGGCTCTCGACGAAGATAGAATGGCCGCACTCGCAGTTCCAGAACGACCTGAACCTCGAGATTTGGTCCTCGAAGAACCACTACGCCGTGTTCACGAACGTGAGCTCCGACCAGGACTTGAAGGACGAGATTTCGGTCCAGCTGAAGAAAGGCGGCGTCGCGGACAGAGAGCTTTCCGCCCTGCAGCGCGACTGGAAGTTCACGCTCCTGAAGTGCTCTCTCCTGTCGGCGAACGACGGTGGAACGCCAGCCTACTATCCGACGAAGCAGATTATCCACAACGACGGAGAAATCCATGTGTGGGAGAACGGCGGCGGGGGAGACGTCGTGTGGAAGGCAGATTTGGTCTGCTACAAAGTGCACGATAACGAGCATTCGTTCTGCTACAAGACGTGGCTCGGCCCTGAGTCTGACTACAATCAGAGCGACAGCCTCGTACAGGCATACACGAAGGACGGCGACCCCTTCCTTCTCTCCGCCGAGCTCGTGGACAACATCGAGACGAGACACGACAACGGCGTCGCGGTGAAGGCGCACAAGGACGGTGGATATGAAATCTACTGGGACGCGTTCCACGCGGACGAAAACGGGACGCTCAACACGTACCCAGCGTACATCACGTTCAAGTTCGACGACGATGAGGCCGTGACGCGTGGTCAATTTGCGAGGGAGGCCGACGCTTCGACCAGTCTCTCGTCCGACGGCATTCTTTCGAGGAATGTATTCGTCGCGAACGCCAACTCCTTCATGGTCACGGAGGACATGGAGGTCGGGTGGAAAGCGCCAGACAGTCTGATTTCACGTGGAACCTACGGCGAGCTGCAGATTGGAGCTGTGAAGACGGACGCGTATCTCCCACGAACAGACAGCACGACCTCGAAGTCCATTGACTGGATGGTGCCGCATTCAGACACACCATCGCCGTTCGACAATCACGCCCTGCAGCTTAGGGGTTTCTCTTCGAGAGCTGCGACTTCGTATCTCTCCGACGACCAGGTCGTCATTAGACGCGTCTACACGAACGGCTCGCGAGGAATAGAGTACGTCACTCTGGGCTCTATATCTGGACATTGCGATTGCGAGCTCTCCGCAGCGCAGTTTGAAGTGCCAGAGACTATCGCCAAGTGGAGAAAGACTTCAGGAGATGCCTGGACGGACATCAACATTCCCGAGATAACGCTGACTGCGACTCTCACTTCTGGCACCAAGATTGGCACTTTCTCGAAAGACGGACAGGACGTGGACCTGTACGCTCCATCCGCGGTCTCGGGTGGGTGTTCGTGCGACCTGACCGCCCTTCTACATGAAGGCACGAAGATTGCGACCTGGACAAAAGATGGTGTGAACATGGTCGACGTCTACGCTCCTTCTGGTGGAGGTGGCGGTGGAACCACGACGAGACTTTCTGGCAATACGGAAGACTCGGTCTGGATTGACGGAGACGTCTGCATCGAGGCTGGGCTTAGCTCCAACGTGTCCGCATGGACCGTCATCGAAAACGGCATTAAGAAGCTCAAGCTCGGAGTCTACTATTTGTGAGACGCGAGGTGAAAAATGATTTCGACTCTCGCAGACTATAAATTTGTATAGCCCCAGAACATCATCATCGACGGGGACCTGTATCCGAAGCGCAAGGCTCGTGGAGACGGCTCCGAACACGTCCTCCGTGGCGAAGACGCCGCGTTCATCCGTGAAGCGGCGTGTCGGACCGCGTATCTCGACGGCTGGGATGCTGGCAGTGAGATGGTCTATGCTTATTTCAACGGGAGCACCTCGCCCCATTGCGCTGGAATCTGCGACAAGTACATTCTGAAGGACCCGCTCAGGGGCGCGGCTGAGACACTTCGAGACGTGAGGGACATCTACGCGCGCTCACAGCTCACTGGCACGCCCGTGTTCAACCAGACTCCTCCAGCAGGCACGCTTCCTCTTCCAGCGGTCCTCAGCCTTGAGCTCCAGGGAGCGATTCCAGACGCGAACACAAGCTTTCTATGGCAGCTCAGCGGCGACGAGATTTCAGCCTGGGAGAACGTCATCCAGCAATTCCGCCGTCCCACCGTCCGCTATTCCCAGAAGACGACGACTACGGGTTTCGAATCGACGGGCTTCAGCCACTAGTGGACGGCCGAGATAAGACCGACCTACCTGTACGACAGCGAGAACTGGACTGCGGCCACGGCTCCTCGAAGAAGGTATCTTCTCGAGGCCATCTACAACGCCGTCAACTACTACACGGGAGATTGGTCTCAGTTCAACGGTTCTATCGTCACGCAGTGGAACGCGAACAGAGCCAACGAATGGAACACCTACTTCCACAGTCCGAACCATCAGGGCGTGACATGGACGGACCGAGACGGGGTTGTGCATCAGCCCGACGGCACTCTGGCCGATTCACTTCTCGACAAGAGCAGCGGTTCCACTCAGGCCGTGCTAGAGTTCCTCGTGGATGAGCAGCTAGCCGTGGGTGATTCAGACGGGAACATCGTTCGGGAGAAAAAGGTCTTCAAGTACGTGTTCGAGCCTGTGGCGGCAACGTGGGACGCAAACGCCAACTATTGGGTCCCCGACAAAGCTGCAATGCTCGCCGCTGCGTGGGACGCCCTTGCCAAGGCTGGCGCGGAGACGAACAAGCTGGCGGACGTGGTTCCGCCTGCTGGTGGTGCTGGCGGCGCGACAACTAGTGTTTTTCTGTGCGCGATACATGGCATCTTCACGATGAATGACGATTTAATCATCCCATAAATAAGCTTTTGAAACGGAAATCAGAACTATGTGGAAGAAACTGACAATCGACGACCTTCGTCTCGTGCTCTCGGAAGATGAAACCGAGAAGCTCTCTACTATTTCTCTTGACAGCAGCGTCTCAGCAGATGTCATCTAGAACCAGCTCGACATGGTTACGGACATGTTCCGCGGTGCATGGCAGGCGAAAGGCTACAACGTCGACATTCGCGACCACTACTGTGCCCCCGAGTATATCACGCCTGTTCTGAACTATGCCCGCTGGTAGATTTTCACACGATTCCCGATGACGGAAGATTACTCGCTCTCGGAGCCTAGAAAGGCTGGCTACGAGGAGGCCGTGGAGCTTCTCAAGAATCCCTACGTCGGAACATCTCGTCCAGATTACTCAGACGACCCAGACCTGTCTGGACGCACGGACTTGAATTCGACTCACGACGATTCCATAAAGATACCTTTTCAAAGATTTCCTTCTGAAATTTGGGAATATGGATTTCCACAAGTCTATCCGTGGTGCGTTAGGAGCTGAAGTTGGGCATTATCATAACAGGTGAGTCGGGAGAGAGTATTGAGCAGGCTGTGGGCAAGAGGCTCACGACCCTTCTTCGTCGTCTCTACATGAGCGCGAAGCAGATGCAGACATCTCTCCTCGACACTTGGAAGACGCACGTCAGCACCATCTATCCGAACTCCCAGCACTACTCACCAGACCACATCACTCCCAGCGGCTACAGCACTGGCAAGACTCCTACCGCCGAGATTCTGATTGACATCCCTGGAATATGCCGTGGATGGCACCCCCATCATATCGTGCCCCGCTTCAAGAAGGCTTTAACGATACCCATGCATTAGAGCGCCTATGGAAAGAAGGCGTCAGACTTCGGAGACACATTCGCAATCTGGAAGAAAAATCCGACTGGAAAGACCGTTGGATTCATAGTGCAGAGAAACGGTTCCACTCTGACGTGGCTTTTCAGGCTCTGTTCTTCAGTCGACCAGAAGCAGGATTCTAGGCTCGTTCCATCGGACGACGTACAGGCAAAAAACATCGTGAAAAGGCTAAAGGCGTATCTCAGGAACGCATAAATAAAATTCTGAAACAGGAAAAATCGCTTTATGGAAGTTAGAAAAGTTGTAAACGCGTTCTCCACGATGTGGAATCCGCTGCGCTCGTTGAACAAGACCGAAATCGAGCGCATGATGAACTCCGCGAATCATGGCGCGGACGGAAGACTTCAGCTCGTATTCTCTCAGATAGAGGAGCAGCTGCCCATCTATCAGGTGTGCATCCAGAAGCGTACAGCTGGCGTGCTAGGCCGTGACTGGACGGTTGAGCCCCTCGACCAGAAGAATCCTGCACATGTGAAGCAGGCCGAGGCTGTGAAGCTCATCTTGGAGAAAAGCGACACGTTGAACGAGAACAGCTTCACGGACGCAATCAAGTGGCTCATCCTCTCCTCGTTCAGAGGACGTGCCGTCGTCAAGCCCTTCATCTCTGAGGACGGAGGCATTTTCTTCAAGCGCCTGTAGAACTGGAATGTCCTCTTTTGGAATGGGACTTTCTACTGGAACCCCTCATCGGAGGAGACTCCCTGGCTGGACCAGCAGGCTCCGCTGCCTCCTGGTATGGAACCGCTGCCTAAAGACGAAATTTGCTATCTTCTCAACGACACGCGCATTGACATTCCAGGTCTCATGATATATCTGAGGATTCTCGTTGGAGAAGACGCGTGGTCGAGGGCAACCGAGAAGCTTGGTGTTCCGCCTATTATTCTAACTGCGCCAGAGGGCACTCCAGACACATCATTGGACGCGTGGAACAGGCGAGCGCTTCAGATTTTCGAGGGTGGAAGCGGAACCCTTCCGTACGGCACTGACGTGAAGAGCATGGACTCCGCGAGAGGTCAGGACCCGTTCACCGAGTACATCCGCCATCAGATGGAGAGCATCTCCATCCTCGCGACTGGCGGCACTCTTATGACCCTCGGAGGCTCCACGGGCCTCGGAAGCGATTTGGCGCGTGTGCAGGAGGAGAGCTTCAACCAGCTGGTCAACCAGGACTGCAAGCGCATCTCGAACGCCATTACGAACTGTGTGGTGAAGAAGATTGTAAGAAAGATTCTCGGAGAGGCGGAGGTATGCTGCAGATTCACGTTTACGGAAGATGACGTGTATTCTCCCAATGAATACATTGACATGGCCATTAAGCTTCATTCGATGGGCATTAAGATTGACCCAGCCCTCCTGAAAGAAAAGACGCAAATTGACTTCATCTCCACGGTGCAGCCCGACGAGTGGTCGCCCCCAGTGGAGAAGCCAGAGGAAAATTTTGTACCCGATGCTCCATAGGAAAAACCTATGGCTGAAGAGGAGGCTTGAAGATGGGAGAGAAGACAGACAACCTCGAGATTTGGATTCGGATTTCCCAGCAGATTGGAGAGCTCCAGGCGTCCGTCCAGTCCGTCCTGTAGCAGCTCGTCGCACATGAGAACAGAATAACGGCCCTTGAGCATGGCAAGGTCCTGGAGAAGAAGGACTGGAAAGTCGACCTCCTCATGCTTCTCGCCCGCGCGGTTCTCATCGGAGGCGTCAGCATAGCCGCTCTCTGTGGAGCGGGTGGCCTTCTCCAGCAGATTTTGGGAAAGTGACATGATAGAAATCTCGTATCCCGCTTTCTAGAACATAATCGACATGCTCAAAAAGTACTCCTTCGACCTGGAGTACAGCACGTCCGCTCACAGCTCTCATCGGAAGGACGAGGTCGATTTTCTGGTAAAACAGCTGGAGGCTCTGAAAGATGGCTGACGAAAAAGAGAATAAAGAGATTCGCAAAGAGAATAGAATGAGAATGACTCTCGCTTTAGTGACACAGTTCGCGAAGGATTTGGGCGTCAACATCTCGAAGATTTTCTCGTACGACGACTTGTCCGAGCCTCTCAGAAGGTTCGGAGAGACCATCATACGCGCAGAGCAGACGATGCAGGAGCTCGTGGACAGAGACGAGCCCGTGTGGGGAGAGGAAATCGCGAGGGAGACTTCGAGGTTCTCTGCAGAGACCGTGGGCTCTAGGCTGGTAAGATTCACGACCTATGGCGACAACAAAGTGTGTCCGAAGTGCCAGGCGTGGCAGGGGGAGATTCTCACTAACGAACCTGACGGCAGGCACAAGACCGTGGAGGACGCGATTGCGGCTGGCGCCTTCCATCCGAACTGCAGGTGCTCGCTTCAGGAGATTGACTCCGTGCAGGCGAATCCAGGCAGAAGAAGCTTCAACAATTCAAAAAATGAAACCAGCCGAATTGTTTTTGTATAAATAACGTTTTGAACATGACTGACATTTCTGACATTCAGACAAACGATTTCGGCGAGCTATCGGTTTAGCTCGCGACAGTCGGCGACATAACAGGCTCGGACACGGAAGGCAATCCCGTGAAGCAGCGCTTTACGGAGGAGGCATTCCAGAAAATAGCCGCAGACGTGAACGAGGCTGGCGAGGACATTCCCGTCGACAAGGACCATGCATCCATGCGTCCAGGTCTTGACCGAGACACAGAATCCATGGGATGGATTTCACGTCTTTGGGCTAATGCCAAGGGCCTCTTCGGCTGGCTGAAGTTCACCAGAAAGGGCCGTGAGCTCGTGGAGGACCGCGCATACAGATTTCTTTCGCCGTCCTTCGCCCTCGATGACAACGGCGTTCCCGTGAGACTCATCAACGCGGGGATGACGAACATGCCCGCATGTAGAGACAATCTGCCGATTTTGAACAACGTTCCTAACAAGGATATTCTAGACATGAGTAAAGAAGAGTTGATTGAACTCATCAAGGAGACGGTCACTGCGCTGAACGCGGCTCCAGCTGAGTAGAAGACTGAAGAAGTCGCCACTTCCACCGAAGCTCCTGTGGAAGATGTCGCAAGCAACGCGAAGCCAAAGGAAGGCTGCAACGAGTGCGGTGAAGACGAAAAGAAGGAAGAGACCGTCGTCTCTGAAACTCCCGACGAGGATGAGAAGCCTGAGGAAGGCAAGACCGCGGAAGAGAAGGAAGTCGTCGAGGAGACGGTCGAGACCAAGGAAGAGGTCGTCGAGGAGAAGACCGAAGAGAAGTCCGATGATGAGGACGACGAGAAAAAGGAGAGGAAGACCAAGCTCGAGAAGGAAGAGCCCGAAGTCATCAAGATTGAGGCTCTCAACTCTCGTCCCGTGACTCTCGAAGCGGTGGGCAACGGAACTGGCGCCGACTGGAGAAACCTCCACGGCAAGGAGTTCTTCGACTACCTTTCAAAGCACAAAGCCGAAATGATGGCCGAGTGCAGAAGCTGATTTTGATTTTTGAAGCTGTTCTTTAGAAATCATATTTTTCATTCATTCATAATTCAAAAAATAAGGAAAAAACACTATGGCTTTTAGTGATTTGACTCTCAAGGTGGCGGCTGAAGAGGCCGTCCAGGCGCTCCACACGCAGATGGCTCCGCTGTCCTACTTCGCGAAGAACTATTCCGAGCTTGAGGACCGCAAAGGCGCGACCATCGCAATTCCAAGCTTCGCGAATCTTAGCGCGGCTGCGGAATTCAATGTCTCGACGAACAACTATGGCTCTGGCCAGAACGAAGTCGATGGCATACTGCTCAATCTGGATAAGCATTTTCTGAAGGCGCTCGCCATCGACGACCGCGCCCTTCTCGAAACTGACATCCAGTGGATAAAGGACGGTTCCGAGGCTATCGCCCAGGAGCTTGGTCGTGCGGCCAACAAGTATGTGTTTGGCCTCATGAACACGACGAACGTGACGCTCACGGCTAACTTCGACGTTGGCACCAAGTCTCAGCCTACGGCTCACAAGCTGTACGAGGTTGCTGCTACGAACGACCTCCCCATCGAGGATACGGTCGTGGTTCTCGACCCTGAGAACTTCGCCGACCTGCTCGGCATCACGGACTTCGCGATGTACGGCGGCCGCGAGGGCGTTGTCTTCGGCAACATTCCGCGTCTCTTCTCGTTCGCTGGCGTTGTGATGTCGCAGTTCATCCCTGAGGGCTTCAACGGCCTGCTCGTGCCGAAAAAGGCTGTCGGAATGTGTTCTCGTTATCTGGCCCCGCTTCCAGGAGCCTATGTCGATACCTGGAAGGCAACTGACCAGGACAGCGGCCTGACAACAGGCTGGCGCGTCTATCAGTCGCTCGACACTGGAAAACGTAACCTGTGTGGCGAACTTTTGTTCGGAGCGAAGCTGATTATGCCTTCAAAGATTGTTGGACTTGTCAATACTTAATCCTCTCTCTGAGAGAGAACGCGAAAGACCTGTGGCGAGAGCCACGGGTCTTTTTTTTTCTTTAGTGCTTCACGGCGGTGTAGAGCGCTTTCTCTACAAGCCAGTGAAGTTTGGTGATTCGTGTGAAAAAGGTTCTGTAGCTCAGGACCTCCTTATTCGCATAGGCGTCGTAGTATTCAGCAAGAGAAACGCCACGAATCTTGACAGTGTTGCGTCTATTGCGTACATTCTCTTTAGGAGTCACAAAACGACAATTTTCTGGACTGTAGCCCTTGTCGTTATCAATCCTATCCAGCTGAAGCTCCTTCTTCCAGCCATTCGCAAGAGCCCACTGCTCGAAGGTCTTGAGATGTTGCCACTCTGGACACACTGTGATGCCACGTCCCGCGTAGTTTGCGAGGATTTTCGCAGAAGCGCCTTTATGGTGGCCGCACCGCATCATGAGGTCTGTCCAGACATTGTACAACGGATGCGTTTCTTTGCAAGCTTTTATCTGCGCACGAAGTTTATCGCGGTTCTTCTCACGGTATGCTTTAATTTTTTCACGATTCTGCTCGTAGTAGGCCTTATGTTGAGCACGAAGTTTCTCGCGGTTCTTCTCGTAGTAGGCCTTCATATACTCTGTTCGGTTGAACATCTTGTTTCACTCCTCTTGGTTTGGTTATGAATATTATACGTACACCGCTACGAACGATTTTCACAACGTGAATTTTGCGTCTGCATTACGCGCGCACGCGCGCGGTA
>Ga0326512_10000528_pt1 | contig 33680 bp, 41 predicted proteins | sample 1_2617_0518_D_FD_203652 | JGI IMG/M metagenome (GOLD analysis project Ga0326512, IMG submission 203652) | Bovine rumen microbial communities from UC Davis, California, United States - 1_2617_0518 | ecosystem: Host-associated > Mammals > Digestive system > Stomach > Rumen | place: USA... | reverse complement strand
TATTCTCGGGACTTCACCCGACGCACAGCACAGATATTTCGCAGAGAACCGCCTAAATAGGCGGTTTTTGAATTTTATGCACAGATTTAAGGAGATTAAAGCATGAGTGAGACACTAGGTATGCAGTACCTCAAGGATAAGTTAGCGGTTAAAGCACTACGCTGTCAAACCAGATATGATTACTATGAGAGTAAGAATCTTATCAAAGATTTTAACATTACCATGCCTGAGGCTTTCCGCTGGTTAAAGGAATCACTCGGCTGGTGTGCTAAGTCTGTTGACAGTATAGCAGATAGGTTAATCCTTGACGGCTTCAAGAATGATAACTTTAATATCAATAACATTTATGAGATGAATAACAGAGATGTGTTATTTGACAGCGCAATACTGTCGGCACTTATCACATCCTGCTCATTCATATACATTAGCGCAGATCCTGACGGCTATCCTCGCTTACAGAGTATAGACGGAAGGAACGCTACTGGTGTAATTGATCCAATAACATATATGCTCAAGGAAGGCTATGCGGTTCTTGAGAGAGACGATCAGGAGAATCCTGTTGTGGAAGCTTACTTTACCCAGGGCGCAACTGAGATATATACACAAGGTAAGCTTACTATGGCACCTCGCAATCCTGCGCCATACGCGCTTTTAGTACCTATCATTTTCAGACCGGATTCTAAAAGACCATTTGGGCATAGCCGTATATCAAGGGCATGTATGGATATTATGCAGGCCGCCCTCAGGACCTTAAAGCGCTCTGAGGTGTCAGCTGAGTTCTATAGTTTCCCTCAGAAGTATGTACTTGGAACAGATCCAGATAGAGAAGATGAGTTTGAAAGCTGGAAAGCATCAATTTCCACATTCCTTGAGTTTAGCGCCGGCGAGAACGGAGAGAAACCTACGGTAGGCCAATTCACTCAGCAGAGTATGAGCCCTTATACAGAACAGCTCCGTACTCTCGCCAGCCTATTTGCTGGCGAAACCGGACTAACACTCAATGATTTAGGGTTCGTAACAGACAATCCAAGTAGTGCTGAAGCTATTAAAGCCTCACATGAGAGTTTAAGGCTTACAGCAAGGAAAGCTCAGAGAACTTTCGGGGTAGGCTTCCTTAATGCCGGTTACTTAGCCGCGTGTGTAAGAGACGAAGTCGCATACGACAGGCAAGTTATGTATGAAACAATACCTGAATGGCATCCAATCTTTGAGCCTGACGCAGCTATGCTCAGTCTAATTGGAGATGGTTTGATTAAGCTTAATCAGGCAATACCTGGATATGTTGGAAGGGATAATGTTAAGGCATTAACCGGTATTGATGCAAGTGAGGAGGTAAGCTATGGAGGACTTAACACCAGCGCTCCTGTCGAAGATACAGAAGAAGTATCAGAAGGAGCTGAAGAGTAACCCAAGAGTAGCACTCCTAGAGGCTAAGGTTAAAAGTAAAAATGCTTCGTATGTTGATGTTGACGCACTGGCATACGAGTACGGCAGAAGCTTAGCTATAGCTTTTAAGGAGATTAAGGGCGCGGACCTTCCTAACCAGAAGCTCTACTACAACATAGCTGATAAGCTTATCACACCGATGCTGAGGGAGAACTCAAGCCGCGTTATAGAAGCATGTGTATCTACCCAGGAAGCATTAAACGAAAAGGCAAAGATAGGCTTAAAAGCTAAGGCGCCACGGATAGATACAGAAAAGATACACGACTTAGCCTGGAAAGCATCTCAGTATGAAACCTATGAAGAGGCTAAGTGGTTACTCGATGCGCCTGTAATTGCGAACTCTCAAGCTGTAGTAGTGCAGAGCATTAAGGACAATGCAGAGTTTCAAAACAAAGCAGGGTTAAAACCTAAGATTGTCAGAACATCCTCCGGGCATTGCTGCAAGTGGTGTGATGAAGTTGCAGGTGTTTATCGATATCCGGATGTTCCGCGAGACGTTTATCGCAGGCACAGAGGCTGTACATGCAGCGTTGATTATTACCCGGGAGACGGTAAGGTGCAGAATGTGCACTCCAAGCAGTGGTACAGTGAGGAGAGAGAAGAGGCTAAGAGGAAGTATGACAGCTTAAAGAAATAAGCTGACGGATGGAGAAGAATACGCCATTACCAGTTATATAAGCTCCGAAGAGCTTAAACTACACGTCCTTAGGCGGTGATTACGCAACTATGCGGAAAAATAGGTGATAAATATGCAAAAGAAAGGAAATCAAAAACCAACTAGGAGCAGGTTCCTGCCGTTTAAGAAGAGTCGAGGCGCTCAAGCGGTTAAGCTCTACGGGCTGACTGGCAGAAAAGCACAGACATGGCAGCGTTCGCTCCTCCGTAATATTATGGCCGTTGACAAGGACGGTCTATGGGTACATCAGAAGGTAGGCTACAGCTTACCTAGGCGTAACGGAAAGAACGAAGTAATAACCATGCGTGAGTTCTGGGGACTTGAGAACGGAGAGGCAATATTTCACACCGCTCACCGAACCACTACATCACATACAGCATGGGAGCGTCTGGTTAAGCTCTTAACCCTAGCGGGGTATGTAGAGCTAGGACGATTAAAGAAAGATGAGATACCGCCGGAGAAGAGCTTTAGAACGACTAAGCAGTATGGCTTAGAGAGTATTGCTCTTACTAATGGTGGAACAGCAAACTTTAGAACCAGGACTAACTCAGGTGGTCTTGGTGAAGGCTATGACCTGCTTATTATCGACGAGGCTCAGGAGTATACACTTGAGCAGGAGTCAACACTTACTTATGTGGTGTCAGACAGCCCTAATCCTCAAACTATCCTCTGCGGAACACCACCAACGATGGTGTCAAGCGGTACAGTCTTCGCCGATATGCGAGAAGCTATCCTCGCTGGAAACGATGAAGACAATGGATGGGCAGAATGGGGAGTTGACGCAGAACCTGAGGACATTAGAGATACGTCGCTGTGGTATTTAACTAACCCATCTTTAGGGTCTATTTTGACAGAGAGAAAGATTAAAGCTGAGATAGGTCAGGATAAGATGGACTTTGTTATACAGCGATTAGGCTTCTGGTTTAAGTATAACCTTAAATCGGACATCCCTAAGGCTATCTGGGAAGCTATGGCAGTGGAAGAGCTACCGGAGCTTACGGGTAAGCTGTACGCAGGTGTTAAGTATGGTGCAGATGACCAAAATGTGGCACTCTCAATAGCAGTCAGAACTGTAGAAGGCGAAATATTTGTTGAATGTATCGACTGCAGACCTATATCTGAGGGTGACAGCTGGTTAATCACATGGATACAGGGCATGGATATAGACAAGGTGGTAATTGACGGAAAGAACGGTCAGGATACACTCTTTAATGAGCTAATTTCAGTCGGTATTAAAGAGAAAAACATAATACTACCTAAAGTACACGAGTATATCAATGCTATGAGTATGTTTGAGAAGGCCATCCATGACGATATGATACGCCACCGCAACCAGCCATCCCTCACTGAAAGCGTGTCAAACTGTCAGAAGAGAAGTATAGGCAGCAAGGGTGGCTTTGGGTACAGCGCATTAAACAATACTAACGATATAGTGCTTTTAGACACAGTAGCACTTGCACTTTGGGCTTGTAGTACCGTGAAGCCTAAGAAAAAACAGAGAATAAGATATTAAATGGAGACCTTAAGGGTCTCTTTTTTAATAAAAAAAAAACTTACGCAACTATGCGGAAAAAATAGGAGGTTAGAGAAATGGCAGAATTTCAACCAATCACAACACAGGAAGAGTTCGACGCAGCAGTTAAGGAACGTCTTAAACGCGCTGAAGAGAAGTATTCCAAAAAATACGAAGGTTATATCTCACCAGACGAGATGGATAAAACCAAGAAAGACTACGATGCTCAAATCGCAGACCTCAACAATGCTATATCGGCCGCCAAGAAGAAAGCAGAGAAGTTTGACGCCGACTTAGCTGAAAGAGATTCGAAGATTAAGGCATACGAGACATCCGCTATCAAGTCAAGAGTGGCTCATGAGGTGGGGCTCTCGTATGACTCTATAGAGTTCCTCAAAGGCGAGGATGAGGCGAGCATTAAGGAAAGCGCAGAGGCACTTAAAGGTCTAATTGGTCAGAGTGCGCCAACGACTCCTCTCGCTACTGAGGATAAGCCTTCATCGACACTGAGTTCAAGTGATACTGCTATGCGATCACTTGCACGTGGCCTTATGGGTCAGGATTAAATTTTAAAAAATGGAGGTAAAAAGACATGGCAGCAGTTTCAGTTAACACTTTATCTAAGGGTAGCCTTTTCCCAGAAGAGCTCGTTACAGACCTCTTCTCAAAGGTTAAGGGACATTCATCCCTTGCAAAATTATCAACATCAGAGCCTATTCCTTTTAATGGCAAGGAGCAGTTCATCTTCAACATGCCTAACGAGATTGACATCGTGGCAGAAGGTGGAGCTAAGTCACATGGAGGAATCACACTTGAACCTAAGACAATCGTTCCTATCAAGTTCGAGTATGGTGCTCGTGTAACAGATGAGTTCATGTTCGCAGCAGAAGATGAGAGAATTAACATTCTCCGTCAGTTCGCAGATGGATTCGCTAAGAAGGTAGCTAAAGGCTTTGACCTTGCTGCATTTTATGGTGTTAATCCTAGAACAGGTAGCCCATCAACAATTATTGGAACTAACAATTTCACATCAGCAGTTGACCAGGTAGTTACATATAATGCATCAACTCCTGATGATAACCTTGACAGTGCTATCGCACTCGTAAGAGGAAGCCAGTATAAGCATACAGGTGTAGCAATGTCTGCCACTTTTGGCGATGATATGGCTAAGGTTAAGGTTAACAACGTAGTACAGTACCCTGAGTTTAGATTCGGTCAGACTCCTGGTTCTTTCGCAGGTGTAACTATCGATATCAACAACACAGTTAATGGTATCACTACTAACAACCTTACTAACCAGGCTATCGTTGGTGACTTCTCACTCTTTAATTGGGGCTATGCTAAGCAGATCCCTATGACACTTATCCAGTACGGTGACCCTGACAACTCAGGTAGAGACCTTGCAGGACACAATGAAGTATACATTAGAGCTGAGGTTTATCTTGGATGGGGAATCCTTGACCCAGATGCCTTCGCTTTGGTGCAGCAGTCTTTTTCTTGATGTTCCATCCGTTAGCGCCGTGAGTGGTGAGTAAGGTGGTGAAATATGCGCTACAGAAATACTAAGACAGGTGTAGTAATTGATGTAGTGAGTGAGGTTAAAGGTAAGTACTGGGAGCCTATTGGGGTTCCTGGTGCTTCTAAACCTAAGGCTAAAGCTGAGCCTAAAGCTCCTGCTCCAAAGAAGGAAGCTACTAAGCCAGCCCCTAAGCCTGCAACTCCTGCACCAAAGGCTGCAACTAAAAAGACAACAACTAAAACCAAAAGGAAGTGATTTTAATGGCAACTAGCTATGCTACTTTAGACGATATAGCGGCCCAGTGGAGGACGCTTACCACTGCAGAGCAGACTAAGGCGAGTGCTCTTATACCTACAGCATCCTCAATAATTAAGCTTGAGGGGGCTAAGTACGACGTTGATACAGACGCGCTATTCTCGGACGATGAGGATTATGCGCTACTGCTTACAGCGGTGACTGTGTCTATGGTAAGCAGAGCCTTGTCTAAAAGCACTACAGGAGAGCCTATGTCGCAAGTTACGCAGTCAGCACTAGGCTACTCTGTATCCGGCACATATACAATGCCTGGAAGAGATCTGTATCTACTCAACAATGAGAAAGCCGACTTAGGCTTCAAACGCAAGCAGAGAATAGGGGGCTTTGAGATATATGATGTCACTAATCAAACCGACGACAGTACAGCTACAAGTTAAGACTCAAACCGGAACCGATGCGCTCAACGCGCCTATCTACTCTACGGAGTGGGTGGACGTAGAAGGGGTGCTCTTCGGTGAGCCATCCTCAGATGAGCTTGTGAGTACGCTCAATATGTATGGCAAGACTATGTCCGCTATGCTGGCAATACCTAAAGGCGATACTCACAAGTGGGAGGACACACTTGTATGTTTTAACGGACATACCTATCACACGATAGGTACACCTATTGAGGGGATAGAAGCTAATATTCCCCTTGACTGGCATAAGAAAGTGAGGCTTGAGAGGTATGTCGATGCAGAAAATTAAGGTAGAACTAAACAGTGCCGGGGTCCGAGAAATGCTCAGATCTGATGAGCTTAAAGCTCATCTGGTTGAAAGGGCAGAACAGGCCTCAAGGAATTTAGGCGAAGGATATGAAGTAACAGGGTACACCGGTAGGGGCAGAGTTAATGCTTCTATCCTTGCTGTATCTGATGAGGCTCTAGCTGACCAGTTAGAGAACAATACTATCCTTAAAGCCTTGAAGAGGTGAGCAATATGATAGAGATAACATTAACAGAATACTTAAATGGTCGAGTGCTGTACGATGATACAGCGCTTCCAGTGTATTCAGAAGAGCCGGAAAAGCCACCTAAGAGATATATCAGGATAGAGAACCAGGGTACTTCAGAGACTGATAATTTCCTGTATTCCAGCTTAGTAGCTTTTCAAGTCTACGGTAATACACTGCTTGAGTGCGTGCTTATAGCTGAGACACTAAAGGAGGCACTTGACGCCATGGAGTCTGAGGGCGAGATTGCGTCCTCCAGGCTTAATACTAAGTATCCTTTTAACGATCAATCAACACACAGATATAGGTATCAGGTAGTATACGATATCTATCATTACTAATTTTACGGAGGTAAAAAGAAATGGGAACAAAAGCTAACGTATCCGCAGCTAAGGGCCTTGTGTCAGGAGCTGTGTATAGAGCAGTCCTCGATGGGACTGCAGTAACACTCCCAACTACAACATCAGCTGAGTTAACAGGCTTCACGAGCCTTGGATATGTATCTTCAGATGGTTTAACTAACGCAAGTACACCAGGAGATTCAGAAGAGGCTTGGTGCGGTGATGTGGTATTTACTGGAGACCGCGAGGACACAATTAAGGTTAAACTCATTGAGTCCCTCAATGCTAACGTGCTTACCGCAGTATATGGCGCGAGCAATGTATCAGTAGCATCATCAGGTGAGACATCAGTTCAGGTTCCAGTTACTAACGATGAAGCTGCAGCATGGGTATTTGATATGCTCCTTAAAGGTAATCGCAAGAAGCGTATTGTAGTGCCACATGGAGTTATCACAGAAATGGCAGAAGTTACTTACAATTCTACTACTCTTGTAGGATATGATGTAACTATTAAGTGTAGCCCTGATAGCACCGGAACATGCCACTATGAGTATATTGCTGCTGCTGCAGATGATTAAGGGGTGAGTTTATGGAAATGTTTAACGGAGATCTCGAGGAAGCTGTTGAGACAACAGAAGAGCCTGAGACAGTGGAGAGCACTACTATCACTACAGACAGCGGGTTCGAATGCGTAATCGAGAATGAAGCCCTTGAGGATGCAGAGATGTTCGATGACCTCGTAGCACTCCAGCATGGTGATGTACCTGCTCTTATGTCTCTCTTCAAGCGTTTACTTGGAGAGGAACAGAAGAAGGCATTATATGAGCACTGCAGAAATTCTAGGGGCAGAGTCCTCTATACTACTCTTGCTGGCGAGATGACGTCTATCTTTGAGCAGGTCAAGAAAGCAAAAAACTCTTAACCTTAGCCCAGATGGTGGCGTCTGATGAGGATGCGCTTATCTGTGATTTTGCGGAAACTTACCACATACTAGACTATGAAGCGCTGCCTCTCAAACTGAGGGCAACGCTTGCGTCTGGGCTAAGGGATAACTCTAGGAGTAAGCTTATACTACATGGGCGAGAATACGCCTTTATGGATGAAGTGCTTATGCACATCTATGATCTGGTGCACTGGATCCAGTGGAGTAAGACCGAGGATGGCTCCAAGAACTTAAACCGCCCGCAGTCAATATTCGATTTGATGTCACCAGATGATGAGTCGGACTACGCTAGTCTGACACCTGACGATTTAATGAAAGCCTTATACGGCTAGGAGGTGAGACCGTTGGCAACAGAATTAGCCAAAGCTTATGTGCAGATAGTACCATCTGCCTCAGGTATGCAAGGCATGCTTAACAAGGAAATGTCTAACGCTGGTAGCACCGCAGGTGTAGCCGGAGGTAAGGCTCTATCAGGTACACTCGGAAAGACACTTGCTACTGTAGGTAAGGTAGGAGCTGCCGCTCTAGGTTCGGCTACTGCAGCAGTAGCAGGGTTAACTAAAGCCGCAGTTGAAGGGTATGCTGAATATGAACAGCTGGTCGGTGGTGTAGAAACACTATTTGGAACCGGAGGCGCTAACCTTAAAGAGTATGCAGCAAGTGTTGGTGATTCGGTTAAAAATGTTACAAAAGAATTTAATAGCTTGAAATCGGCTGAAAGCGCAATGCTTAGCAACGCTGCTAATGCGTACAAAACAGCTGGTCTATCAGCTAATGACTATATGCAGACAGTGACAAGCTTCTCTGCTTCTCTCATCTCTTCCGTTGGTGGAGATACGCAGAGAGCGGCCAAGCTTGCAGACCAAGCACTCATTGATATGTCCGACAATGCTAATAAGATGGGTACAGATATGGAAAGCATCCAGAATGCCTATCAGGGCTTTGCTAAAGCCAATTATAGCATGCTCGATAACCTAAAGCTTGGATTCGGAGGCAGTGCGAGAGAAGCTGCAAGGCTTATCAATGAGTCAGGAGTGCTTAAGGGTGCACTTATCGACTTAGACGATACCCAGAATCTTAACACGAACATTCAGGCAGCAGGCGGATATGCTACTCTTGTTAAAGCTATTCACGCTGTGCAGGATGAGATGGGTATCACCGGAACCACAGCAAGAGAAGCATCCACCACTATTCAAGGCTCAATGAATCAAGCTAAAGCCGCATGGAGTAACCTTATGGTAGGTGTAGCCGATGATAATGCTGACTTTGACCTACTTATCAATAACTTAGTAGATTCAGTGGTTACAGCTTCCAAAAATCTGGCGCCTAGAATTGAGGTAGCACTCAGCGGAGTAGGTAAGCTTATTACCGGACTCGCAGAATCACTGCTACCTAAGATATTAAAGCGCTTACCTAAGTTTGCTAATAGCATCCTACCTGTAGTAGTAGATCTACTTACTACTGTGGTTGGAGGACTCGCAGAATCACTGCTACCTAAGATATTAAAGCGCTTACCTAAGTTTGCTAATAGCATCCTACCTGTAGTAGTAGATCTACTTACTACTGTGGTTGGAGGACTTGTGGATGTACTACCTCAGCTGGCTGATGCTGGAGCGGATATGCTCTTAACCCTGGTTGATGGTATCACATCTGCCCTGCCTAGACTTGCTAGCGCAGGCCTTAAGATAGCATCTAAGTTACTTAGTAGCTTGTCGGAAGCGCTTCCAAGGCTCTTACCTATGCTTACCACAGTGATAAGGGATGTAGCACTTGCGCTTACAGATCCTAAAGCACTTAACAATATTACTAATGCAGCGCTCACGCTGATTATGGAGCTTGCTAATGGTTTAATCGCTTCGCTTCCAGTATTGATAGAAGCTTTGCCAGTAGTCATTAAGAACGTATGCTCTTTTGTTGTTGAGGCGCTTCCACAGATAATTGAAGCCTCTACGGAGCTTATGATGGGACTCGCCAATGCGCTTCCTGATATTATCACAGCACTGGTAGATGCGCTGCCACTAATAATCGACGCTATCGTCAACACGCTAACTAACCCTGAGTTTATAGTTCAGGTCCTTAATGCATCCGCACAGCTACTCTTCTCCGTAATCGAAGCGGTATTTAACATCAGAGAGCGGATGAAAGAGGAAGCCCCTAAGGTTATCATGGCTTTAATTACCGGGCTACTCAACGGAATTACCAACCTCTACAATACCGGAATCAAGATAGGAGATGCCCTCAGAGAGAGTTTAGGCGGATTAGTAGACGAGATTAAGGGTGTTGGTAAAAACATCGTAGAGGGGCTCTGGGACGGAATAAGCAATAATCTAGGATGGATTAAAGATAAGTTCACCAGCGTTAAAGATACAGTAGTTAATGGACTTAAAGATGTATTTGATATCCACTCTCCATCTAAGGTTATGAGAGATTTAATAGGAGCACAGATACCTGCAGGTATTGCACTTGGAATCACAGAGAACGCAAGTAGCGTAGACAAGGCGCTTAACGGCTTAGGTGTATCTCGTAAGGGCACTAAGCTTAGAATGAACTCAGTAATTAACACAAGAGGAGCTAAGCAGGCTTATAACTTTAACATCCCAGTACATATAGGAGATGAAAAGGTTGACCGCGTGGTAGCTCATGCAGATGGCAGAAATGCCTATAGATTTGGAACGTGAGGAGGGTAGGCTATGGCATTATTTATGACTACATACATTGATGGGGTGCAGTTCTTAGAGCCCAGTAGCTTTAACGTAACCCAGACCGTACAGGGTGAACTCCTCACTAACAGACAGCAGGACCTGATACTTATTGAGCCTAAAGGCAATAATTACACTATGTCCTCAATAAGTGCTACATGGGAAGCTGTTGACAGAACTTATGCCGATTCCATTAAAGATAGACTTGCAGCGTCAGTACTGCACACTATCGTTAGGAATGGAAAGACATACGCTAATATGAGGCTTGTAAGCTACCAGGAAGAGCCTACACTTAGAAGTAGGACTAAGAGCACAGGCGTGTACTACTACAATATTACCGCCGAGTTTGAACAGCTGACCTCAGCCACTATAACTTAATGGAGGTGCGATATGCAGAATAGCTTAATATCAACTACTGACTTAACTACGCTCCTCCAGTCCAATCATCTGGTGTGTTCAGCGTCAGTCACATTTACATTAAAAGATTCAACGCAGTACACGATTACTGCTGATAATATTATCAAGTACGGCATCCAGACTGATCTAATGGAATCAAATAAGATTAGTCTAGGAAGCTGTGTGCCATCTGTAGGGGATATAGAGGTTATATCGAGTGCTATAACATTTAACACTAAGCAGGTGGCTTATTATACCATCTACTACTCAATTCTGATGCCTAACAATGTCACGCAGGCAGTACCGCTCGGTACATTTTACCCAGACAATATATCAGTAAATGGCTTAACTACTGTATTTAAAGGCTATGATATCTTAAAGAAATTTGACAAGGTATTTAAAGAAAGTCAAGTTAACAGAGCTACAGTAACCAGCCTATATACAAGGTTTACACAGGCGTGTACGATATGCGGAATCAGCTCCCCTACAATTACAGTAGACGATAACCCAGACGGAGACGCATCATATATCTTTAACACACTTACAGGGTACTGTATGCCTCAGCAGGACTTTGATACATATAGGTCCTATGTGGGATGTATTGCTGCAGCATGTGGATGTAGTGTGGCAGCAGGCAGAGAACCTAACACTCTCAGGCTTGTAAGTATCTTTAGGCAGTCAGATAGCAATGTAGACTATACCTTCTCGGATAGCTTCGTATCAATCTCAGAGAGCTGGGCAAGGAGTGTACTCTTCACGGAGATTAGATTTAGAAACTACTCTAAACTTGCTACTGGAACTCGTATTGACGATTACGACATTGAATCGCTTGTTGCTGATGATTCGATAGAGAAGATGTATAAGTACGGCAAGAACCCATTTATTGAGCCACAAGCTATGTGGGATGAGTTAGATGGTAGGAGATGCTACATAAGAGCCAGGAATAGAATCAGGTCACAATTTGGTAATTCATACGAGTTCTTTAACCTTGAAATTGCACCTATACCGGCATTTGATACAGGCGATACACTTAAGATATTAGGAGCTGACGGCTCGTGGCATTGGATATACATATCTGGGTGGACTTTTGATGGTCTAACTTTAACCTTAAACTTTGGAGACCCAGGCTCAGGAGCTTCAGCTACCTCAACAGGTGGAGCCGGACTTGGGTATGCTACAGCAGGCGGTCAGACCTCTCAGGCACTTAATACGCTTGAAGATGAGACAGATTTAAGCGATGTAGATGTAGTTAAGGATTTGGATAGTTACCTCTATCACATTAATGTCCTCAAGAACCCAGAGGAAGCAGGTACGGTACTGAGTAAGATAAGTGCTGAGCATATACACGCTGATAATATACTAGACTTATCAAGCCCTCAGACTACAGAGTATGTCTATAGCTTTGACTTTCCTGCAGTAATACAAACCTCAGCTCAGTGGGATGGCTCATCAGTAGGTGGGTATCGCTTTAACCCACACATGACTGATATAGCGATACCATGTAAGGTACACTGTGAGCTTACTACCGATGCTAAGCTAGTAGGTATGGTTGACTCATGTAGTAGGTATTTTTGCCCTGAAATTGTAACTAACGGAGCTGGGTTAACCAGTTATATACACGCTAGTAACCATGTGCATGGTGTACAGCTTGCCGTAGACTTTAAATTATATGATGAGAATAAGCATGTATATACCCTTGGGAACTGCTCAAACGTATCAGTCACTTTTGATGAGACAAGTCAGATAAGATGTAGTGGCTATGGTGGAGCTGACATGGGTGCTTGTGCAGATATAACCGATGGAGACCATACAGTACCAACTGGTGCTACCAACTACAGCTTAGAGGATATGGGCATAAGTATTGATGACTACGCTAAGCATAGGTTAGACTGGTCTAAGTCGGTTGTAGCTTATTGCTTGTATAACTATAAACAGTTCGGTGACATAGAAGAGATAACGCCAACAGAAACACTCTATAAGAGTAAACATGTACCAGATTCCATACCATCTGGAAACATTCCTGATTACTTAACGTTGTGTGATGCTAATACACAGTACTTATCTAACTATACACTTACTGAGTCAGATATTGATGAGAATAATAACTGGGTAATTCCAGCCAACCACTGTGAGTACCATGGTACTACTTACCACAGTACTGACGATGGTCGGGTGTTCGTTCCTGCATATATCCACATAATACAGCCCACTCTTACTGTGGACTTGGATTATGCAGCTAACAACTATAGCAAGATTAAAATAGACTTAGGGTGGATTCCAAAGGATGAGGGCTGGTTCGACAGGCACTGGGACACCACATATCCGAGGTGGGATAATTACATAGCTAAGTGGAGTATAGCACCATATGCAGATGGCTACCACGATGATATCTACAACAATTCTAAGAACGGACACTTCGAGAATGAAGCAGTTCAGGGTGTTATCTCGGGTAAGCTTATGAGGCTTAGGAAAGAGACGCGTATACCGTTCTATTTATTTCAGTATAACTACGCAGGTATTAAGTTATATGATAACAATGACCTGTTTGAAGCCGACTATAACGCTGCATCTGCAATGCTCAACGGAGACACTACTTACTACACTAATGCTCTTGCAGTTACGGATGGCACTTTCCTTGTTGGGGAGTACAATACCAGCGTTGAGACTCTTAATATGCTCTTACAGGCTATTATAGGCTCAGGAAATACCCTATCTAACGCTAAAGCTAATGCGGATGTAGTGATTATCGGTGAGAGCAACTATGTTAACAATCAAGGGCTCTCTGGAGTGCTTATCGGTTCAGGTAATGCAGTGAATCTTAACGGATTAGCTGTTATGGAAAATAACTACGGCTTTGCATTTATCCCTGAAACCGACGATATCTACATGTTTCTCGGACGTGAAGAGATGTATAGCATAAGAGAGTTGATTAACCGGATATACAGCGGTGGTGTTACGTTTGAAATCTCAGAAGATGGAACAGTAATAACCATAACCAATGAGGGTACAGGCGATTACGTTAACATCCTACAAAAGACATACAGCTTATCTTTTGATGTATCAGGCAGTGACGCACTTGTAATCACTTTAACAAGTGATACAGGGGATAGCAGCTCAATATCTATCCCTTATAATGACATTACTACAGGCGTGTTTAATACGACATACGGAAGTAATGTAATCACACGTATATCTAACCTTGAAAGCAGAATGACAACTGCAGAGGGGGATATTGATACCCTTGAGAGTAGTGTATCAGGACTATCCACTAGAATGACTACAGCCGAGGGCGAGATAGATACCCTGCAGTCTGACGTATCAGGGTTAGACACCAGAGTAACCACAGCCGAGGGAGATATTGATACTCTTGAAACTAATGTATCTGGATTAACTACTAGGGTAGGCACCGCAGAAGGTGAAATTGATACACTACAGACAGACCTAGGAGCATTAACTACTAGGGTAGGCACTGCAGAAGGTGATATTGACTCATTAGAGAGCAGTGTGTCAGGACTATCCACTAGAATGACTACAGCTGAAGGCGATATTGATACACTTGAAGGTAATGTAAGTAGCTTATCTACTAGAATGACCTCTGCTGAGGGAGACATTGATACACTGGAAAGTAGTGTGAGTGGTTTATCTACTCGTATGACTACCGCAGAGGGTGAAATTGATACACTTGAGAGTGGTTTATCTGGTTTAACCACTAGGGTAACCACTGCCGAGGGAGAAATCGATACGCTTCAGTCAGATTTAACTAACCTCACTACAAGAGTAGGAACGGCTGAAGGCGATATTGATACCTTAGAGTCTGATAAGATGGATAAGGTTAATCCTACCGGAACAGGTGCATTAAGCCTTAACAGATTAGCTGATACAGATGTAGGCACTAACTCTGTAGCACTTGGAACTGATGCTACTGCGAGTGGGACTAACTCATTAGCAGGTGGAAGGCAGACAGTAGCCAGCGGTGCTAACTCGTTAGCCTACGGAAATACTGCTACTGCGAGTGCTGGTGGCACTATAGCACTCGGAAATAGTGCTAACGCCAGTATCGTAAGCGCCGTAGCGCTTGGATTTAGGGCTACAGCGAGTGGTAAGTACTCTGTAGCACTCAGCGGTGGAACTACATCTGGAGAGTATACACTTGCAATGGGTAGGGACACAGAAGCCCATTACGATTACTCGATAGCTCTAGGTAGGGGGTTAATTACTACCTACAAACATCAAGTAGTAATTGGTAAGTATAACGCTACTAATAATTACGCTAGCTTTGTTATCGGTGATGGAGGAAGTAGTGAATCTAGATGGAACACTATGTGGGTTGAGGGTAACTATATGTATATCCAAGCCACTAACAGTAGAAGCCCACTTAGTGTAGTTAATGTTGAATACTTGCAGGATAACTATAAGCTAGCAGACATAAGCACATTAGAGGCAGAACTCGTTGAAATCTATAACAGCACAGCAGCTTACACCAATGCAGCAGATTAGGAGGATGTACAATGATAACATACTTACTTGATACTTTAGTTAATAGCATTAAGACATCACTTATCAATAAGTTAGGGCTTGACCCCAGCACTGAGGTAGATTTAGACGACTTTCCTCAGCTGATAGATGATATACCTATACTGGATAGCGTAGAGGAGCTTACAGTAACAGAGAATGGCACTTATACTGGTACAGAAGGCGTGACCTATAACCCAGTTAATGTCAATCTCCCACTAGGTAGTAAGAGTGTAACCGCCAACGGTACTTACACAGCCTCAGATGACAGCTTGCAAGGGTACAGCGAAGTCACAGTTGACATTGACGATACAGACCTTTATAGAGATACCACAGACAGCACGTATGAAAGTGTTAAAACCCTATCAAACTGTGGAGCGTTCCCAATGCTCTCCCTCAAAGTCGGCATAGAGCCAATACAAGAAGGAAGTGGAGACCCATCACCAACTAATATCAGACCTATAAGTGGATGGGATGAGGTTAATGTGACGGTATCACCATTAAATATTTCACAGTTATATAATGGTCAAATATATGGTGATGGTACATGGGTAGAAAATAGCGCAAGATTGACAAATGTTCAGACCGCACAAAGTAATACCTATTTCTTAAAAGCCGGAACATACACGCTTGACTTTGATAAATTAAATTCAAATGCATCGAACTTGGTTGAATGCGCAGTTTTAACCAAAGATAGTAATTTCAATATTATTGATAATTTTGGAAACGCTTGGCAACCACTACCATTCACCTTTACATTAACACAAGATGGATATTTGTATTTTACTGTAAGAAAAGACTATGGTACCGTGTTAAGCCCAAGTGATTATAGAGGAAAGATTCTTGGCACAACCTACACCATCGACCTAGACGGGACACGATATGGTGGTACACTTGATGTTGTTAGTGGGGAGTTGAAAGTAGTACCTTACTATGCTTCTTACAATGGCGAAACGCTTGAGGGTGAATGGATATCTGATAGAGACGTTTATGCAGTAGGTACTACGCCTACAATTGGAGCGCAAGTGGTTAATATCGGCGCAACACCTACCACTATCCAACTTACTCCTACGCAAGTTAAGTCTTTACTTGGTACAAATAATGTGTGGGCTGATACAGGTGATGTAGGAGATGTGAGGTATTTTAAGAAAGTAGAGTTGTAGGAGGGGAGATTATGGCTAATACACTTATTACCAAAGAATATTTAGACAGCGTGATTGCTAACCTTGTGAGCTTCATAAGGACAGAGGATGAGATAAGGTATCGCTACAAAGATTACACCATCACATCGAGCGACCTATGCACCATCACTACGCAAAACGTGCATACTTGTGGTAGTGTGGCGAGGGTATATGTTGAGTTTACACACTCCTTATCCACGAGCATAGCTGGTACTATCCTCAGAGGGTTACCAGCACCGATAGGTTTAACACCTGTCACATTATGTGGTATTCGCACTACGTCAGGTGTGAGGTCATACCAAAGCGATGTAAGATGTGTTATAGACACCAGCGGTAATTTGTTAGCCAATTTTGAAAGCATACCAGCTGGAGACTATATCTTAAATATAACTTATCAAATTGAGGAGGAGTAAAATGAAAGCATTTACTGATACTTATAACTTATGCCTTGGAGCTGTGGTAGCTGCACTTACTGCTGTATTTGGGATATACTGGTATATCTTTGTGGCGTATATGATTTTAAATGTGATTGACTGGCTTACAGGATGGTATAAGAGTTATAAACTCAAGCAGGAATCAAGCAAAGAAGGTCTTAAGGGTATTATCAAAAAGCTAGGCTATTGGATTATCATAGCTGTGGCATTCCTGATGTCTAGAGTGTTTGTGCAGTTCGGTTCAGACATTTTAAACATTAACTTAAGCTTCTTAATCATGATAGGGTGGTTCACTTTAGCCTGCCTTATGGTCAATGAGGTGAGGAGTATTCTAGAGAACCTTGTGGAGTTGGGCTATGATGTGCCTAAGGTTCTTATAGATGGACTTGAAGTTACAGGGAAGCTTGTTAAGTCAAAGGAGGTAGTTAATGATGGAGATACAGACGAGTCCTCTTCCGATAAAGGTAAAGGAGAAAAGTAGATACGGATTGATATGTTGTTTCTGCCCTACTTGTGGCGGTAACATTATCAGACTAACATCAGAGCGGTTCTGCCAGTATTGTGGGCAGAGGGTGTCATGGGAAGGAGTTGAAAAGAATGAGCCAAAAGAAGTTATACAAGAGTAAGGTGCTTAAAATAGCACTTAAGCAGGTTGGATATTTAGAGAAGGCATCTAACGCATTTCTTGATTCAAAGACATTAAATGCCGGATATAAGAACTACACTAAATTCGGTAGAGATTATGGTTGGAATGGTGTAGCGTGGTGCTGTATATTTGTGTGGTGGTGTATGCAAAAGGCATACGGAGCTGATTATACTAAACTTGTCACTAAAACAGCCTCATGCGAGGTTATGAGACAGTACTTTATCAGTAAAGGGCGCTACGGACAGACACCTAAGAAGGGTGCTATAATCTTTTTCGAGGTTACAGGCAAGCCAGGGGTTGCTAATCACACTGGTATAGTTAAGCAGGTAAGCTCAGTAGTGCATACTATTGAGGGTAATACCTCTAGCGCCACAGGAGTAGTAGATAATGGCGGCTGTGTGGCTCAAAAGAGCTATGCTAAGGACTATGCTAAGATACTAGGTTATGGTTATCCTGACTATGACACTAGACCTCTTAGAGCACCTAAAGCTCCACTCCATAAGGGTGCAGAGGGCGATAATGTGGCACAGCTACAGAGATGCCTTAACAGAGTGCAGTCAGCTGAGCTTACAGTAGATGGAGAGTATGGTAATGCTACTGCTAATGCGGTTAAGCAGTTTAAGGTAAATCACAGCATGAAGAGTACGGATGGAACGATTTACGGAAATCCTATGAAAAAGAAGCTCAATAAAGAGCTTAAATAAGCCTGACCCCCCTTTATTTTTGTGTCTTAAAGCTCATTAAGTTAGTAAGCACTTTTAACTGATAGCAACGCATTAGTAACGCGTTAGTAACAAGACGATACAAGAATAGCGTATTTATAGGTTTTATGCTAATTGTAAAATTACCAAAACGTTAACGAAGAGATAATAATTTATATGTGAATATGATATTCATAAATCGAGAAAACCCCAGAAGGAAAGGCACTTCTAGGGGTTTTCTTTTTGTTTGTAAATCTTTCAAAATCACCGTAAATTAGCCTAAAATTTTGACTGTTAGTAACACGATAGTAACACGTTAGTAACACTAGATTTTATTGATTGCATCAAGTTTAAAGGACAGCTCTATGTGGGTGTAGACTGTTTCTGTGACACCTTGACCTCTATGCCCTACTATCTTTTTAATGATACGCTCATCCACTCCAGCCTCAGTAAGCATAGATACGCAGGTATGCCTAGTGTCATGCGGTCTATGAGTTAGGCTCAGCTCATCCATTACAGGGATCCAGTAAGAGTCTAAGTAATTGCGATAGCTAAACTTATTACCATCCGCCGTGCAGATAAGATAGTCGCTACCCTTATCCAGCCAGTGCTCCATAAAAGGCACAATCTTTTCAGCGATTGGTACTTCTCTTATACCGGCTTCTGTTTTAGCGGCTTTCACATAAAACCACCGCTCACTTAAATGCACATCCTCAGCTTTTAAATCTAAAAGCTCACTGATTCTGACACCGGTATATATCATGATCAGGACAGCACCGACATACTCAGAGCCCTTAGACATATCCCATAAGAGCTGTACTTCTTTAGCACTAAAAGGTGTACGATTACGCGCATTAGGGTTGCCAGCGCTTCTAATATCTAAGTGTCTAACCTTATCCCTCTTATCCTGGGTTACTATGTCATGGAGCACTGCATAATCATACATTAAACCCAGTAGAATTTTAATCTTCTTAAGAGTAGGAGAGTTTTTGCCTGAATTGTCTAACACCTCTTGCATGTGGTCCACCTTGATTTGACTAAATACCATATCATGGAGAGGTGCACAGGTGTTAAAGGCTGCAGTACACCCTCTACGGTTAGATTCTGATACTTTAGGGTAGTGCTGAGCTGACCACTGCTCATATACCTCTCTAAATGTGATAGTATCAGATATATCATAAGGGTCCTTATTATACTCCACTAGAGCAGTAAGAGCTGCTTGTCTGCTAGGGTAATATCCTATAAACTTATATATTGGATAGGACTTCTTAGTCTCTTCTATTACTTTCCATCCTACTGTCTTTCTAGCAACCCAAGGATTGCGCCTATTGCCGCTAAGCTTATACACAGAACCAAAACTATTCGGAAATTTCATACACATTCCCCCTTTCATAAAATGCGGCGGTGTGCTATAATAAGAGAGTTGAAGTACTCTCTCCTTTTGAGTACTACACACCGCTACAATCTCATGCGGTAAACCCAATACAACATCCAAAAGAATAAGTAACCAACTTACACCCCTCTGGTAGCCCGTTTCCGTGAGGGGTGTAAGTGTTTTTAATTACTTTTCTTTACCTTAGTGCCCTTTAGACAGTTTTAGGCTTCTTTTCTGCCCTTCTCTTCCTTCTCTTCTGCCTCTTCAATAGCTGCCTGAGCACGAAGAAGAGCTCTTGCGGTGATGTCTAGTGCCTGCTGGTTATCATCGTTTAAGATCATATAGATCTCAGCCAGATTAAGGGCTGAGCTTGAGTACTTATCTATAGGATTAGATGCCAAGCACATCAGCGTGAATGGTGATACCTGAAAGAGGTCAGCCATCTGAGCTATATGAGTCCTTTTAATATTACCGACCTTGCCTGCCTCCCACTTAGCCACTGCTGCCTTACTCACCGGAGGGTTCAATCTCTCCCCTAGTTCTGATTGAGTCCAGCCTTGTTGCTTTCTAAGGGTTCTTATGTATTCTCCCATTTCCATAAGCTCTTCCCCCTTTCTATATTATATTCTCGATAAAATATTATCATAAATTTAATTATTTTTCAACTTTTTGAGAAAAAGTTTATCAAAAGTAGAAAAAAAAGACTTGACAAATATAATAATCGACTGTATTATCGAAGTGTAATCAAATTCAACTGGTTGAATATTTGTAGAAAATTGAATAGGAGGTATAACTCATGAACAAGAATGAACTGGTTGCTGAAATCAAACGTCACGGCGACACGCAAGCAGCTCTTGCGGATGCAATCGGTGTAAGCCACACTCGACTAAATGCTAAAATCAATGGAACAGCAGGTGCTGAGTTTACCAGAGATGAGATGCAGGGAATAATTGAGAGATATGGGCTTAGTCCGGAGCAGGTTAACACTATTTTTTTTAGCTAAAAAGTCAACTAAAAGTAGAATAGTTGAATGGAGGGTAGCTTATGAGAATGACAGTACAAGAGGCAGCTGATCTGATGGGAGCCTCACCTCAGTTCGTTAGAATCGGACTACAGCAGGGTAAGTTCTCATGGGGTTACGCTGTGAAGCTCAGTTCAAAGTGGACCTACTGGATAAGCAGGTCGAAGTTTGAAGAAGCAACAGGTATTAAGGGGGTAAGTGAGGATGAGAGATAAGTATGATGTATTTTTTGGAATTATGGTTGGGCTAATAGTGGTGGACGCGCTGGTGTTTGTGCTTGCGGTAATAGCAGTCGACAGCAGTATTGTAGCAGTTAAGGTGTGTGCAGGCTGTATCGTCTTCGCACTTCTCTGGTTCGTAATATGTGAAAAGGTGGAAGCCGTGGAGATTGATAGGAAGTACAAAGAAAGGTTTAAAAGGTGAGGCGTATGCTTGATGTTAAGAGAGCGGCAGAGATCTCCGAGATTCTGTGCATTAAATACTTACAGAAGTTTAACCGGGATTTAATTAAAAGCGCTGGTAAGGTTTGGTCAGAGGAAGCAGTTGGCGAGTTAAAAAAGGTCATTACTGGAGTGCTTACATGTACTCCGTATGATAAGGTTACTGATGATATGATTAAGGAGATGTTCAATGAGATTGATAACAACGATGATGTCTACACCGAAGTTTTATTCGGTTCTAACAGTTCTATTGATTCTAACAGTTCTAACACAGTCACGTACTACGGAGGCGAAGAATAAGCACCTCTACAACAACACAAGTCACAAGTATTTAAGTAGGATAATCGAGCACGAAGCAGGGCACGTTAAAAAGCATACCGCTTATATGGTAGGTGTAGTAGTGCTTAAAAGGGTTAAGAGTCCGCTCTTTCCTGACACTGTTAAGGATGTACTCCTGCAGGATGGACCTAGACAGTATATGTCAGACTATGAGTTCAGTCAGGTCACCCCAAGCAAGAGGAGTAAGAAGCTATCGAAGAAGCTTCTCAAAGGTGGCTTTAAGGGTGTATCTAAGTACCCTGATAATCTGCTATACCACGCTAATTTTAAGCAGGGTAGTGTCTACGATTATTCGGACGGAGTTTATTTTTGTTTGCATAACAGTTAAGGAGGAATAAGAAATGAGTTATTTTCAGCAAGTGGATGACCTGATATACAGTCAGTGTGGTGCAGAAGAAAATGCCATGAAGGGCGATGTAGATAGGTTTTTGGAATTAAAGGAAGTAGGCGGCACTAATGCCACAGATGAGCTTATGGTCCGTATCGGACTTAGCATTGCATCTATGCTTGAGGCTAATACTAAGCTCCTTGCAGTGATTGCAGACAAGCTAAGTGAGAGGAGTGAGGCTGATGACGGAAAGTAAGCCTAGATGCTGTGAGTGCCTCATGGAGATTAAAGAGGATTACGCCTATAAGACTGGAGATAAGCTTATCTGCCCCGATTGCATTGAGGCATTTATTGGTAGAAATCGAGGTGCTAAGCACTGTTGGGAGGTGGTAAGGTTTGACCGCAGACGAAACAGTAACACAAGTAATTGAAGAGGTTAAGATGCAGATTTGCGACCACTACTGTAAGTATGCCGCAGGGTGCGTAGAAGAGGAAGAGTTTGAGAAGTTATGGGAAGAGAGGTGCGGTAAAGAGTGCCCTCTAAACAGATTATAAAAGAAGGAGGAAAGAGCATTGAAGATTTGTAAAATTCACATTGAGGTGGGCGTTGATAATGACGTCCAGGAGTTAATTGACGTATTAACAGAGTTTAAGGAGTGGGTATTAGAGAAGAGAGCTAATAAGGCAGAGGCTAAAGTTGAGGTAGAAGGCGTATACACCACACCAGTGGAAGCGGAAGTGCCTGAGCCTAAGGAAGTACCAAAGGAAGCAAAGCCAGAGGATACCACGGTAGAGGTGCCTTACATGCCTGAGCCTATTCCAGCGCCAGAGCCTACACCGGAGCCAGTTCCAACAGCTGAGCCGAAGAAGGAAATCACTCTCGACGCTATCTCTATGGCGGGTGCTAAACTCATCCAGGCAAGCCCAGACAATATGCTTAAACTCCAGCAGGCTATAGCTGGGTTTGGTGTGCAGAGTATAGGTCAGCTCCCTAAAGAGCAGTATGAGGCTTTTGCTGGAGCGCTTAGAGAAATGGGGGCGGATATATGATTGGAGGACATACAGAGAGAGCACATGCCTTGTTAAGCCCATCCTCAGCTCACATGTGGCTTAAGTGTACCCCATCTGCTAAGTTGTCAGCCCAGTTCCCTGACACTACGTCAAGTGCTGCAGCTGAGGGGACATTAGCACATGAGATATGTGAGGCTAAGCTTCAGCACTATTTTAACACTAAGGACTACTCTAAGAGAAAGCTTACCTCGTTTATCAATAAATGTAAGAAGAGTGAGCTCTGGGATGATGAGATGGTGGGGCATACGGACACATACGCGGAATACGTTAAGGATAAGGCTATGGCTTATGAGAACGTGCCTTTTGTGCAGATTGAGGCATCTCTTGACCTGTCTACCTATATAGCAGAGCCGGGTGCAAGAGGTACTGCAGACTGCTTACTTATAGGCGGAGATACACTTACCATTATCGACTTTAAGTATGGTAAGGGTGTACCAGTAAGCGCTGAGTTTAACCCTCAGCTGATGATTTACGCACTTGGAGCTTACAGCACTTACAGCATGTTATTTGACATTAAAAGGGTTAAGCTCTGTATCTGCCAGCCGCGTATTGACAATTCTAACGAGTGGGAAGTGGGCATTGAGGAGCTTCTCTCATTCGGAGAATACGTTAAAAAACGTTCTGAGAAGGCATTTAACGGAGTTGGAGAGTACGCTCCAGGAGAGAGTCAGTGTAGGTTCTGCAGGGCTAAAGCTCAGTGTAGAGCGCGAGCTGATAGAAACTTAGAGCTTGCAGGGTTTACCGCCGAGAAGCCACCACTTCTCAGTAATGATGAGGTAGGAGAGTACTTAAAGAGGGGTGAAGATGTAGCTAAGTGGCTTTCAGACTTAAAGGACTATGCACTTAGCGAGTGCCTTGCTGGTAAAGAAGTAGCAGGATGGAAAGCCGTAGAGGGTAGAGGCTCAAGAGAGTGGACGGATGCAGACGCAGCGTTTAAAGAGTTAATCGATTCAGGCACTCCAGAGGAGATGCTCTACGAGAGAAAGCAGCTCACACTTGCTGGTGTAGAGAAGCTTCTTGGAAAGAAGGAGTTTGAGAGTAAAGTAGGAAAGTATGTTGACAAGAAACCAGGAAAGCCTGCTCTTGTGGTTGAGAGCGATAAGAGGCAGGCAATTACTAATACAATCAGCGCGGAAGACGCGTTTAAATAAAAGGAGGAAAAAGAAATGAACGAAACTAGAGTAACAACAGGAGAAGTTAGATTCTCATACGTACATGTATTTAAGCCTTATGCTTATCAGGTGGGAGCTGAAGAGAAGTATTCAGTAACTTGCCTTCTCCCAAAGAGTGACACAGTGACTAAGGCTAGACTTGATGCTGCCATCGAAGCAGCTAAGCAGACTGGTATCAGTAAGGTATGGCAGGGGGTATGCCCTCCAGTAGTACCGGTTCCTATCCATGACGGAGACGGTACTAAGCAGGACGGTACACCATTCCCAGCGGAGTGTAAGGGATGTTGGGTATTTACAGCCAGCGCTAAGGCAGACAGACCACCTGAGGTAGTAGATGCACAGCTTAACCCTATCATCAATCAGGCCGAAGTCTACAGCGGATGCTACGGCAGAGTTAATATCAATATCTACCCTTATCTCTATGGCGGTAAGAAGGGTATTGGCTTTGGACTCGGACCAGTGCAGAAGCTTAGAGATGGTGAAGCGCTTGGAGGTGGAGGTGTTAGTGCGGCTACTGCTTTTGGGGCTCCAGCGCCTCAGGCTGCTACTGCTTTTGGTGCTCCAGCACCTGCTACTGGTATTAACCCATTAACCGGTCTGCCGCTTTAAAAAAAGGAGGCTTATATGGAGCATTTAAGCATTGATATAGAGACATACAGCAGTGAGGACATTACTAAGGTTGGGCTGTATAAGTACGCACAATCCCCTGATTTTGAGATACTACTCTTTGCTTATAAGGTTGATGACGGAGACGTAATAGTAGTGGACCTTACTGCTGGAGAAAAGATCCCCCTTGATATTATTTTAGCACTCGGAGACGAGAAGGTAATTAAACACGCTTACAATGCTGCATTTGAGTACTACTGTTTAAACCAGGCAGGGTATCCTACACCTATCTGCCAGTGGAAATGCACTATGGCGCATGGTATGTATCTTGGATACCCTGCAGGCTTAGGAGCGATAGGAGCTGCAATAGGACTGCCGGAAGATAAGCAGAAGCTCACAATAGGTAAGAGGCTTATATCTTACTTCTGTAAGCCTTGTAAGCCTACCAGAACTAACGGACAGAGGACCAGAAACTTACCTACTCATGACCCTGATAAATGGAAGTTATTTAAAGAGTATAACGCTCAGGACGTAGTAGCAGAATACAATATCCTGCAGAGACTAAATATGTTTCCATGGCCTGATAATGAGATTAAACTCTGGAGAGCGGATGTCAGGATGAATGAGAAGGGCATAAGGGTTGACACAGACCTTATAGCAGGTGCTCTTGCGATAGATCAGGAAGGCAGGGATAGGTTAATAGCGGAAGCTGTTAATATTACTGGATTAAACAATCCTAACAGCACAGCTCAGCTTTTACCTTGGCTTAATGATCATGGGTGCACTATATCTAATCTAGCTAAGGACAGCGTGGCAGATGCTTTAGCAGGAGAGCTTACTCCGGAAGCAAGGCGAGTATTAGAGATAAGGCAGTTACTTGGAAAGACATCTAACAAGAAGTATGAAACCATGGCAGCGGCTGTAGGTGAAGGCGACAGAGTAAGAGGTGTAAGTCAGTACTACGGCGCTATGAGGACAGGCAGATATGCAGGGCGTATGGTGCAGATGCAAAACCTACCTCGTACATATATGGGTGGCTTAGAAGAGGCTAGAGCGCTGGTTAAAATGAGTAGTTATGATGCAGTGAAGCTTATCTACGATAACGTACCTGATACTCTCTCACAGCTCATAAGGACGGCTTTTATACCGAGTAAAGGTAATAAGTTCGTAGTAGCAGATTTTAGCGCTATTGAGGCTAGAGTTATAGCGTGGCTCGCTGGAGAGACTTGGGTTAATGAAGTTTTTGCTACACATGGGAAGATTTATGAAGCAACAGCTAGTCAGATGTACGGCATACCTTTTGATTCTATCGTTAAGGGTAACCCTAACTACTCTTACAGAGCTAAGGGTAAGGTAGCTACTCTTGCACTTGGGTATGGTGGAGGTCCTAACGCTCTTATAGCTATGGGTGCACTTAGAGATGGTATTCCGGAAGAGGAACTCCCTGAGCTTAGGGATAAGTGGAGGCAAGCTAACCCTCACATTGTAGATATGTGGTACAGGCTTGAGCGTGCAGCAGTGGAAGCGCTTGAGAGTGGAGAGCCTAGAGAGGCTAGAGGGATAGTGTTCCAGGTTGAAAGTGATATTATTTTTGGTCAGCGATTCCTGACTATTAAGCTCCCATCTGGGAGGAAGCTCTACTACAACAGGCCACACTTAGCGCCTAACCGGTTTGATGGTCAGTCTATTCACTTCTATGGTCAGGAAACTGGCAAGTGGAAGGTACTTGACACGTATTCCGGTAAGCTCACAGAGAACATAGTGCAGGCAATAGCAAGAGACTGTTTAACTACAATTATGCAGCGCATATGGGCTGAGGGGTATGACATTGTATTCCACGTCCATGATGAGGTAATAGTTGATGCTCCAGAGTACTTGACAGTAGAGCACTTATGCAAACTGATGGCACAGCCGATAGAGTGGGCACCCGGTTTAATCCTTAAGGGTGCTGGCTTTGAAGGTCAATTTTACAAGAAGGATTAAATGGGATGAATAATAAGAAGATTAAAATCAGTACCGCGGGAAGTCGGAAGTCTACATCTTGGCCACCCTCGGAGCTACTGTGGAGCGAGTTCTGCGACAGGTTAAAGGATCCAGTTCGTGGTGTTGAAACCTATACAGAATATATGAAATCTCCAAAGTCAACCCAGGATGAGCTGAAGGATGTAGGAGGGTTCGTAGGCGGTACATTTAGAGATAATAGACGTAATTTAGCAAGTGTCGAAGGGCACGACTTAGTAACACTAGATCTTGATAACATTCCTCAGGGTGAGACAGATAAAATACTGGATAAAGTTGATAAGCTTGGATGTGCGGCTGTGGTGTACTCAACTCGTAAGCATGCACCACACGCCCCAAGGCTTAGAGTAATAATTCCGACAGACAGAACGATGACCCCTGATGAGTATGAGCCTTGCGCTAGACAGCTCGCAAGTATCATAGGTATCTCATATTGCGATAAGACTACTTTTGACAATAACCGCCTTATGTACTGGCCTTCCGCTAGTAAGGATGCTGAGTATATCTATAAGAGCTACGATAAGCAGTTCTGCAGTGTAGACGGAGTACTAGGGATCTACGCAGACTGGCACGATATAGGTAGCTGGCCTACAGTTCCAGGAGCTGAGACTATCGAGAAGCGAAGACTTGCTAAGCAGGAGGATCCGACGGAGAAGTCCGGTATTATAGGAGCGTTCTGTAGAGAATACACAATCCCTGAGGCTATGGCAGAGTTTATACCAGAGTTATATGAGCCGACAGTCAGTGAGGATAGATACACGTTTACTGGTGGAACTACAACCGGTGGAGCTATCCTCTACGGAGATGGTAAGTGGCTATACAGCCACCATGCAACAGACCCCTGTTCCGGTAAGCTTGTCAATGCGTTCGACCTGATAAGGATACATAAGTTCTCGGATCTGGACGCAGAAGCTAAAGAGGGCACACCTGTTAATAGGCTTCCAAGCTTCCTAAAGATGGAAGAGTTCGCGCTTAGCAACCCTAAAGTTAAAAGCAGAATCGCTCAGGAGAGTATTGTTAAAGCGTCAGATGCGTTCGGAGAGACTGCAGTTAGTACAGAGGTTAATACAGAATCTGACGGTATGGAGTGGCTGCAGGAGCTTGAAATTACTAAGAACGGCACAATCGCACAAACCGCTCCGAATATAGGCAAAATACTCAATAATGATATTAACCTAAAAGGGAAGATAGCTATTGATAGGTTCGCTTCTAGGCTGTTAGCCATGGGTGAGCTTCCGTGGGATATTAAAAAACCTAATAAGGAGTTTAAACCTAGAGAGTGGACGGATGCAGACGATGCAGGATTACTTTGGTACTTAGAAGCCACTTATCATATCTACTCCAGAGAGAAGACTTATCAGGCTATCACATTGGTAGCAGAAATGCACGGCTTTAATGAAGTTGAAGCGTACTTAAACTCACTTGAGTGGGATGGAAAGAAACGCGTTGAAACGCTGCTAGTAGATTATCTGGGAGCGGAAGACAATATCTATACAAGAGCGGTAATGAAAAAATCGCTCAGCGCTGCAGTAGGTAGAGCTATAGTCGGTGGAGTTAAGTATGACTACATGCCTATCTTAGCAGGTCCGCAGGGCATAGGTAAGAGCACTTTCCTCGCTAATTTAGGTAAGCAGTGGTTCAGTGATAGTTTAGTGAGCTTTGAGGGTAAGGACGCTGCAGAGCTTATCCAGGGAACGTGGATTAACGAAGTAGGAGAGTTAACCGCCATGAATCGGCAGGAGACTAACGCAGTTAAGCAGTTCTTATCTAAGCGTGATGATAGATATAGAGCGGCATACGGTAGAAGATCTAAATGCTACCCTAGACGCTGTGTGTTCTTTGGAACTTCTAATGACTTTGAGTTCCTGAAGGACCAAACAGGTAATCGTAGATTTTGGCCCGTAGACGTTGGAATTAACGAACCTACTAAGAGTGTCTGGGATGATATGCCTGGAGAGATAGACCAGATATGGGCAGAGGCTGCGTGGTACTACAGACTAGGAGAGCCATTGTATCTTACTGGAGAGGTTGAAGAGATAGCTAAGCAGATGCAGGAAGAGCACTCAGAGCAGTCTGAGAAGACCGGTATTATTGAAGAGTTCTTAAATATTGATATACCTGAAAACTGGAATAAGTTAGACCTGAGCGCTAGAAGGCAATTTTATAATGGTAATTTGAAGCTTCCAGATGATGTGAAGCTGGTAGCCAGAAATAAGGTCTGTATAACTGAGATATGGTGTGAGTGCTTTAATGGAGATAAGAGGTATCTGAAGAAAGCGGAAATGGCTGAAATCGGAAAGATTATGAACAATACTCCTGGATGGGAGAGAAGTAGAAACCCACTTTATTTTGGTCCGTATGGAAGGCAGAGAGGGTTTATCTCAGAGCGATAAAACACCGACACAAAAACCGACACAAAATTAAATTTATGACACTCTTGCTAAAAATGGTCATGACAACAGTGACAACATATAAAAATCTAAAGTGTGTCGGAAATTGTGTCGCGGAAATGCCTATAAAATAAGGCTTAAGAGCATATTGACAACAGCGACAACATAAAAATCATATATAATACATAAATTAGGCGAATTAGGCAGACAAGTATATATATTAGGTGTACCTAAACTCTAAAATATTCATATACGCGCGAAAGTGTGTGTCATGTTGTCAAAGTTAATTTTGGAGGTAAAAATGTTAGACGCAAATAAGATGACAGAACCGGAATTAGAGAGGATGTTTAAGAGAGAGGTTGAGAAGGTAGATGGGCTTTGCTATAAGTTCATATCCCCTGGTAATGCAGGGGTGCCGGATAGGGCAGTTATATTCCCAACCGGTTTAGTGTTTTTCTGTGAATTAAAGAGACCAGGAGAAAGGCTTAGACCATTACAGAGGAAAGTATGCAGAGACATCCACCATAACCACGGCATCGTGCTTGAGGTAGTAGGTGTGTTAGGTGTAGCGCGCATGCTTATGTATGCAGGGTACCAGGACAGCGCTTTAGCGTTAGCACAGAAGTATAAGTTAAACAAGGATAAGGTGTTGGAGGCTTTTAATGATGATTGGTGGGCCATTAGACACTTTATTCCAGCGAAGGTTAACAAAGATTTTGAGCAGGAGATTGAGAGGATGAGAAAAGATGGAGTTTAAACCACATCCCTATCAGCAGTACTGCCTGGATAGGATTTTAGAACAGAAAAAAGTTGGGCTGTTCTTGGATATGGGTTTGGGAAAGACAGTAGTCACTCTTTCTGCTGTACTTGAATTAAAGTATATGCGCTTCCAGGTTAACAGGGTCCTTGTAGTAGCACCAAAGAAGGTAGCGGAAGGAACGTGGAATAAGGAAGCTGCTAAGTGGGATCATACTCAGATGCTTAGACTGTCTAATGTACTTGGAACTGCTAAGCAGAGGGTTAAAGCGTTAGAAGCAGATGCAGATATCTATATCATCAACAGAGACAATGTAGTATGGATTACAGAATACTATAAGCAAGACTGGCCTTTTGACATGGTGGTGCTGGATGAGTCCAGTAGCTTTAAGAATCCAGCGGCTAAAAGGTTTAAAGCCATGGCTAGGGTATCACCTAGAATCAACAGACTTGTAGAGCTTACAGGTACACCATCCCCTAATGGCTTAGAGGACTTATGGAGTCAGATCTATTTGTTAGACCAGGGAGAGAGATTAGAAAAGAGATTCTCACAGTACAGGATGCGGTACTTCGTTCCGGACAGAAGAGGAGCTTATGGTCAGGTGTATACGTATAAGCTCATAGACGGAGCAGAGGAGACTATTATGAAACGTATTAGTGATATATGTGTATCAATGAAGGCGGAGGATTATATTGAGCTTCCTGATTTGATTGAGCATACCATCCCAGTAGTGCTAAGTCCGGCAGAAATGAAGACCTATAGAGAGATGGAGCGTGAGATGATAATCGACCTGCCGGATGAAGCAGAGATAAGTGCTACATCAGCTGCAGCGTTAAGTGGTAAGCTTTTACAGCTTGCTAATGGGGCAGTGTATGATGAGACGCACTCGTATCATGAGATTCACAGCGCGAAGATTGAAGCGTTTTTAGAACTCATTGAAAGCTTGCAGGGTAAGCCTGCTATAGTGTTCTATAGCTTCCAGCACGATAGGGATAGGCTACTACTTGCACTAGGTAAGCACTGTAAAGGATTAAGAGTGAGGTACTTATCAGATCCACAAGATGAGACGGATTGGAATGAGGGTAAGATTGATATACTACTAGCGCATCCAGCGTCCTGCGGATATGGACTTAACCTTCAGGAAGGTGGAAACCATGTTATCTGGTTCGGTTTGACGTGGGCATATGAGCTGTATGTTCAAGCTAATGACCGCTTGCATCGTCAAGGTCAAACAGAGAAGGTAATCGTACATCACTTAGTGTGTGTTGGAACCAGAGACGAGGACGTGGTTAAAGCTTTAGCCTTAAAGGATAAGGCACAAGGATATGTTATTGAAAGCTTAAAGGCAAGGATTAAAGATGTTAAGGAGGGTAAGATGTGACAAGAGAAGAAATAAACACAAAATTAAAAGCCCTTATAGCTTGTATGAAATGCGAGGTAAGTGGCAAACCATGTGATGATAATTGCCCTACTCAATACGAGGCTGGACATACGGGTGAAATTATAGAAAACCTTGAAGCTATATCTAAACTATTAGAGCAAGAGCCTTCTGAGGATACAGTGAGTAGGTCAGATGTAATGGCTTTAATAGAACGTACTAACCTTAAGTATATATCATCTTTCACAAGAGGAATTAGTCAAAAAGCATTTGAGGACTTATTATACGGAACGCTATCATTGCCATCCGTCATACCAAAAGGTGTAACAGTTACAGACTTCGCTGACAAATGCAGAGAATGTGGAAGAGAAAAGGTGCTTGATAAGATAAGAGCCGAGATAGAAGCGAAATGCTGTATCACAGTAGGTAGAGAAAATGAGGGTGCTATAACTTTGTATGATGTATTTGAGATTATTGACAAGTACAAGGCAGAAAGCGAGGAATAACATGAATAAACCTAATAATCCTATATGTGATACTTGTTATGTAACGAATAACATTCTTAGATGTTTTAACTGTAAATACAAAACTAAAGAGTGGGAACACAAGAACATGATGCGCATAATAATGCGAGGTGAAAAAGACTTGTATAAGCCTAAGGCAGAAAGTGAGGGAACAGATGGAGATTGATGTTAAAGAGTTGATAGCTAATATCAAGCTATATGAGGATTGGGACTTTGAGGCTTATCCACTGCAGAAGCATGAAGCTGAGGCGCTTATTAAGGTGTTAGAGCCTAAACCTACTAAGTGGATAAACATCGGTAGCTTATCAATGGTATGCAGTGAGTGTGGTTTAAAGAGTTCAGGTAATACACCATACTGCCCATGGTGTGGTAAGCCTAAATACCATGCGGACAGTGTAAATGAGTTAGAGAAGCTTCAGGAGGCGGCAGATGAGCAATAAGAGAGCGAGTATTAGGAGAGCCAGGAAAGAGTCCCAGAAGATGGAGCGCACTAAACCTATCACTAATCTGGATAAGTGGAAGAAGATACGGTATGAGGGTCAGATGGATGGTAAGTTATATGGCATCTATGCTATATGGCATGTGTTGTATACAGAGTATGGCTGGAAGGGTAAGCGGTGTAGTAAGTTTATTGAGGCGGCATCAGATGCTGCACTTAAAACTAACAGTCAGGATGGAGCTAATGTGATTACTTATGTCTGGTACGATAGGGTTACAGAAGCCATGCCACCAGCTGAGGTTGACCTTAACGGATCCGATGTAGAGCTTATAGAGAGAGGCATATATGGGGATGCGAGGAATGAGTATTTTAAGTATATTTGTATGTTTTGTTTAGACGCTTTAAATGACCATTACGGATTTGGAAATAAAAGAATAGACAGAGTGCTAGAGCTACTTGCAGATGAGTATAAGCTTATGCAGCATAGGACTCCTGACTGGTTTAAGGAGAGAGGTAAGCGCGAAGTAAGGATTGATATGGATTAGGGGGTGAGATAGTGACAGCCAAGCAGTATTTAAACCAGATTAAAAGATACACTAAAAACATTAGCCGTATTGAGCGGACTATTAAAGAGATCAGAAGGACAGCAGGAGGAGCTAAGGCTATTGATTATTCCAAGGATAAGGTGCAGACCTCACCGTCTAACCATACTGAGGACATGATTATTAAAGCCATGGAGCTGGAGGATAAGTTAATAGCACAGAAGGATATGTATCAGGATGCAGTGGCTCTTATCACTAATCAGATTAACCAGCTTAACAATCCACTGTACGCTGAGATACTGTACCAGAAGTATGTAGAGCTTAAGAGTTTAGAGCAGATAGCAGTGTCTATTAACTTCTCGTATCCTTATGTTAAACACATGCATGGGTGGGCGCTGGTTAGCTTTGAGCAAACTTTTTTGTCAAACCAAAAAGAAAACACCCAATGACACCTTTTGATGTGTTAATATAGTATCATAGCAATTTGGGTAAAGAAAACACCCAATGACACCTTTTAATGTGGTAATATATCAGTGTGATGATATGGCTATTACCTTAGTGATTTGATTGCTACAAGTCCTTCTTTCTACGCCGGTGTTTAACAGCACCGGCGTATTAAGTTAAAATGATACCCCGGGGGTGAGTTAATGGCAGGGAAGCAAAACAGAAGAGCAGACCACGAGGGTACCGCGAGGACTAGGTATGAGTACAATCGTAAGAGGATACTAGCCACCCAGACAGTGTGTGGTATATGTGGTCAGCCAGTAGATAAGAGCCTTAAGTGGCCACATCCATTAAGCGCATGTGTTGACCATATTATACCACTTGATAAAGGTGGTCATCCATTTGCACTTGATAACTTGCAGCTTGCACATATGACATGTAACAGAGATAAGTCAGACAAGCTGTCTAAGTCGGTCAATGAAGGTCAAGCAGTTCAGTCCAACCGAGTGCTACCACATTCTATGGATTGGATGGCATACAAGGGATAGGGGCATACCACCCTCCCCGCCCTATTCTCGGGAC